>Ga0209284_10001396_pt1 | contig 37307 bp, 25 predicted proteins | sample FRY03_FD_187211 | JGI IMG/M metagenome (GOLD analysis project Ga0209284, IMG submission 187211) | Freshwater microbial communities from Lake Fryxell liftoff mats and glacier meltwater in Antarctica - FRY-03 (SPAdes) (version 2) | ecosystem: Environmental > Aquatic > Freshwater > Ice > Glacier... | reverse complement strand
TTCACCTCACCGGCGAGGAGCAATACACAAAAGGCGATTAACAGCTTTTTCATAGGATATTAATTTAGACCGTATGTAATGGTATTCAATATACGAGTAACTCTGTCAGGCCCAATTGCTTTTACATCATCGAAGATAAAACGATCCCCTGGCTTTGCACCACGTATGATGGCCGCAGCTGGACCACTGTATATTGGGCCTGTAACGTTAACCACCTGAGGGTCTTGTCTTGGCGCGATGTATATCATGCGGAAGCTCTGAATTTCAAAGCGCAAGTCAAATACAAAATCCTTGAGCAGGGCAATCATACCTCCCTGGGCTTTGAACTGAGCCGTACCCACTTGTCCTGATGCCAAACCTCCGATGGTCGCCACTGGATCCGGCACGTATTTCACACGGAACTTAGAAGACCCCAAGATACCTGACGCTTTGCCATCTGGGCCCTTACCACGAACATCCACTGTAACTTCACCTGGTTGAACAACCTTAACAGTGTATTTACCCGATGTGCCTGATATGTTACCAGCCGACATAGAAGGCATTAAGTTCGCTGGCATCACACCTGGTGCTGAAATCGAAACTGGATTATCTACGCCGATGTAAAACACATTCATCTTGTCTGGAGAGATAACCGCTGCTGGCTTAGCCACTGTGTACTCGCTTTCAAAAGGATAACGGGTTTCTTCACCAGTACCTGGATTTTTCACTACGATAAACCCACCCCACTTTTTCATTCCTTCGGAAGATGCCTTGACTGTGTAACGACCTAATCCTGATTCTACAGGCACTGTACCACCACCTTCTAGGCGAATGTCGAGTGTCTGACGGCTGTCATAGGCTACCAACAATACATCAGCTTCGTAATCTTGTCCTGTCAACACATAATTTGACTTTGCAATTACTTTGGCTTCCAAGTTGTCGAATTTGTAGGAGGCAGCATCAATAGCACCCAATAAATAGGCTACAACCTCTGTCTCTGTATTGCGAATATCACTTTCAAACTTTGTAAAGAGCGTGATTACACCGGATAGAGGCATATCGCCGAAGTTTGACTGCAACCAATTCTTTTTCACATTAGAGCCAGTACCTGGTTCAGGATCCTTAGCTTCTTCTACGTAAATTTTTACTTTAGTACGATCATTTGGAGGCAAAACACGCAAAACCGATTGGCGATACGCATTAATTTTGCTCATCATTTCGGCTCCTTTTTTACTTTTGCCATCAGGATTTACTAAGATTTGCGAACTGACGTCGATGTTGCCATCTTGAATCACTGTACGCACACCTTGTTCAACCTTGTAATCGCCTTCGTCTTCTTCACCGTTCGTATTTCCGCCCATGTCAATCATTTCTGATTTGATGGCACCTATGTAGTTTAACATCGCTTCTGATTCGCGTTTAACGATCATTGCCTTGTCGTAGCTCTCCTTGGTTTTACCCGGCTCATCTTTCATTTTGTTTTCAAATGCAGCATAAAGCACCACATTCTTCTGCGCAATGGATACGTTGGTATCTTCTAAGCTCTGGTTGATCAAAGCGAAGGCTTTCAAAATCTCAGCAGATACATTTAATGCTAACATAGCTGTTAGTACCAAATACATCATATTGATCATTTTCTGCCTGGGCCCTAGATTTCCTCCTGCCATTATATCTGCTCTCCGTTTTTAATAAGATTATACACGGGGAGCCGTCATGGCATTCAACATATTACCATAAACAGCGTTGAGTGAACTGAGGTTTTTAGCGAGTTTTGCGATCTCGTCTTGGTATTTCTGTGCATCTGCTTGCGCAGAGTCCAACGACGTTAAGGCAACAGCGACATTACCATAGAACTTGTTGATGACTTGAAGATGGTTATTGGTTTCTTTCAACTCCATTTCATACATGGCATTAACGCTCGTAAGATTGCCTACCAGTTGCTGCAATTGTGTAGCATATCCTTTGGCTTCTTCATGTACCGCTGAAACTTCACCGATTACAGAGGATGCTTCGGTTGCAGTGCGCGCGAATCCACTCACCGAAGTAGCTGCTTCACGAACACTTTTCGAGTACTCATCAGTGGCAACCGTTGCATCAGAAATGTCTGCCATTTTGCCAACGTTGCTACTCAAAGACTTAAAGCTATCGCCCAAATTCTCGAGTACTTCTTTACCGATGTTGGCTTCTGCGAGCATGGAACTCAAGTCACCTGATCCTGCTTTTTGAGCGCGCAACTCACCGCCTGATAATTCCGGATAAACCAAGGCCCAATCTAACTCTTCATGCGGCTTTTCAAAAGCCGAAATAAAGAAGATGAGGGCTTCTGTGCCGAGACCTAAGGTGAGGGCAAAATCGGCTCCGGGTAAGTGACGAATCTTAAACAGAGCACCGATGATTACGATTGCTGCGCCCCAACCATATGCATAGTTGAGTAACGACTTTCCTTTTTTGGATTGCAAAAAGCTTGACATGCTTAACGAATTGGTTTAAAATGTAAAAATGGTTTTAGTAATTAAAAATCTCTAAGGTCTCTACCTAAGAAGTCCATCACACAACGGAATCCTATGTAAGACTTGGTTGAGTCTTGATATTCGTGGGAACGCGTTCCTGTTTGAATGAGGTATCCCACATCTTTCCAGCTACCACCGCGAATTACTTTGCGACGCATCACAATGTCATCCTCTTCTGTGGCTTCATATTTGTAATCGGGGTTCAAGTCATGTACAGTGCTGTAGGCAGACTCATCATAAGCGGTGCTAGTCCATTCCGACACATTACCGGCCATGTTGTAGATGCCGTAATCGTTCGGATTGTAGCTGTAGGTTTTTACAGTGTAAAATCCACCGTCATCGGTATAATTACCACGGCCCGGCTTGAAGTTCGCAATCAAACAACCCTTATCATTTTTGATGTAAGGACCACCCCATGGATAAGGCGAACTACTGTGACCACCCCGCGCTGCATATTCCCACTCAAACTCTGTCGGCAAACGGAAGTCTCCCTGCTTCGAAAGTCCTTTAGAATTGCGATAGGAATTAAACAACTGTGTTCTCCAATGACAAAAGGCCGTTGCCTGTTCCCAACTTACGCCGACGGCAGGATAGTCGTCATAGGCTGGATGGGAAAAATAATTTTGAGCCTGTGGTTCGTTGTAAGAGAAAGTGAAGTCACGCGCCCATACCAAAGTATCGGGATACACATTCACTGTTTCGGTGCGTATGAACTCAGCACGCGGACGATCTGGATCGCGGTTGTCGGCTGCGGCACGTAAATCGAAATACTTGTAAACAAAGTTCAATTTGCGTACATCCACTTCGAACCGGCCAAAAATTTGTTCATTTTCGGGAAAATAAAGCTCTTCGAGTTCATCTAAAACAGCAGGATCAGTCCAATCCAAAACCATTTTCCAATCGATGTATTCTTTACCGTAATCATCTTCGATTACGTTACCCATGATTGTATGGGCTAAAGAGTCGCGCACCCAGAATACAAACTGGCGGTATTCGTTGTTCGAAATTTCCGCATCGTCCATGTAGAAGGCTTTGACCGAAACGGTCTTGGCCTGCTGATTGGCGTTGAAGAATACATCCTGATCACCTTGACCTATGGTAAAAGTGCCTTGGTTCACAAACACAGTCCCATAAGGTTCTTGTTGTGACCAATTAGGACGATCTGGAACGCCTACTAATTCGCCATTAAATCCGCCTCCACAGCCTGCCAAAGCAGCTGATATTGCAGTAAGAGCGACGTAAAATGAAATCCTTTTCATGTGGGCCTTTTTTATTAAAAGCGCTTAAAATTATAAAATCCAATTGATTACAATAACTTTCTTTTCGAAATTTATTGATTTAACACCAACGGGGGAGGGTAAAGATATATCTAATTGTGAGTATTAAAAGGAACCTTTTAAATAAATATTGTGCTAGACCTACAAAAAACGCGGTGACCGGATGATTACTTTCGGTCTTTCAGGAAACATAATATTGAAATCATATCCAATAAATATTTCGTGAGAGCCATTATTCAATCGGGCCAGACCTCCGAGGTTATAGTCGTACGAATAGCCAAATCTAATTTTGGGTGTCACATTCGCACCTACCATAAAAATAGCAGCATCTCCTGTTGAATAGCCACCACCAAACCAAAATTTATTGTTAAAGGTGGCCAACACATTAAAATCTGCTTGAAATACCGAAACATTCGTTTTTAACAGGGTTGATGGTGTGATTGTAAATGATTGACCCACCGGGATATGATAGCCGCCAGACAAGAAGAAGTTACGTTCCACTGTGATGGCAGAACCCGTATTGTTGTATTCGACTTGCGGATTGTTGAGGCGGTTGCTCGACAAATTCAAATACATATTATCGTCAGTATAGTGCAATCCGAAACCAAAATCAAAAGCGAGTGCGCTTGCTTGGGTATTTATGAGCAACGGGTCGCCGGCATTAGTCGCTACGATTTTGGTGCCATCAAAAATAGATTGAAACCCTCCCCCGTATAAACCTATACCCAAACTTCCATTAAACAACGCCATTTGGTACGCATACGAAAGTCGGAAGGTAGTGGTTGTATTAAAAAACTCATCGTCTGAAGTAATCATCAAGCCCAAACCACCGCGCAACGCTTTTATTGGCATATGTACACTGAAATTGGTGGTACGTGGACTGGTGGCATCACCTTCGATGTTGACCCACTGGTAACGGGTAATTAAAAACGTACTGATTGCGCCTCTAGAACCGGCGACGCCCGGATTGTAAAAGAAATCATTAAACATATAATGATTCCACTTGGGCTCTTGTTGTGCAAAAACAAGGTTAGCTGACAGCGTAAGAAATAAGGCAAGTAAAAGCTTTCTCATGCAATTTTCTAGTTTCTATAGGGTTTTGAAGCACCTAAATAAGGGAAATTTCAAGTGATAAGCAAGCTTTACTTGTTTACTTTTTTTAAATATGCCTCGATGGCCATGGTCATGGAAGGTGCTTCAGGGGTTGGTGCTGGTATATCTAAACGCAAATTATGCTCCAAAATGGCCGCATGGGTTTGACTACCAAAGCCTGCGATACGTGTAGTGCCTTGCGTAAAGTCCGGAAAATTCTCAAACAACGACTTTATCCCGCTTGGACTAAAAAAAGCAAGCATGTCATATTTTATGTCGGCCAAATCACTCAAGTCGCTCGAAACGGTTCTGAACATCACAGCTTGTTTGATTGCAATGCTGATTTTTGATGCCTCGGCAACAAAACCGGCATTCATTACATCCGAACAAGGCATCAAAAAATTTTCAGCTTTATGCTTCATCATGTACGGCAGCAAGTCTTCCATTTTGCCCGCGCCGAAAAAGATCTTTCGTTTCCGCATTTGGATGTACTTCTGCACATACACCCCTATGTTTTCTGAGATGCAGAAATATTTGGTGTCGATGGGCATTTCAACGCGCATCTCCTCACACATTCTAAAGAAGTGATCGATGGCATTGCGGCTGTTGAACAAAACGGCGGTATGTTCTGCGATATTGATTTTGTCTTTTCGGAAATCCCGCGCATGAACACCATCTACCTTAATAAAAGGCCGAAAATCTATTTTGATGGTGTATTTTTTCGCGAGCTCAAAATAAGGAGACTTATCGCTCTCTGGACGAGGTTGCGAAACCAATATGCTTTTTACTTTCAAACTAGGGCTATCTGTGTTAGACATGCAGCAGGAATTTGGCAATTACGGCTGTAGGAATTATTTCAACGGCGCAAAAATACAAAATAAAGTGGAAGGCGTGTGCAACCATTACGTTTGTTACTTGTCGGATAGCAAAGATATATCGCCAAATAAGGCTCAACCCCAACATTACCAAAGCACTGTATAAGGCGAAATTAGAAATTTGGTTCGGTGCGTAAAAAATCAAGGCCAGCAATAAAAGCAATGCCGGGCCTAAAAGACGGTGAATGAGGAACACTTGGCTCAAATAATGGCTCACCAATTCGCGCATGCCGAAGAGCATTCCAAGCACTTTGTAGAATAAAAACTTAAAACTATAAAGGGCTGTAATGGAAAGAACAATGCTTGGAAGTAAAACGACCGTGCCCCATCCCGATAAAAAAGCTTGTTCTTTATATACGAGTTGCATGAGCAACATGGCGAGTAGCAAATTGGAGATAAACAGATAAATGAGCGATCCTGGGGTACGGTGAGCAACTTGCTCCCTCGCAAACTGCAAGGCCAAGCGGTGGTTGAATAAAGCGGCCAGCATGCTTTTAAAATATTGTTGGTTTTTGTAAATGAGTAAGGAGAGGGTCAACCAAGCAGCCATAAGCAGCACAAAAAAGACATTCTCTACGCTAGGCTTGGTACGTGCAGCGAAAAAAATGCGAGCATCTTTGCGTGACTTGAAACGCGACCACTCAGATTCGCTGAGCTTGGTTGGATTATAAACCCCCATGGCTCCGCCACTAAACTTGTTTTCCCAAATTTTTGGTGAAAGCATGTCGAGGCTGTATAAATCTGAGTCCTTATATATAATAGGTGTTGCCAAGCTGTCTTGACCTTGTACTGCCAAGGGGCCAAAGCCAACAAAAGTAAAAAACACACATAGCAGTAGTCGGAACATGCTGCAAAGTTAGCAGTCCGTTCTCAGAGTAAATAGCGGTAACCCAAATGAACTTTGGTATTTTGGAAACTGATGGGGGCTCCACGCTCGCTTCCCAAGGCATAGGCGACAGAAAATACGCCTGAATTGGTTTGAAAGGTTATTCCTGCTCCCAATCCATAAGGGGTATCGCTGTAATTTTGGCCGATGGCGTTGTTCCGCAGCCATCCTCCATTGCCAAAAAGGTAGAGCCAAGAATTTGCGTCGAGTAAAAAGCGTTGTTCTAGGTTAAAAAGGAGGTAGCTGCTGGCCAAAATCGATTCTTCGTCGAAGCCTTTGAGCGTTTTAAATCCCCCAAAGCGAAATAACTCATTAAAATACAGCTGTTCACTCAGCAATGCCTTGCCTTGCCATTGCATTACAGTTTGCCAACGCACCAGCCAAGGCACTAACACCTGGCCTTCGGTGTGCAGCTGAAACTGGTCGAATACTTGGTTGCCAGCAAAACTGCCGTCGCTGATTTGAGCATTGGTAGTTCGGCGCCCAGCACCTGCACCAAAAATCGCACTCCAGCCGCGGTAGGGATTAAAAGCCCGGTCGAGCCGCTGCACGCTGTACTCCAAACCATAGAGGTTGCCATCCACGCGGGCTTGGTTTACGCCGCTGGCGAGCGGACCGCCAAGCAGTCGGTACGAACGCTGCTGGTAGAAGCCTTTGAGGTAGTTACCTGGACTAAAAGTGTACTCTAAACCGGCATTTGACTGCACTTCTAAGAAGGAGCTGTCGCGGCGAAAGAGTCTAAAATCGAGATCGATGCCTACAGGGCTATTGAACAAAAAAGGCCACCGCAGTCGGGAACGGAGGTCTTGGGTGCCAGGTTGCAGGCTTCTCCAGTTAAAAGTGAGCAGTTCTCCCTTACTAAATGTACTCCAGAGCAGGAGGTTGATGTCGCCGGTGAGTAGCAGCCTACCGTCGTCGGCGCCGGGGAAGAGTCCAAGCATGCCATCAAAGCTGTTTACTTGGCGTTGATCGGCATAAACCACCACACTTGCTTTATTGTTGTAGAAAAAAAGTTGCGGGTTTTGGGTGAGGTTGGCGTAGGGTAAGGCGTTGATATTACGAGCCAGGCGCTGTATGTCTTTTTCGTTGTACGGCTGGCCTTCTCGGATTTGGAGATAGCGGGCTAGGACTTTTGGGCGCAGCTTGAGGCTACCACCGATGCGCAGGCTGTCGTAAAAAATCTGTTTGCCTTTGTCGAAACGGAGGTGGGCGCTGAGGCTGTCGCCTTGTATTTGAAGACTGTCGTATTGCAGGCTCGCGAATGGGTAACCCTCCTTTTCGGCCAAAGCGAGTAACTGCTTACTCAGGGCATCAAGGCGCCGCAGGTTTAGATAGCCTAGTGCAGGTGAGCGGCGTTTGTAGCCTGCCATGGCCAAATATTCGAGCGGAATACTGCTGAGGTCTAGCTTCGCCCAGCGGAAACGGGGACCGAGGTGCAGACAGGCCTCCACCCCTTGTGGTTGCCAGCGGAGGGTGTCGTAGCCAGCAGCTAAAAAACCGCTTTCGCGACTGCTTTGTAGCCAGTTTTGGAGGGCTCGAGCAGCGCTGGCGCTGTCGGTAAAAAGGGCTGTGTGCCGCAGTTCATGCTCGCCACAATCGCGGAGCTTGAGCTCAAATGACTGCGATTTTGCTGTAAAGACAAACAAAAAAAACAAAATTCCGCTTAAAATGACACCGCGCTGAAAAGGCATATGCAAATAAACGCGCTTTTGGTGATAGCATTTCAAAAGCGAGGAGAAAAGGTGGTTATTCCTCTTCGTCGAAGCGGAACATACTGCTCAGGAGGTCTTTGAAGGTGGTTTGCGTTTCGAGCTGCTGTTTACTGAGAAGGGAGTATTCTGAAAGTGCGTGCAACACAAACTCCTTGAGCAGCAGGCCGTGTTCCTCGGCAATGGCAGGCTGATAGCGGTTGATCAGATCCTCCAAACCTGGCACGAGTGCCAACTGTGAAGCGTACTCTCCTGCGGCTGCTTCATTGGATATGTCGAGCGTATTGCCTTCGCCAAACCAATTGAGGATGGCTTGGTAGGGTTGCTCGCCGGCCTTCTTTTTGAGTTTTTCAGGGTCGGGAAAGAGGTGTGGGTAGAGGCTACGAATGGCTTTTTTCACCAAACTACGTGCTACGAGTGCTGGTCCCTCCTGCTCTCCTTCGTACACCAGCTCTACTTTGCCAGTAATGGCGGGCATGATGGCGAACAGGTCACTGATGCGGGCGGAAGTTTGGTTTTCGTTGTTGAGGATGGCCCGGCGTTCGGCGGCACTTACCAATTGCTCGAAGGCGGCGATGGTGAGTCGTGCGGAAACCCCGCTTTTTTGGTCTACAAACTCGCTGGCGCGGGCTTCAACGGCCACTTGTTCAATGAGGTCTTCGAGCAATGGGGCTACACGCACCGTTTCGCGCTGGGCGGGCTTGAGTTGGGCTTCTTGTTGGGTGATTTTTTTGCCAATTTCGATGCTGCGCGGGTAGTGGGTGAGGATTTGGCTTTCGATGCGGTCTTTGAGCGGGGTAACGATGCTGCCGCGGTTGGTATAATCTTCGGGATTAGCGGTAAACACAAATTGCAGGTCAAGCGGCAAGCGTAATTTAAAGCCTCGGATTTGGATGTCGCCTTCCTGCAAAATGTTAAAAAGCGCTACTTGGATGCGTGCTTGCAAGTCTGGCAATTCGTTGATCACAAAGATGCCGCGGTGGGCACGTGGAATGAGTCCGAAGTGAATCACGCGCTCATCAGCATACGACAAACGCAAATTGGCGGCTTTAATGGGGTCGGAATCGCCGATGAGGTCGGCTACGGTGACATCGGGTGTAGCGAGTTTTTCGGTGTAGCGCTCCGAGCGGTGAATCCAGCGAATGGGCGTGCGGTCGCCCTGCTCCTCCACCCTGTCGATGCCGAAGCGGGTGATGGGTTTGAAAGGATCTTCGAACAGCTCAGCGCCTTCGATTACAGGGATGTATTCGTCAAGCAGCTCGATCATTTGTCGTGCCAAGCGTGTTTTCGCCTGACCACGCAACCCCAGAAACAATACATTATGTCTCGCTAAAATCGCCCTTTCGAGTTCTGGAATCACAGATTCTTCGTATCCATGAATGCCTTCAAAAGGAGAAATGCCGCTTTTAAGCTTCAAAATAAGGTTGTCACGCAGTTCTTCTTTGATGGTTTTGGACTTGTATCCTTGTCCACGGAGTTGACCGAGGGTTTTTATCTTTTCGAAATTCATTTGATCAATTTCTATGTAAACAGCCATTGCTCCCAGCTTGTTCATAAAAAATTTTATAAATCTAACTGAGCCCCGCTTATCTTGGAGGATGGCATTTACGGTTTACAGAGCAGCGGCAGGTTCGGGTAAGACTTTCACCTTGGTGAAAGAGTATTTACGCTTGGCATTGGGGGCGCGGGAGCTAGATGGATTTAAGCACATCTTGGCCATCACCTTCACCAACAAAGCGGCCGGAGAGATGAAAAACCGGGCTTTGCAGGCCTTGGCGGAGTTTTCGGGTAGGACTGAAGGCGTGCGTTTTGTCGTCATGGGTGAGTTGTTGCAAACGGAGCTCGACCTGACCGCCGACGAGCTGCGCGACCGTTCCCAGCAGGTACTTACGGCCATGTTGCACCGCTACCAGCAAGTAAGCATTGGCACCATCGATAGTTTTGTGGCCCGATTGGCCCGACAATTTGCTCGGGAGTTGTTGCTCGACCAGCAGTTTGAAATCATCCTCGACCAAGAGCAGTTGCTTAACCAATCGGTGAGTCGTTTGCTCGCACGCCTGGGCGAAGACCCGATCATTACCGAATTGCTGGTGGGATTTGCACAAGAGCAAACCGAGGACGACAAAAGCTGGGATATCAGCAAAAAGCTGCTAGAATACGCCCAATTGCTGCTGCGTGACCAAATGAGAGCGGTTTTGCCGTTGTTGCGCAAACTCGATCCGCTGGCTTTTCAAGAAGAACGCACCCGACTCAAAGCAGTAAAAATACTGCTAATACAACCTATCCAACAAAAAGCCCAATCGGTTTTAGACCGCATAGACGGCTTGCAAATTACTGCGGCAGACATGGCTGGAGGCGAAAAAAGTGGGGTATATGCGCAGTTTAAACGTTTGGCACAAGGCGATTTAGTGCTTAACAAAGGAATCCCTAGTGCGCTCGAAAAAAACCAATGGGCGGCTTCAAAAGTGTCAAAAGATATTAAAGTCCTTTTGCAAGCCGAAGCTGACTGGCTCAGCAGTACTTCCCAATCGCTTTTAGCCCTCCATGAAGTAGCTGAACAGCGGGTAGCCTTGATCGACGCCATCCTCGATAAACAATATGCCATGGCCACCTTGGCCCTCTTGCAGCGCGAATACGAAGCTTGGATGGAGGAAAATCAATCGGCGCCTCTCAACAGTTTGTACTTCCGCATAGCCGATTTATTGGCCGACACCCACACACCTTTCATATATGAGCGCTTGGGCAATCGCTACCGGCATTTTTTGATCGACGAATTCCAGGATACCAGTGTGCTGCAGTGGCAGAACATGCTGCCTTTGGTAGAGAATGGCTTGAGTGCGGACCACGACAGCTTGCTGGTGGGCGACGCCAAACAAAGCATTTATCGTTGGCGCAGCGGAGAGGCAGCACAGTTTGTGCAAATGCCCTTGCCGTATGGAGGCGGACAGCGATCGGCGGTGTTGGAGGACGCTTATCGGCCCGAGACTTTGAAGTATAATTTCCGGTCATACAAGGCGGTGATAGACTTCAACAACAGCTATTTTGAATGGCTCAGCGCTGGGACGGGCGGTGCTTTGCAGGCATTTTATGTGGAACTCACACAACTGGGCGGCAAGCCCGGAGGTTTGGTACAGGTGGAGCTTTTGCCTGGCGTTGGGGCGGCAAACGAAAGGCGGGCGCAACGACTGGAACACATCGTTTCGTTGGTTTCCAAATTGGTTGCTCAGCAAGTGCCTTTCGGCGAAATCGCGGTATTGGTGCGCAACAATTCGCTAGGTAGCGCCACTGCCATTGCCTTGTTAGAAGCTGGTTTTCCAGTGATTTCGAGCGACAGTCTGCTTTTGAGTCAGCAACCCCCCATTCGTTTGGTGATGGGCATGTTACAATGGCTGTTAGATGAAAGCGATCGGGTAAATGCCCAAGCTTGTTTGCAGGTATTGCAGCAACTGAGCGGCCAAAAATTCTCCCCTACAGCCCAACTCGAAGCAGCGGTAGCGGAGTTATACGGCCCTATTCCTGCCGACCGCTGGCGGATGTTGCCCCTCACCGAATTGGTGGAGCAGGTGTTGAGCTTCTTCCAACTTTTAGAACAAAGCAATCCTTTTGTGCTTCGATTACTTGATTTGATGGCCGAAAAGAGCGAAAAATACAGGAGTTTGGCCGAGTTGCTTCAGTGGTGGTTTGATAAGGGGCAAGAGGCCTCTTTGCACATGCCTGAAAAGGGCAATGCAATCAGGGTCTTGACTTATCATAAATCGAAAGGGCTTGAATTTGGGGTGGTGATTGTTGCCGATGCCGACAATCGGCTTAATTCTTTGAACCAAAACGAAAGTTGGATCAGCACCGAGCTTTCGCCTATTGGCACCGCTTTGGTAGCCACTAGCAAGTTGCAAAATGCAGGTGAGCCATTTGCCAGTTTGTATGCGCAAGAAGCAGAAATGACACAAATTGATTACGCAAACATGCTTTACGTAGCTTTCACCCGGGCGGTGGGTGGTCTGTATATTTTGGGTAGCGAATCGTTGAGCAAGACCAGCAAGCACAGCTTCAGCAAAACTTGGGATTTGTTTTTAAACAGTATTGGTCAGCAGGCTGCTTCCTTTTACAGTGTAGGCGCATTGCCCGCTTTTGATGCCCCTGAGCAGCGTCAAAACCTGGTGCTTAAAAATCACCACTGGACTGACTGGCGGGAGCGCATTGCTTTACAAAATCACTTTGAAGGTGGCAAGGACAGTGGTTCAGCTTTAAGTTTGGGCCGCATGACCCACGAGCTTTTGTCTGTGCTCCCCCACAAAGATGCATTAGAAACGGCCATTGCTGGCTTGGTAGAAGCTGGCCAATTATCTGGGGCAGATGTAGATGTGCTTTTGCCTGCGGTACGGGAGCTGTTGCAGCGCCCAAGCATTGCGCGCTGGTTTGAGCCAGGGCTGGATGTGCGAAATGAAATCAGCATTTTGAGTACGGATGGCCAGCAATACCGACCTGACCGCCTCGTTCTCCAAGGCCAAAAAGCGCACGTACTCGAATTCAAAACGGGTGCAGAACGTCCGGAGCACGCGCAGCAGTTACGGAACTACTTGCAGTTGTTGCAGCAGATGGGCTTTGAAAGTAGCGGAGAATTGGTGTATATTGACCTTGATTTAACGAACTGAGTATGTCTAAAATGAAACATCCGAACAGCATGTTAGGATTAGGTGTTGCCCTGGGAGCCGGCATAGGCGTCGCCTTTAATGCTTTGGCCGTTGGCGTAGGCGTGGGAGTTGCCGTTGGTGTTGCCTTACGCCAATTTATAATTCGCAACCAAAGCAAATCCAAATAACTTCGGCAGCGTGAGCGCATTCACTTCGCAGCAGACGGCCGTGCGGTTTTACCGTGCGTTTCAAAATGGCAATGCTTTGGAGATGGCGAGTTGCTATCACCCCGAGGTGCAATTTAGCGATCCGGTTTTTGGGAAGCTTAACCATGCTGAAGTTTGCGGCATGTGGGCCATGCTTTTGGAGCGTTCCAAAGGCGCTTTGCAACTTAAATTTACGGTTCTGTCGACTGCAGCCGACTCCTCTCAGGTACAATGGATCGCCAGCTACCCTTTTGGCAAGCAAAAACGGTTGGTGAAGAATTTGATTGTAGCGGAGATGCAGTTTCAAGAGGGTTTGATTGTGCAACATCACGACCAGTTCAACTTCTGGAAGTGGAGCTTGCAGGCTTTGGGCTGGAGCGGATTGTTATTAGGATGGACGCCTTGGCTCAAAAACAAAGTCCGGCAGCAAAGCTGGCAAATATTAAGAAAATACTTAGCAGAACAAAGGCCGTGAAAAAATCTGAAAATATTTTTACTTGAAGAACACAATAAAACATGCTACTTTTCATTAAAAAAACATGCTAGTCAATTTGTTATTTTTGGCCCTTTTTGGGCCGTCCACGAGCCCTGTAGTTCAACATGAACTGGCCATTCGCATCACCAACATCCAAAATACCAGCGGCAAGCCGCTTTTAATTGGTGTTTACGCAAAGTCGGATGCGTTTCCTGGCGAGAATACGAGCAGGTACAACAAAATAATATTAGCAAAAAGTAGTGTGGCAACCGTCACCTTTAAACTGCCCCCAGGGGAATATGCGGTTGCCTTAATGCACGATGTGAATGAGGATGGCAAAATGGAGAAAAACTGGATAGGTTATCCCACCGAACCCTTCGGCTTTTCGAGAAATTTTAAACCCAAATTGGGTGCTCCGAGTTTTAAAGATTGCAGCGTTGACCTGCGCACAGGCAGCCAAAGCATTGAAATCAAATTGCTTTAATGGTCTAAAAACGGTCGGTGGCCACTTTGTAGGTGGGGTCTTCCAACACATTTACCTCGATGATATCGCTGGCATTTTGCAGCAATACACGGCAATCGGCGCTCAAATGCTTCAGGTGCAAGCGCTTTCCTGCTTTGTGGTAACGTTCTGTAAGTTTGTTAAGTGCTTCAATAGCAGACATGTCTACCACACGGCTTTCTGCAAAATCAATATGCACCTCTACTGGGTCGTTGGTCACATCAAACTTTTCGTTGAACGCCAATACTGAACCGAAAAAGAGCGGACCGTACATTTGGTAATGTTTCACGCCGTTTTCATCCACAAATTTACGTGCACGGATACGCTTAGCATTGTCCCAAGCAAACACCAAGGCCGCGATGATAACGCCTACCAATACAGCCAAGGCCAAATTATGCAGGAAAATCGTAACCAAAGTAACCAGTACCATCACCAACACATCAGATTTTGGCATGCGCTTGAAAGTTTTGAGGCTGGCCCACTCAAAAGTGCCAATGGCCACCATAATCATAAGTCCTGTAAGTGCCGCCATCGGTAGTTTTTCGATCAAACCCGAACCGAACATAATAAAAACCAGGAGCATTACCGCTGCTACGATGCCCGACAACCTGGCTCGAGCTCCTGCACTGATGTTGATTAAACTCTGGCCAATCATGGCGCAGCCCCCCATGCCAGAAAAAAGTCCAGAAAGGATATTAGCAGCACCCTGCGCCACGGCTTCTTTATTGCTTCGTCCACGCGTTTCGGTAATTTCATCGATGATGTTAAGGGTTAGCAAACTTTCGATGAGTCCGACCCCTGCCACAATGGCCGCATAAGGGAAAATAATTTGGAGGGTTTCCCAAGCGATGGGTACCACTGGCAAATGGAAAGGAGGGAATCCGCCACTGATTGAAGCCATGTCACCCACTGTTTTAGTGTCGATATGGAGGAAGGTCACCAAGCCAAATACCACCAAAATGGCGGTAAGTGAAGCAGGAACGGCTTTCGTAAATTTGGGTAGGCCCCAGATAATTAGCATGGTTACCACTACCAAGCCGAGCAAGATGTACAGCGGATTACCGGTTAACCAAGCGCCATCGTTGCCTTTAAACTGATCGAGTTGCGACATAAAAATGAGGATTGCTAAGCCATTTACGAAGCCGAAAATAACGGGATGTGGCACTAGGCGCATCAATTTGCCGAGTCGCAAGAAGCCCGCCGTCATCTGAAAAATACCAGCTAGGATGACGGTAGCAAATACATATTCTGCCCCATAATCCATCACCAAAGTCACCAATACCACGGCCACCGCACCGGTGGCACCAGAAATCATCCCCGGTCGTCCCCCAAAAACGGAAGCAACGAGCCCCACTACAAAAGCAGCGTATAAACCTGTCAAAGGTGAAAGTCCGGCAATTAACGCAAAAGCCACTGCTTCAGGCACCAAGGCCATGGCTACTGTTAAACCTGAAAGAATTTCATTTTTATAATTTACTTTTTGACTGAGATCAAATAAGTTGAGGGTTTTTTTCATGATATTTTTTTTTCATTTTTGGTCTGAAATTATTAGAATCTTAACACAATTCAAACGTTAAAAGAACAAAATTACAAAATCGATTCACTTTAAGCGGCATAGTTCCCATCAAACTATTCTTTAGAAGCGGAAACTAGTTGCCTCTGGCATCAAACCATAAAAATTCTATCTTTGTATCGGGCAGGATGTCGCCCAGAAACCGCCGACTCCATGGAGTCGACTTATGCCGTCTGCTTAATAGCTGATGCATTCAGTAAGACGATACCTTATGCAAAAAACACCCTTCTTCAAAGGCGCTTTGCTCCGCACCCAAACCAAAGTACTTTGGCGGCACCTGGGTAATTGGTTGTTGTTGGTGTTGTTTATTGGTATTGCGTCAGGGAGTGCTTCTGCCCTGTTTCTAATAAGTTTAGATGGGATAACGGAAGTGCGGGGCAACCATCCTTGGCTCATCTACCTGTTGCCTTTGGGTGGTTTACTTATTGGTTGGGGTTACCAAAGTTATGGTAAACAAGTTGAGCAAGACACTGCGATGCTGCTTTCAGCATATCACCAACCCCTTGCTCAAACTATCCCTTTCCGGATGGCGCCTATGGTGCTAATAGGAACCTTGATCACCCACTTGTTTGGTGGTTCTGCTGGTAGAGAAGGCACCGCCGTTCAAATGGGCGGAGCCATTGCTGATCAAAGTGCACGTTGGTTCAAACGTGCTCCACTGGGGAGGCGGACTGTACTTTTATGCGGCATTGCGGCGGGATTTGCAGCTGTTTTTGGCACGCCTTGGGCGGGAGCTGTTTTTGCCATTGAAGTGATGCGCCACAAGCATTGGCCGCGGACAGCCGTCCTTCCTATTATTACCGTGGCGTGGGTAGCACACTACACCTGCTTGATTTGGGGAGCCAAACACAGCAGTTATGCACTTGGTGTTTTACCGAGTCTTGCGTTTACTTCTTTAGGATACAGCTTGGTGGCAGGGCTTTGCTTTGGTGCTGCTGCTTGGCTTTTTATTCAGCTTGGACATTGGCAAAGCACCACTTTTAAGCGGTGGATTCCCAACAACCTTTGGAGGCCCATGCTAGGCGGCTCAGTGCTTGCAGCGGTTTACTTGCTTACGCAAAACGACCGCTATTTAGGTTTGGGATTGCCTGTAATTGCGGCGGCCTTTGAGGGTGCCGTTTTACCTTTTGATTTTCTCCTCAAAATCATATTTACTACTTTCACTTTGGCAGTCGGCTTCAAAGGTGGTGAGGTGACCCCTCTTTTTTTTATCGGTGCTACCTTGGGAGTTGCCTTGGGAGGCTTCCTGCCGCTCCCCTTGCCGCTGCTGGCAGGTATGGGATTGGTGGCCGTTTTTGCCGGTGCCACCAACAGCCCTATTGCCTGTGTGATTATGGGTATGGAGCTTTTCGGGATCACCGCCGCTCCCTATTTGATCGTCGCTTGCGGAATGGCTTACCTGTTTTCAGGGAAAATGGGCATTTACTCAGTGACACCTTCGGCGCATTCGCCGGCAACCTAGGCCATTGGCCAAAGAAAAAATCCAAAACCCAACCTCGATACCTGTAGCGGCTAGCTACATTTTATACATCTACCGGGACAAAATATTTCAAATTTTGAAATATAGCATAGGGTAAACATGCTTTTTATTATGTTTATGCTTCTAAGCTGCTTGTATGTGCAAATCAATCCTACTCCTGCTGGGCCTTGCGTCCCTAGCAAATGGCCAAACAACGGTTATCACTGGCAAAATTAGCAATGCCATAACCGATTCTGTATTCGTTACACACTTCGACAAAACCGAATTGGTTGAAGTAGATGAAGGAACTCCACTCGACTTAAACGGTCATTTTTTACTACGGTATGAAAAATTGACTGAGACCGACTACAATTTCAAACATGGAGGTGAACAAACGCACTTTTATGCAGAAGCTGGAGACAGTGTGCATTTGACCCTTGATTACCAGCAATTCGACGAAAGTTTGGTATACACAGGAAATCAAGCCGCCTTTAACAATTATTTGGCTGCCTATTTTCTGGCATTTTTAGACAGCGACGACCCTGGCTCGAATTTACAAACAGCCTACCAAGTCCAAATCCAAATGTGCGATCCCTTGCCCTATATGGAGTGGGTTGATAGCATAGAATTGGCACAGCAAGCCTTTTTAAAGCAGTGGGAAAGCCGACTTGCTTCAAAACTTTACGTGCTTGAAGCAGGTCGCATTGAGTTTGAGATCTATCGGTATCGGGGCGATTACAAATACCTGCGCCAGTTTTTTGCTAGTCAGTCTGATAAGATTCAAGTCCCCGAATATCCCGAAAACTGGGATAGCTACCTTGATAAAGTACCATTGGACCGAGACGAACTTGTATCGATTGATAATTACGTGGAAATCAGCATAGAAAAAATAAGGGTGCTCCTCTCCAAGTTGCATCCTGAAATTACCTATGGAACCGAAAGTTATAGCCTGCTCTTTTTGAAGATGACAGCTAGTTTATGCTCCAAAGTGGTTGGTGAACATGTTGCTAAAAGCTGGTTAGAAAGCGTGGTGGCCCAAGAAGAAGTGGCTCCCTATGAAGCCGCTGTTAGCCAATTTTTAAATTCCGCTGCGCCGGAAGAGCTTAAAACAGACCTCAATCAGCTGATTCTTAGTCGCAAAGGCCTTAGTGTAGGCGCCGCTGCCTCTGACTTCTCGTTGATGAGCAATACAGGGCAGCAGCTGCGCCTATCTGATTTAGCAGGCAAATTTGTGTATGTAGATTTTTGGGCGACTTGGTGTGCTCCATGTATTGCTGAATTGAAGTATGTGCAAAAATGGAAATCCACACTTACAGATAGCTCTTTTGTATTTTTATATATTTCACTTGATGAGGAGGAAAGTACTTGGAGACAATCGATTGAGAAATACTTACCTAATGGATTTCATGTTTGGGGCAAAGGCATGAACAGTGAGGTTGCCAAAGCCTACGGCATTCGGTCGTTACCCAACTATTTTTTAATTGGACCAGCTGGTAGCTTCATAAGCACCAACCCTCCTCGGCCGAGTAGCGGCAATCTTACCGAATATTTGCTTGGTGAAAAAGCCAAATTCGAGTCAAAATAAGCCGTCTGCTAAAATACCGACGACTAAATAACCTAGGCCTCTGCGCCCATCCATAAAAAAGCCCCGCAGTTCGACAACTGCGGGGCTTTTGCTTTTGTAAATGATCAATTAGTGCTGCACTACCAAACGGCGCACGGCACTGAACTGGGCGTTGCTTAGGCGTATAAAGTATACACCTTCTGACAAGTTGGCCAATTCAATTTCTGCAATTCCTTCACTGCTTATTGGCAATGTTTTGATAGCTACGCGCTTACCAATCATGTTTACCACTTCGAGCTGCAAATTGCTAGCTGCAGGTAAGGCATAGCTGAGGTAAGCACGGTTGTTGGCTGGATTCGGATACAACTTCATGGCGTCCAAAGGATTTGCATTTTCAACCGATGACATAACACCACGAATGAGGGTTAGGTTAAAGGCTGAAGCCAATTTGTTATTGGTGCTGCCGGTGCGGCGTGCACGAATAGTCCACTTCAAAGCAGCAGGCACACCTTGTGGGATGCCAGCAGCATCCAAAAGTGCCGCAATGGCTGTAAAATTGAGGGTGAGCGTGGTATCGGCACCGCTATTGTTCGAAGGAATGGTTACCAATGGGGTTGTAAAATCACCCGTCGGCAAATCAGCCATCCATTCGTAGGTGAAGCTTGCAGCGCCTCCTGTCCATGACGCCCTGTTCCAACGTATATCGATGCTTGTAGAGCCAGCACCTTCAATGGTTAAGCTGGCGTTGTTAGCAGGAAACAGCAATGCAAAATTGCGAATGCTATCGACACTGGCGGTACCTGTAATGACATCAGCGATATACCGAGGTATTAACTGGTAACCTACGGTATGAGGAGCTGAGTTATCGAACTGGCTGCCTAGGCCGATTATATCAAATACACCTGACGGCACAGGGGTACCAAACACATCCACTCCAGAAGGAATACGAAGGTCGAAGCTATCTACACCATTAGATACACGTACGGTTCTTCCTGAGCCCGTTGTACCAGCCACCGGCCATTGTGTTGGATCAAGCACGGTAACGCTATTGATGCGAATCAAGCGCGACTCTGTGTTTTCACCCATGGCTGTTACAAGCTGTGCCGCAGGTAAGGTGTTTGCTGCTGACAGTACTGCGATGGTATCCGCAATAACTTGTGACAGTCCGTTAAAGTGCCCAACTGTACCAAGCACGCGAATTGAATCACCTTCGGCAACATTGTAACCAATATTACCAGAAGCACGGAATATTTGGATACCAGCATTTGTGGTTCTATCAAAAATCGTAAATTCTAACCCTGCTCCACGCTTGTTAAAGCCAAGTACTACACCTGTTGTACGCACACGCACCCCATTTGAGTCGGCAATACCGTTGGTGTTGTTACCGCGAATTTGACCGACGGTTGCATTCACATAAGATGGCGGTACTGGGTTTTGAATACGAACGGTTGAAGAACTCAATGCACCAATCTGAATGCCTGCAGTTGCAGACACGATGGTAAATGTTAAGGTATCGGTACGACCAACTGGCACGTTAGGGAACAACAACACGGCATATCCCGTAAGTGCGCCATTCGCAGGCACGTTCAAGGTAATGGTATCGTTTACAGCAGCGGGGTTGGTTTGATAAGTTCCACCGTAAGTAGCCCCAGGAGTGCTGGTTACGCGCAACCGTATTTGGGCTGCGGTGGCCACGGGATTCAAGATATTCATCGACATGGCGAAAGAACCTGATTGGTTGTTGACCAAGGTGTCTGTTCTTCCAAAATTGATGGTTGGTGAAGTTACAACCACGGGAATGATATCAGCGGTGCTGCGTGGGAACAGTTGGTAGCCTGCGGTAAAAGGACTGGAGTTATCGAACTGCCCACCTAAACCTATGGCATTAAACGGACCTGTTGGTGCAGTTGTGCCAGGTAGATTGGTTTGTGCAATGATACGCATGGTAAAAGTAGCTGTGCCATTACTCACTGTAAGGTTACCAGACGAACCAGCAGCTGGCCACGTTCCACCTGTAATATTCAGGTTATTGATGCGTATGAGTTCACTTTCGGTCGCTTCAGATACATTGGTTACAACCGTTGGTTGACGCAAAGTGCGATTCGTAGCCACCCGCTCCAGGGTATCTAAATTCAATTGCGCTAAGCCATTAAATTGCTCAATTACACCAGTCGCAATAACAGAATCGCCTTCAGCCAAGTTGCTCAGGCCAAAATTAGTCCCTGCTTCGCGGAACATAATACCGCCGGTAGCATCTATCATCACAAATTGAATGCCGATAGGGGTGGAAGAACTGCTGTACTGGTTTACACCATAAATGGTACCGGCAACTTTTACAAGTCGGTTTAAAGAATCGAGAACGCCGGTTGAATCTACTCCTTTGTAAGCTGCGATAGGTAGAATGGTCAGTGCAGGCATAGCCGGTGCACAAGTACCAAATACAATAGCGGGTAATGTTAACGCAGTAGCCGGAACAACCAACAAACGGTTGAAAGTAGTGCCACCTGCCAAAATACCGCAAGCTGCTGGAACCTGCTCATCGCTGCCCCATGCGTTGTTTTTCAAAAACTTATATTGTACGCTATCTCCTGACGTTAAAGTAAGGGTAGTTTGCCAAATGGTTGTACCTACAACTTGCGTCATCACGGAAGTTGGAGCGCTTGGGTTCCAACCGTTAAAAGTACCCGCAATACGTGCTCCTCCCGCACCAACTGTATTGGTGTCAAGATCAACTTGAAAGGTTACCTGTACTGGTGTGGTTACGATGCGCGGAAGCACATCGGAAGCCGTGCGTGGGAAAAGCTGATAACCTGAAGTGAATGGGCTTGAGTTATCGAACTGACCACCTACACCAATCAAATCAAACACCGGAGTGGTAGGCATGGCACCTCCCAAGGTAGTTCCATTCGCTATTACACGCGCTGTGAAGCTGATCGAAGTGTCAACGGTACTTCTCACTACAATGTTTACACCATTAGACGTTGAGCCTGCAGCAGGCCAAGTGCCAGATACAATTTCAAGGCTGTTAAAACGAATCAATTCGCTTTCAGCACCTTCACCCAAGGCTGTAACTGTTGCCGGCATCGGCAAGCGCGCTCCAGAACCTATAAATTGAGCTGTGTCAAGGATTAATTGTGTTAAGCCGTTAAACTGACCAACAACACCTTGTGCCCAAAGCGTATCGCCAATGGCCAATTGACCTAATCCAAAAGTACCAGAAACTTTAAATATGGTTATTCCTCCTGTACCGTCTGAGATTACGTATTGCATACCAGCGGGACGGATGTTGTGGCTAATAACGGTACCATAAACTGCTACAGAATCCCCTATTCTCACTGCCACGCCATTGCTATCAACGGCGCGCAAGGAAGCTATCGCAGCCACTGCATAAGTAGGCGTTGAAACCAATATATTACAAGAGCTAAAAAGTACAGCAGGTAAGGTTGCGTTTGCCGTACTTGTGGTGTATTCGCGATCAAAACCGCCAAAGCCGTTAGAAACCCCGCAAGCTGCTGGTACTATTTCTTCGTTAGCAAACGACGGTCCGTTTAAGAATTTATAACGCACCGAAACCCCTTGTTGCAATTGATAAGTGCGTTGGAATATGTTGTTGCCCATGGGTGTCATGGTATCGGCTGTAGCGCTGAAATTATTGAAAGAACCAACAATGTGTACTCGACTGTTAACCGTTAGGCCAGTCATATTTACCCGGAACGTTATGGAGCGTTGTGGTGCGCAATTGGTGCAAGAAGCGTAACACACCAATGGCAAGGTTGGGTTGCCTGCAGCAACCACATAAAAACGATTGCCTCCAACTGCGCAAGCCGCTGGAACTGACTCGTCTTGTCCCCAAGCGTTGCCATTTACATACTTATATTGTAAGGTATCGCCAACATTAAAGGTATCGTTGTACATCCAAACATTCGTATCTGACATACTCCGTGTTAACAAAGTAGCTCCTGGGTTCCAACCTTGAAAGTTGCCAGCAATCCGCACACCATTGTTTACCGTTTGATATTGCATATTTACTTGAAAAGTAACGATGCTCGTTGCTTGCACTGAACCAGGAGTGACATTCATGCTCAAATCATCTACCGCATAAATACCATCTGCACCTAGGTTATCGATATCTCTCCAGCGAATCCAAAGTGTGGTGCCTGCTGGCCAGTTGATAGTTGCAGTACCTGAAATGGCCATCCGGTTAGCCGGCAAATTACCGTCTACCGAGGCGGCAGCTGTGGTTGCAATTAAAATTTCATTTAATTTTAAAGAGGTTATAGAATCCCAAGTAGCCGTGAGATCATAAATTCCAGTTGCGTTGAGTGCATATTCGAAATATACTTCTTCATTTTCAGCATCGGAGCTGCCAGAACGCCATTGCTCTAAAAAGGCATTGATGCTAAAAGACGTGATGGCACTGCCTGTAGCATTGCTGAAAGAAGCACCGAAGGCTGCATGGGTTGAGCCTGACGACAATACACCAAAAGCTCTATCAGTTGCGGCGGTGGTTCCAACGTTGTAAACACCACCACTAATTGCTCCGCCATCCGTAACTATTGGAGTGAGGGCTCCACCGGCTGTGCCAGTACCACCTGTACGAGCGCCACCCCAACCAGTAGGATAAACTGTTCCGGTGGGTCCAACGCCGTCGAAATTTTGGCTGTAGCTCAAGCTACCCGCAGTAAAGGTGTGGGCTTGACCATTCACCATACCCATGCTCCCGATGAACATCGCTGTTGCTAGCAGCATGGATTGCATAAATCTTTGTCGCATAATATTAATAAATTAATTTGGTTGCAAATTTAAACCGTAAAAAAGCAACGCAAGTTACGTCAATATTAAGACATGAACAAATCAAACACAACCTGCAGGAAAGCGGCTTGACACACCGTTCGATTTCAATGCTTCGGGCTGTTTTTTCTGCTTCCAAAAAGCATCCCACAACAGCTATTATTTTCTGTTAATTATTTCATTATCATATATTTATGATAAAATTTAAAAGCTAAAATATCCACACCCAATTTGTTCAGGCAGTATTTTACAGCTGGGTTTCCAACAGCTGTCTTTTTATCCACAAATTATAAAGTCTCGTAGCTTTCCTTCCATCCTAATGTAAACTCCTTGTTAATCCGCAAGCAAATCGCTCGAAATTCAACAGCTTTTCTTAGTTTTGTTGCCTCATGCGAAACCGCCTTTTGTTTCTGAGCCTATGGCCCCTGCTTGCTGTATTACATCAGTCCTGCGATACCCGCATTAAAGGTGAACTCATTCCAAACCTACCACCCAAAACATACACGGTGGTAGATACCATAATCCGCAGTGGTGACGATCGGTTTACCAGTACGGTTGTGCTCAATTGGTGGGGAAACGACCCTGATGGCTATGTGACGGGGTATGAATTTACTTTTGACTTAAATCCCGGCCCAGCTACCGTGTGGATTTTAACCGATAAAACCGATAGTACCTTTTTATTAACGGTGCCTTCCGGACAAGATACTTTTGATTTCCGGTTTACGGTTAGGGCCATCGACAACGAAGGTGTTAAAGACCCCAACCCTGCCTCTGTGCGCTATCCCGTTAAAAACTCTCCTCCTGATGTGGCGTTTTTATATGCCCCACCTGGCGGCAACCCCTTGGCCGGTGGTTTTCCACTGGTTTCCTACCCTGTTTTACGGTATGAATGGTTGGGTACCGACCCCGATGGCTTAGAAACCTTAGAAGGATATGAACTCGTATTTAATGACACCTTAAACACTACCAATATTTTCGCCCTCTCCGCTACCTTCAATGAGCTGATTTTGAGAGCCGAAAATCTCACAGGTAGTGGAAGCCCCTGCTTGGTGTACCCTGGCCAAAATGAAAACCCGCTCTCAACGCGCATGGAAGGTCTGTTGTTTGAAGACTCCAACTATGTGTATGTTCGTTCGGTGGATCAATCGGGTGCTCGAAGCGATTGGAAACAGAGTCGTCCTACTTTTGTGAAGCGCCCCAACAGTTCCTTTTTATTAATAAATGCATATGGCAATGACCCAGCTCCCGACCTCAACGCCGCGACCATAGAAACACTCTACCAAACCGAGCTCAACAACATCGGCATCAATACCTACGACCAAGTGCGTATTTTCCAACGGTTAGGCAACCAATTTGTGAACCTCAGTGCCAACAACCGCACCCAGTCGTTGATTTTTGACCTTTTTGATCAGATTCTGTGGATAGGTCCAGATTTCGATATCTCCATTGTATTTGCCCAAAACACGCTCGGCAGCTTCCTCAACGCAGGTGGCAAGGTGATGCTCAGTCTGGCCTCTTCTCTCGGTTCTCCGGTTACGAGTAATTTTTATGAGTTTTCGCCCATCGACAGCTTGCAAGCCGCACCCGCAGGTTTTGAGTTTCTGATCGGCGACACCTCCACCATAAACCCAACTGCTGCTGGCTTCCCAACCTTAAGGTATCGTGGTTTTTCTTCCTCTATACGGCCAATCAAATTCGTAACTGGTGTGCAGCCCTTGTACCGCGCCAACATTTTGCAAAGGGGTGGTGCCAATCCTTTTCCTCCGTTTCCGCTTTACAACGGCAACAATGTGATTATGGGTATTAGCAACAATACCAGCAACAACAGCAAGTTTATAATTACCACTTTAGAGCTCCACCGCTTAAACAACAACAACAACTTAGGGGCCTTGCTCGATCGCATTTTAAAAACCGAATTCGGGATTCAATGATCAAAATCGCACTCTTCGCCAGTGGCTCAGGCAGCAACGTAGAAAACATCTACCATTACTTCAAAGGCCATGCTCAAGTAAAAGTAGCGATGGTGGTATGCAACAAGCCCGACGCTTACGTCACTACCCGCGCTCGTAATTTGCGTATTCCGCTCACCCTGATAAGCAAACGTTCGCTGCAAGATCATGGCAGTCTTTTATACATCCTCCAGCAAGAAGGCATCGATTTTATTGCTCTGGCAGGCTTTTTATGGCTGGTACCTGCTGAAATCACAGCTGCTTATGCAGGTAAAATAATCAACATTCACCCTGCTTTGTTGCCCAGGCATGGCGGCAAAGGCATGTATGGAGCTAAGGTGCATGCGGCAGTTTTGACTTCGGGAGAAAAGGAAAGCGGTATCACCATCCACCAAGTAAACGAAGCCTACGACGAAGGTGATGTGATTGCGCAGTACAGCTGTGCAGTTTACCCTATCGATACGATCGAAAGCCTGGCCCAGCGCGTGCAAAGCTTAGAATACGAGCACTACCCAAAGGCCATTGAATCTCTGGCAGTCGGCTCAAAATAGTTAGTCTTACCGCCTTAAAGCCGTTTACTTTACCAAAGTAAGCTTTCGGGGCTTGGTCCTGCCGCCGTACATCACATGCAAAATGAGCAGTTCTTCGGATCGCAACTCTAGGTTTGCAGCATAACTGAATCCCTTTTCCACATCCAACCAATCGCCTTGCACCCAACGTGTACCAGCCGCTTGCATGCCCCGCAGCACCACCATGTTTTTGAGCGGTGTTTTGTTACGGGGGTCGGACTTGGGACAAGTATTACATACCGTACTTTTGCTCAAAACCGAGCTTGCAGGTATGGCGACGATGCGTGCGCGGAGACCCGATTGGATTAAATCGAATTTCAGATGTGCTACTACGCCATCACTCGTGCTACTGTGCATGGCCCAAATGCCTTGAGGGACCTTCGCTTGTGCCGCGGCAAAAACGGGTAAAAACATCAACAACCACAAGGCGAGCTTTTTCATTTTTTCAATTTAGTGGTACGGGCGATCTCCGATAACTGAACCTCGTTGTTGCCGTCGGTTAAAAAATCGGCAAAACCCATTAAATGAGGATACAAAAGACTGAACAGCTCAGCAGTAGCGCGGGCATCACCGATGGCGCGATGGCGCTGGTCGACAACGATTCCGAGGGAAGTACAAAGCCTTCCTAAAGAGTAGGAGGCTTGTCCTGGCAAAAACTTGCGACTATTTTTCAACGTACAAATTTTTTCCATTTCCAAGGTATAACCCACTTCTTTGAGCTCGTGCCGGAGGAAGGTATAATCAAAATTAACATCATGGGCCACAAAAGTGCAGTCGCGCAACTGTGCGATCACATCCACTACCACCTCTTGAAAAAGAGGCGCATCTGCCACCATTTCTTCAGAAATACCTGTGAGTTCGATCACAAAAGGGGGAATGGCCACATCGGGACGCAATAAAGTATGCCATTCCGATACTACTTCCTTGCCGTTGTGCCGAATGATGGCCAAATCGATGATGCGGTTACCGGGGAACTTGCTGCCGGTGGTTTCTATGTCAATAATTACAAACAACGAATTGCTTTTGCGTCAAAAATAAGCTTAATGTGCCAATTTTAGATATTTAACAAGAAACTTAATTTAACCATCATGTAAAAACAGCTACCAATTCGTAAATTGTGCTGATGATTATAAAGGCGCAAAAAATGCATTGGTGGATGCTGCTGGTCCTGTTTGTGGGCTCAGTAAGTTGTAGCAACCAATCCAGTTTGCGCATTGATGGTTCAAGTACGGTTTTTCCGATTACGGAAGCGGTAACAGAGTTGTATTACAAGCAAAACAAGTCCATGAGGGTGGTTATTGGCGTTTCGGGTACCAGTGGCGGCTTGCAAAAATTGCTACGTGGCGAAATCGATATTTGCAATGCTTCGCGCCCCATAAGCATGGCTGAAGCCGCTGCTTTTGCCGCTCAAAACATCCGATTAATAGAAGTGCCAGTGGCCTATGATGGCATCGTGATTGCCGTAAACAAGGAAAACACCTGGGCCAACGACATCAAAATATCGGAGCTGCGTAAACTTTGGCGTACCGAGAGTCAAGGCAAAAAACTTAGCTGGCGCGATTTACGGGAAAGCTGGCCCGACGAATCCATCAGTCTGTACGGACCGGGTGCCAGCAGCGGCACCTACGACTTTTTTACCTCGGCAGTGCTGGGCAAAGCTGGGGCGGGTCGGGGCGACTATGCAGCCAGCGAAAGCGACAACATCCTCATCAATGGTATCAAAAGTGACAAAGGTGCGCTGGGTTATTTTGGCTACGCCTATTTCGTAGAAAATCCCGATCAATTTAAGGTACTAGCAGTAATCAACGACCAGCAAACGAAGGCAATAGCTGTATATCCTGACCCCAACAACATCAAAAGTCAATTATACCAACCGCTTACCCGCAAGCAATATTTATACATACGGGAAACCGCTTTGAGCCGGCCCGAGGTGGCTGAATTTGTGCTTTTTTATCTCGAGCAATTGCCAGCGCTGCAAAGCGTGCTCCAATTTGTTCCCTTGCCTCCAGCCGAAAGTCTGCAAGCGCAAAACAGCCTGGTTAATCTAATCAAATCTAATGAAGCAAGAAAAGCTGATTGAATTCTTGTTAAAACTCAGCGGCTGGCTCACTTTAGGCATCACCTTAAGCGTTATGGGCGTATTGGTGTATAATTCAGTCTCCTTTTTTGCTGCTGTGGACCTGTGGGAATTCCTTTCCGGCACAGTTTGGATACCCTTTGCAGAACGTAAGTCTTTTGGTATTTGGCCATTGCTCAGCGGCACCCTGCTCACTGCTGGCATTGCTTTAAGCTTAGCGATGCCATTGGGCATTCTGATTGCCATTTACCTCAGCGAGTATGCCAACGAAGGTTGGCGCAGGATTGCTCGTCCCACCCTAGATTTGCTTGCCGCCATTCCCACCGTTGTTTACGGTTTTTTGGCGTTGGTATTTGTAACCCCAGTGCTGCAGTGGTTTTTTCCAGCCATCGAGTCTTACAACGCCCTGTCACCGGGCTTGGTAATGGCCTTTATGGTTTTGCCCATCATCACCAGCATCAGCGAAGATGCCATGCGGGCCGTGCCAAAAATCCACAAAGAAGCTGCCTTGGCCTTGGGCGCCACCCGTTGGCAAGTGGTGCGCAAAGTAGTGGTGCCAGCAGCTTTTAATGGCATTACTGCGGCGATAATTTTGGCCTTTTCGAGGGCTTTGGGCGAGACCATGATCGTGAGCATTGCGGCAGGACAGCAAGCCCATTTCACCTTCAATCCAGCCGTGGCCATTCAAACGGCCAGTAGTTACATTATTCAAATGAGTTTGGGCGACGTGGCGCAGTCCTCCATAGAATACAGCACCATTTTTGCGGTGGGACTGAGTTTGTTTTTTCTCACCTACTTGCTTACTAATCTCAGCTATTGGCTCCGCAACCGCTTTCGCAAAAGCAAAATAATTAGCGCTGCATGACCCCCATCACCAACATATTTACCCTCATCGAACGGCTCGAAAGCTGGTTTGAAAAGCAGCGTAAGGGGAGTTTTGCGGTATATGGACTCATTTTCACCCTCCTTGTGGTGGGCATCGTATTGGCACTCTTTTTATATGTGAGTTTGGCGGGATATCCCCGGCTTGATCGCGACTTTTTTACCGGCTATGCCTCCCGTATCCCCGAAAAAGCGGGTATTTTACCTGCTTTTTTAGGTACTATTTGGGTACTCTGTTTAGTGGCCTTCATCAGCTTTCCTTTAGGAGTAGCGGCAGGTATTCACCTCGAAAAATACGTCCAAAACGACCGTCTTTCTCGCTTTTTAGAAGTCAATATCTTGAATTTGGCGGGCATTCCAAGCGTGGTGTATGGCTTATTGGGATTGCAGTTTTTTGTACGCAGCATGGGTTTAGGAGAAAGTATTTTGGCTGCGTCGCTTACCCTCAGTTTGATGGTGTTGCCTTTGGTAATTATCTCCACTCGCGAGGCTTTGCGCATGGTGCCCAACATACACATCGAAGCCGCCTATGCTTTAGGTGCGAGCAAATGGCAAACCATCTGGCTGCAAGCCTTGCCGCAAGCCTTGCCAGGCATTGTTTCAGGTACCGTGCTGGCCGTGAGCCGAGCCATTGGCGAAGCCGCGCCGCTGTTGGTCATAGGCGCCTTGGCCTTCGTGCCCTTTGCCCCTGCATCTATCTTTGACTATTTCACCGTGCTTCCCGTTCAAATATTCTTTTGGCTGAGTAAACCTCAAAACAGCTTTTTGGTAAATGCATCCGCTGCAATTTTAGTACTTTTGAGCATCACCCTCTTCCTCAATTTGCTGGCCGTGGGCATACGCGAACGCTGGCACAAACGTATCAAAAGCTGATGGTTAAAATCGAAAGTCAAAACTTGGATTTCTGGTACGGTAACAACCAAGTACTCGACGGCATCTCCCTACAAATTGAGAGAAACACGGTTACCGCACTCATCGGGCCTTCAGGCTGCGGCAAATCCACCTATTTACGGTTGTTCAACCGCATGAATGAGCTCATTCCCGAAAGTCGTCACCGCGGCGAGGTGCTTATCGACGGTAAAAACATCTACCAAGCCGATGTGGATGTGTTTGAATTGCGTAAAAAAGTGGGTATGGTCTTTCAAAAACCCAATCCTTTCCCTAAAAATATTTACGAGAATGTGGCTTTCGGACTCAAAATAAAAGGGGTTAGCCACCAGGCCTTCCTCAAAGAAAAAGTGGAAAGAAGCTTGCAACAGGTGAGTCTTTGGGAAGAAGTGAAAGACAAGCTCACCAAACCAGCGATGGCGCTTTCAGTTGGACAGCAACAGCGGCTGTGTATTGCTAGGGCATTGGCGGTGGAACCGAGCATTTTACTGATGGACGAACCTACTTCCTCGCTCGACCCGTTGAGCACAGCCAAGCTAGAGGAGCTCATCAAGCAGCTGAAGGAAGAGATGACCATCGTTCTGGTTACGCACAACATGCAACAAGCCAAACGCACCAGCGATAAAACCGCCTTTATGTACAAAGGCAACATCATTGAATACGGTAAAACGGCTACTTTTTTCAATAATCCGACCAACGAAAATACGCAATCGTACCTCAGTGGCCTATAACTAGCGCTGCAACAACACCCGCCCGCTGCGCTGCTGCTGACCTTGCAGCAGTTGGTACTGGTACAAGCCGTTGGTCCACTGGCTGCAGTCGATCCGCTGCCGCTTACCCACTTCTAAAGATAGGTTTTGCTGCAGGATAACGCGGCCCTGCGCGTCGTAAACACGCAGCAAGGCAGTAGGTAAATCGGTAGCCGATTCGAACCAAAAATGGTCTTGCGCAGGATTCGGGTACAGCTTCAACGACCCTATATCGGTTTCAGCCACAGACGTCGGGAAACGAGACTGGCAAAGGGTGTCGTTGCTGGTTTGCACATCGAGCGTAAGTGCACGCGGGTAGGCACAAAACACAATAGCGCCGGTTTCAACCCAGGTCCAAGACTGCGGAAAGGTAAAATGAATCGTATCACCGGCTGGTATCAATTGTTCGACCGGGGTGATGCTCAGTTCAACACCATTGACGCGGTAGGCCATACTGTAGCTAGAGATATCAAGACTTCCGTAGTTGCGGATGGCCACTTTTACCGGATAAAAAACACCTGGCAACACATCGATCAGGGAGGGTTGAAGCAACGCCACAACGCCAAGATCGATAGTACCAGAAGGTGTAAACAGGGCAGTATCGACAAAAGCACAGCCGTTTTTGAAGAGCTGCAACACCACCAAATCAGGGATGGCTGGCATTTGGCGCTGGTGCACGATGGTGTTGGCGAGCACTTGACCACTGGCATTGCGCCACCGAATGCTGTCGGCGGGATTGCGCACCAACAAACGGGCGGTAGGTAAAGCCACTTGGTTGCCTAAAGTGAAATTTACAGTCACTTTTTGGCCCGGAAATACACGTACGTTATTGTCCTCTACCGGCGTTGACTGGGTTAAATGCTCCAGGCGAAAATCGTTGGCATTGAGTCCTTGTATAAAAAAAACCGCCGTTTGACCAGCATTTAACAGCAGCGGCGCATCAAAAAGTAAGGTGCTAAATCCGGCTGGCACATTTCCGCGTGCACTGCCCAATAACCGCATGCGTTGGCGGTTCACACTGCCAGAAGTGGGTTCATCGCCCAATAAATACGCATCTATCCCTGTAAAACGGGTGATTTGCAGCTCGATACCGCTGATTTCGAGTTTGCGCTTGGCCTCCACCTTAAACCAAACGCCACGTGCCGAATCTACACCGGCTAAGCCAATGCTGAAGGTTGAAGTAGCGGCCAGGCCAGCGTCGAAGTTATGTTGGCTGCGTACAGGGGCGCTCACATCTACCAGGTTGGTTTGCAGGAAACCATCGATGTAGCTCTGCAAAGCACTGCTCAACAAAGTGTCACTCTGTGTAACTATGCGCCATAGTACCAAATCACCTTGGTTTTGTGCGGGGATGGTGGCTGTATAAAGTGTGTTGAGCTGGAGGGTCATTGGGAGTGTTTGTTCAGCACCACCGTTAACTGTGTAGCGCAGCTGTACGGCCTGTAAACTGGCTGCGTTGGCCACCCGCGTGCTTATGGTATGTGCTTGTACGCTGCAGTGGCCAGCAGGCGAAAGTGAGGTTTGGTATGCAAAGGCCCCTTTCGTTTCTTTGATTTCAAAAGCATCTATGGCCAAACCTTCCAAAGCGGAAGTCAGGCTGCTGGTATCAAAATCGTTGAAAAACTGGAATCGGAATTTAACGGAGGCTTGTCCCGCAAGGAAACTCAAGTCGTGTTTGGCTTGTTGCCAACCCCCGCTGTTGCCCGACCAAAAGGCACCAGGTCGGTTCAATCCTACTGGCGTGGGGCGGTTGTACCAGTTTTCGCCGGAGAATACGCTGCCTAATGGCTGCCAATTGGCACCACCATTGGTACTGAATTGCAATTGAGCCGCCATGCGATCGCCCAACAAGTATTGAATGGCAAAAGCCATTTGAGGTTTAATGAGATTGCTAAAATCGAAGCAGGGACTTTCTAAGGCGCTGCGCTCCGCTGTATTTGGCAAGCCGATGGGTGCAGTTACCCAAGCCGCAGCACCTGAAAAAGCTCCATTCAGCTGCACAGCAGCTGGTTGCGTGCGCTGCCAGCTGCTGTTTTGTCCGGTCCGACTCCAGCTTCCATTACTTTCAAAATCTTCAAAATATGGGAAACCGCTTTCTGAACCGTTGCGCTGGAGACGCATACTACTGGTATCGTTGGTAAAATCCGTATCTCCCACATTCGCTGCAAAAAACTTAACCAGCACTTCAGAACCACCGTTAAACGGGACTTGAAAATGAACCGTATCCACGTCAAATGGCAATAACATGCGGTTGATTTGGCGGTAAGCTGGCGTCGCTTGTCCAATTTGAATGCCAACACGTGGAGAAATACTTGTTGTACCATCATTGCGTACAAAAAACACAGCAGATAAGTCCCCTGTTTGGGTGCAGGCATCAAATTGGATTTGGATGCTGTCAAGTAGCAATTCATCGCCCAAAACCTCTGCAATCCGAATGTTATCAACGGCCCAATCGGAGCGCAGGCCATTGCCTTGCACTCCTACCAAACGTAACGCATCGGCCAATGGCTGTAAAAATCCACGGCGCGTTATCCAAGGTGCGTTAGTGGAGTTCTGTTGCTGACCAACCAGCACTGTGGTAAGCGGCTGCCACTGCCCTGCCACGCGCTGTTCTGCTTGCAAACTCCCTAAGTTTGCCCCATAACCATGCACTTGATAACTGAGTTGCGGAGACGCTAAACTGCTTAAGTCAATGCAGTCCATAAAAAAAATCGCTGTGTCTCCTGTTCCTCCAGCGCTGGCGTCGAAATACAAATAATGACCGATTGCGAGGCCATTGGCATCCACTGTTGGACCGGTAAAAGGTGTTGGCGTAGGCCCCCTTTGTACGCGCCATGCCGCAGCTTGTAGACTGATGTTACGCCATCCGAGTTGGGTTTGATTAGCACCCGGACGAAGCGCTTGGAAATCCTCAGTATAGGGCAATTGTTGCAACCGCAACTGATTTAAAACCAGGCGTATGGTATCGTTTTCGGGTCGGAAATCAAGGCTAGAGTCAATGCGGATTTCGAGTTGGTATGGACCAGCCGCTGTTAGGTTTAAACTGTCATTAAACTGCAGCTGCGTAATTTGACCTGGGCCTAAATTGAGTACAAAAGACTGGCTCAATACCGGTTGTGCATTTAGCAACACCGACAAACGAATTTCCTTCAGACTATCGATTCCAATATTTCGCACTGCTACTTGCAATGCTTCAGCGGGGTTGAACCTACAAACGTTTGCTAGGGGCTGGCCAACCGCCAGCAACTGTGCATCAGCTTGCCGCTGATCAAACTCATAGACACCTGGATCAGGAAAGAGACTGCGAAAAAATCCAGTGATATCTTGAGCTACCCAAGGCACTAAAAACCCTAAGTTTTCGAGGGCTGGTTGCGCAGGCAAAGTGTTTTTTTTATTCACAAACCAAGGATCTACTTGCACGGAGTTGGTATCCCAGCCCACTGTGGTTTGCCAATCGTTTAATTGGCCGAGCACAGTTGCTGGCTGCAGCAAGCCGAAGTAGTTTTGAGCGGTATCGGGAAACCCATAGGCGTTAAAATCGAGTAAAATGCCTGCGAGTGGTGCGGTTTGCGCGAGCACCGCCCTAAAATTAAGCGGCAGCGCAGCTACATCAGCTTGTTCTAAAGCAAAGAGGTTGTTAAAAACGCCCACGGAGTCGCTACCTGCAGTGAATCCCTCCAAAAACAGCAAGGCTTGCGTGTCTAATAAACTATTGCCAAGTACGGTCAACCGGATGCTGTTGTGTGCCAAAAGCAGCAACTCGTTTTGCAAACTATCTCCTTCTAGCCAAAAAATACGGTTTTGTAGCAGTGTGCTCCGGTTAAGCGTATCAGTAAAACCATATACTTCATTGTTAAACACACGATTTTCAAGGGCCACATTGGCCAAGGCGCTGCTGATGTGGAGGACGGTAGGCGCTATTGCCCCGTAAAAGCGATTGTTGAACAAGGCCACACCTTCCACGCCTTCAAGCCAAACGGCTGCAAAATTTTGCGTGGCGCCATTTGCGTCAATCAATCTGTTTCCGCTGATTTCGATTTGTACTTGCTTTTGGGCGTGCAAGGCAGTGCCCTTGTAGTTTTCCCAAAGATTGCCGCGCACCACCGTTCCGCTCACACTTGAATCTGACGCCAACACGACCGCCTTTTCAAAACCCTCAAAATGGTTAGAATCGAGGCGCAGACTGTTGGTTTGTCCCGCCCAAACAGCTTGGTTCAAGCCACGGCGATCGGCTGAAGCATCCACGAACCCACAGCGTGTTATGCGGTGAGCGTTTCCGCCGGTAATCCGCACCAATGGCCCAGGATTGATCATGCTCAGCTGCCGATCCCAGGTCAAGTTTTCGAGCGACCAGCTGCCGCCATTGATCACAAAACTCTCAGCTTGCAAGGAATTGATTGGGCGACTGAATCGCACCTCCCCAGCGGCGGTAATGCGCAGCGGATGTTGCGAGCCTGGCAAGGCTGGGAGCACATACCTGCCTTCGTAATGTCCAGGAGCCAATTGCAGGGTAACGGCACCCTGCACGCCTGCACAATTGAGTGCAACCACAGCTGCCTCGAGTGTTGGATAGTTGGCCGATGCGTGACCTACTGTATAGGTTCCTGCGGGTAAGGGTTGGCATTGCGCGCGGGAATAGGCAGGCTGCAACCATTGAAAGGCCAGCAGTAGCAAAAGCAAAAAAACATTCCTCTGACCAAAAACAGGCTTCAAACGCACATCCATCATTCGTAAAAAATTAGCGGGATAAAAGCTTTCCCTTAAACCCATCCAAATTTACCAAATTCGCGGCAGGAAGAAACGAAAATAGCCGCCCGAGAGCAGCTCTTTTCAAAATTTAATTCGAGTTTAACGCGTGATCAATAGTTTTTTGCTCACAAGATTCCTCTCTTGCTGCAGGGTGACGAAATACATGCCTGCCGACAAAGCACTAACACCTATCACCCACGACTCCTCTCCCACCAATGCTTGCTTGACTTGCAATTGCCTACCGAGGGCGTCGCGGAGTTGTAGTTCGACCTCAGCCGAACTGTTACTTGTCCACCGCAGCACGCTCTGATTTTGCGTAGGATTAGGATAAAGTTGCACTTCCTGCAAGCTGCTCTCCTTACGTTAGTTACATCACCAATGAATTTACAAGCGAAATCGTTGGCAGGATTTAGGTCTGCCCTCACCGCCACACAAATATTAACTCCGGGCGGTGTAGCTACAATGCCGGTTGCTGGAAAGCTAAAGTGAATGGCAGGTTGTGCGGGTCTATTGCTAAGCACAAAAGGCTCAATTACCATTAAGCCATTACTTGCGCACAAGTTGCTACCTTCATCTTCGGGGTTAATTGGCATGGTTCCAATCAATGTTCCCGTAGTATCAAAAGCTTTCACACAGAAAAACCCAACATCTCCTGCTTGCAATCGTATTTTTGTTGCAGTTGCAACATATATTTTCCGCTGCTAGCTGGTCTTGCATCTGCAATACTACCTAGCAAAGCAACCTTTGCAGCATCAAAAGTGCTGGGGGGAAGTCGATAATGCAAAATATACTTCCAAGGAGGTAGGTGCATGCAGCCGCAGCTCCCACTGTGCAATTTCTAAATGACGAAAGGCATCCAGTTGCTTGCCAGCTCCTGCCGCTGGCTGGTTGGCAGCCGTGCCAATTTCAAGGACTGTATCCCCAGCCGTTTTGGCATCTACTACCAATTTCTTCTTGGTGCACCTATGATAGGATCGATTTGAGGCTGCGCGAAGTCATCTCGATAAATTCGGGCTGGGACTTTGTACACAGCAGCAGCATTTATGGTACGAACATACCGACGCACCTCGGCACCTGCTGCTTGTGCAGGAATGATGGCTACGTAGCCTCCACCTGGACGCGTTGAAAATGAACGCATTAGTTCGGCACCCCCGTTCACACTGTAGCGCATGCCGCCGCTAAGGATGCTGCTGAAATTGGTGAAATCGGTTGCGGTTACGGTGCATGCCACTGGCAATCATTGGGCAGGGTTAATGCTCAAGCCGGTTGGCAAGCCCCCTAGCGCATCCGCTCTTCGCAAACGGCAAAAAAAAACCGACTTCCTTTTAGAAGTCGGTTCCAAATTAATAAATCTAGTGCTATTTGGTTACGATAAATTTACCTTGCTCTACATTACTGCCCACAACCAAACGGTAAGTGTACATGCCGGCAGCGTAAGTTTGGGTGCTCAGTTGCCATGCACCAGCAGTACTTAAATCGATCAACTCTTGGTGTGAAACCTTGCCGAGCTGATCCAAAATCACCAGAGTTGCTGAACCCTGTTGTGCTTTGAACTCAAAATTCACGAAGTTTTTGGCAGGATTTGGGTACACCCGAGCTACTAATTGCACTTCATTTACATCCAAAGCAATGAATGTGTTACACGTATTGTCGTTGGAAGTATCCACATCGTTGGTAACACCCTTCACATAGGCACACAAAACTACATCACCTCCAGTGGCTGGCGTCCAGCTTTGACTAAATACATGATGAATGGTGTCGCCTGGCTGAACGGTACGTGATATAGCATTGGCATTAATTTCAACACCATCAATACTGTACGCCACATCAAAACCTGTTAAAGGGTCCGTTCCAAAGTTTTCAATAACTACCTCTACAACGCTGGCATTGTTTAGATCAGGGCTAACTGGGCTTA
>Ga0209284_10001395_pt1 | contig 37367 bp, 28 predicted proteins | sample FRY03_FD_187211 | JGI IMG/M metagenome (GOLD analysis project Ga0209284, IMG submission 187211) | Freshwater microbial communities from Lake Fryxell liftoff mats and glacier meltwater in Antarctica - FRY-03 (SPAdes) (version 2) | ecosystem: Environmental > Aquatic > Freshwater > Ice > Glacier... | reverse complement strand
CATCACTCTCAGGGAACTGAGTTGTTTTTAATTGCAGTAATGCAGTTTCTTGTTCCTTACTAATTCTACTTAAAGTTGTACTGTTTTTAAGATGATCCCATTTGCTGATATAATGCCAATTATTAGCGAACCAATAAAAGTTTCCTGCTAATATTCCTTGTTCTTTCATTTCTGCAACAACTGCTTGCATTAATTCTGTAGAAGGTAAGAACCAACTTAAGAAACTACAACTATCAACACCACCTTCTGGTATTACACGAAAACTAATTTCAGGAATTTGTTCTAAGTGGGAACGTAGTGCTAAATTATTTTTTTTCTGTAGAGAAAGAAAAGTATCTAGCTTTCTTATTTGAGCTAAACCAACAGCAGCATGTAACTCACTAATTCGAAAATTATATCCAATAAATGGATGAAGATCTGCGCCTCTATCAACCCCCAAATGATCGTGCCCATGATCGGTATACCCATCAGATTTAGTGTAAACATCTTTGTTATTGGTCATTACAACACCACCTTCTGCACAAGTAATCATTTTTACAAAATCAAAAGAAAAAGTTCCAGCATCACCAATAGTTCCCAAAGCTTTTCCTTTATAAGTTCCGCCAATACTCTGACAAGCATCTTCTAATAATATTAAATTATGTTCTGAACATATTGCTAATAATGCATCTAAATCGGCCATACTGCCGCACATATGCACAGGCATTATGCATTTAGTTTTTGAAGTGATAGCTTTACGAACAGCCGAAGGATTTAAAGTAAGTGTTTCATCTATTTCTACTAAAACTGGAATAGCTCCAATACTTAGAATAGCTTCGAAGCTTGCAACAAAAGTAAAAGCTGGCATAATAACTTCATCTCCTGCTCCAATACCTAAAGCAAACATTGCAGTGGTTAAAGCACCAGTGCCGCTAGAAGTAAGTTGCGCATATTTGCAGCCAAAAGTTTCTGTTATGGCTTTTTCTAATTCCTGGGCTTTCCAAATTCCTTTGCGAGGCCCATCAAACCCATATCTCATTAAGATGCCTGTTTCCAAAACATCATTTACTTCTTTTCTTTCTTCAGCTCCAAAAAGTTCAAAACCAGGCATATTATATCAATTTAGCAATTAATAAAAAAAATCAATCATTAACTAAGGTCTCGAGAGATTCGAGCAAAGTTAAAATCTTATATCAACATTGTAAAATCTACATTCATCCTTACAAATTTGAATTTAACTTTGTTTAATGAAACCAATTTTATTTTACTGTTATGATGCATATTGTGGCTGGTGTTATGGTTTTAGTAATGTAATTAAACAAATTGCAGTTGAAAACCCGCAATTACAGATAGATGTATTGTCGGGCGGAATGGTTTTGCCAGAAACCCATACCCATATTAGTGTTACTGCGGGATATATTTTAAATGCCTATAAAACGGTGGAAGACCATACTGGGGTTAAATTTGGGACCGATTACCTATGGCATATTCAGCACTCCGATTTAAGTGATTGGTACCCCAATTCCGAAAAACCCGCAATAGCCTTATGTATTTTCAAGGAAATATATCCAGAAAAGCAAGTTGAATTTGCAGGAGATTTACAAAATGCGCTCTACCAAGATGGTAGAGATTTAACAGATGATGAAGCATACAGACACTTATTAGAAAAATATAGCATTCAACCTGAGTCTTTTTACGAAAAATTACGCAGTGAACAATACAAAGAACAGGCTTACTATGAGTTTTCATTGGTAAAGCAGTTACAAGTAACCGGATTCCCTTGCGTGTTGCTGCAATTGGGAGAATCTAAGTTCCACCTATTATCTAAGGGTTATACCTCCTATTCTGCAATTCAAGAGCGATTAGCCAGTGTATTAAGTACATTAACATAAATGGCTATTCAATAGTACAATTTCCTTTACTTTGCACCTCAATTAGATGAATATGGAGTATAATAATTTGATTTCTGTTACCGGCATGAGCGGTTTATTTGAATTAGTGAGTAGCAAGAATGATGGTGCTATTTTAAGGTCTTTGGAAGACAAAACAACTAAGTTTGTAAGCAGTCGTGTACATAATTTCTCTCATTTAGAGAGTATTGAAATATTTACCATTCGTGAAAATGTGAACTTAGTAGACATTTTTAAAGCAATGGAAACAAGTGCTGAAATAAAACCTTCCGAAAAAGACGCTGTTGCTGTAAAAGCCTATTTTCTGAAAGTATATCCCGATATGGATTTCGACCGTGTATATGCGAGCGATATGAAGAAAATGGTAAAATGGTTTGCTATTCTTAAAGAAAATAATATTGAAGCAAAGCTTGCAGAAGAAGCAGGAGAAGCATAGTAATTAAGCGCTTATCGTTGAATTAAACAGCCTCCAATTCCTTAACTTGTGCAACCAAATTGCACAAATATGAAAAAATGGATTGTCGTTGTTTTACTAATATCCTTCAGTGTTACATCAATTAAAGCCCAACAATTTTTTGAGCAAACGCCTGCTGCAAAAAAATGGGTAAAAAAGCAATTTAGAAAACTAAGCAAAGATCAAAGAATTGCGCAACTAATGATTATTAGGGCTCATAGTAATTTAGGTGATGCTCATATAGCCGAAGTAAGTAATTTAATAACGACTTACAACGTGGGAGGTTTGTGTTTTTTTCAGGGTGGGCCAGTTCGTCAGGCAGTTTTAACTAATCAATATCAATCAATAGCCAAAACTCCTTTAATGATTAGCATTGATGGAGAATGGGGTTTGGGCATGAGATTAGACAGTGTTATTAATTATCCTCGTCAGTTAATGATGGGTGCAGTAAATGATGCTAGTTTAATTCATGAATTTGGCAAAGCTGTAGGAGAACAATGTAAGCGATTAGGCATTCAAGTAAACTACGCACCAGACATTGATATTAATAATAATCCAATGAATCCGGTAATTAATGACCGTAGTTTTGGAGAAGACAAATACAAAGTTGCTTTATACGGAACTGCGTATATGAAAGGGATGCAAGAGGTTGGTGTGATGGCTACAGGGAAACATTTTCCCGGTCACGGTGATGTTGTAGTAGATAGTCACTACGACTTACCCGTTATAAACAAAACAAGAACTCAACTAGATTCTTTAGAACTTTATCCATTTAGGGAATTAATAAAAGCGGGGATTGGCAGTATGATGATTGCCCATTTATACATTCCTGCAATTGATACAACCACAAATCTTGCTACAACATTATCTAGAAAAAATGTAACTGATTTATTAAAAACAGAGCTTGGTTTTAAAGGGCTAACATTTACAGATGCATTAGAAATGAAAGGAATCACAAAATTTTTCCCTGCGGGAGAAGCTTCAGTGCAAGCACTTATTGCAGGTAATGATATGTTGTGTTTACCAGGTGATGTTCCTGGCACTATTGAAAAAGTAACCGCGGCAATTAATGATGGTAGATTAAATTGGGATGATATTAATGAGCGGGTAAAAAAAGTATTACTCGCAAAATACCATTTAGGTTTAAACAAGCTACAAACCATTGATACAAGCAATATAGTGAACGACCTAAATGTACAAACCAATCGAATCAGAGCTTTATTAAGTAAAAATGCAATAACATTATTACGAAAAAATAATAGTGAAGCATTCCCATTAAGTGGCAATAAGAAAATAGCATATATTTCTATTGGAGCTGCCGGAAAAAATACAATCGCTACTAAATTTCAACAAGTATTAAATGCAGATATTTATCAGTTTGGTGCAAAGCCATCAATAGGAAAACAATTGATGGATGATCAATCAGCAAACATCATTCCTGCTGATCAATCCGATAGCAATGCAGCAGTTACTTTAATTAATACTTTAATAGCAAAAAATTATGATGCCATCGTACTTGGATTGCATAATTACAGCAGAAGACCTGCTAATAATTTCGGATTAAATAATTCAACAGTTTTTTTATTAAATCAATTGCAAGGTAATAAAACAATAACTCTATTCTTTGGAAACCCATACGCAATAAGCAATTGCAGCAATGCAAATAATTTAATTGCTTGCTATGAAGATGATGATATTACGCAACTTGCGGCATTTGATGTATTAGTTGGTTCTAATCAACCAAAAGGAATACTACCAGTAACAGTTGCTCCAAATTTAAAGTTTGGAAGTACTACTGTTTATAATAATTATTTCCCTATTACTAAACCCGAGGATGTTGGATTGAATAGTAGTAAGTTGGAGAAAATAGATTCAATTGCCAAAGATGCAATTACAAAAGGCGCTTTCCCCGGTTGCGTAGTATTAGTAGCAAAGAATGGAAAGATCGCTTACCACAAAGCATTTGGTTACACCAATTTTGATCAGCAAGAAGTAATTAATTCTTCAATGATTTACGACCTTGCTTCTGTAACTAAAGTTTCTGCCACTACAGTTTCTATTATGAAATTATATGAAGAAGGGAAAATTAGTTTGGATAAAACTATTGGCGATTATTTACCTTGGGTACAAGGTTCTGATAAGGCAGGTTTAAAAATAAAAGATATTTTATTGCATCAAGCAGGATTAAATCCTTTCATTCCATTTTATCGGGAATTGATTGATACTGCCACTGGAAATCCAAAACCAGCTTATTTTTCAACAGTTTCAACTAGTAAATTTTCGAGCAGAGTTGCTGAAGGTATTTATCTGAGAAACGATTGGCAAGACACTTTGTATAAAAGAATACTTAAAAGCAAATTAACCCCCGCAGGTAAATACGTTTATAGTGATAATGATTTTATTTTTTTAGGAAAAATTGTGGAAGCAGTGAGTGGAATGCCGTTGAACGACTATGCTCAAAAAACTTTTTACCAACCACTTTTTATGACAACTACCGGTTTTAAACCAAGAGATCGATATCCAATTTCTACCATTGTACCTACTGAAGAAGAAAAGCATTTTCGTCAACAACTCATTAGAGGAGATGTACACGATGAAGGGGCTTCTTTATTTGGCGGCGTTGCTGGTCATGCTGGTTTATTTAGTAATGCATATGATCTTGCTCAATTATATCAAATGCTATTAAATGGAGGAGCTTTAAATGGCGCATCTTACTTAAAAAAAGAAACAGTTGAGTTATTTACTAGCTACAATAGTGATGTGAGTAGAAGGGGTTTGGGATTTGATAAACCAGAAAGAGACAATACTACAAGAAAAGAGCCTTATCCTTCAAAATCGGTTTCACTTGGTACATTTGGCCATACTGGCTTTACTGGCACTAGTGTTTGGGTTGATCCTGAAAAGCAATTGATCTATATATTTTTATCAAATAGAGTTACCCCAACCAGAAATAACAATAAAATGGGTCAGTTAAATATTCGTCCAAACATTCAGGAAGCCATTTATCAGGCAATATTATAGGTGTATCAATAAATAACTGCATTTATTACATGTTAAGTTAACTTCATAATAATTATTTAAGTTATGAAAAAGAGTATTCAATATTTACTAGTACTAGTTTTATTAACCAGTGCACTAGTTTCATGTAAAAACAATGCGCCAAAAGAGGCTCGACTTATACCTAAAGACGCTTTAGCGGTAGTTTCGCTAGACGCATATTCATTAAGAGACAAGTTAAAAGAAGATGGGATTACCATTGACACCATACTCAGTAAAATTTTTGAAAAAGACAGTAATGGCAAAAGAGATCGAAAAATTATTGACGACTTGCGAGTAAATGCTGGAATTAACTGGAAAGAAAAAATTCATTTTTTTGTAGTTAGAAAAAAGGCTGCCGATAATACTGATATTACTATAATGAATGTGCTTGCAAGTATTTCAGATTCAAGCAAATTATCATCATTTATAAAAACGAGTGATTATTCAAATAATAAAAATATTCAAAAAGAAAAGGATTTTAGCTATTTAGATAATAAAGACAATATGTTACTGGCATGGGATAAAGAACATATCATCGCTATGTTCTATAATCATCCAGTAAGGCCATATTACGATTCAATAAAAATGAAATTTATTATTCCTGAAAAAGGAAATAGTAATAAAGAAATGCTTGCAGAAGTAACAAAATTATTTACTCAATCAGAAGATGAATCAATTATTTCTGTAAAGGGATTCAGTGAAATGTTTAAAACAAAATCGGAAGGATATGTTTTTAGTAGTACTAATAACATACTTGGTAATTTAACTGGCATGCCATTGCAATTGCCTAAGTTAGACGAATTAGTAAATGGCAATTATTTAGCGGCAACTTTATCATTCGAGAATGGAAAAATAATAGCAAAATCAACTGTATTTACCAACCCGATGCTTAGTGGCATACTATCTAAATATGCCGGACCAACCGTTAATCTTTCTTTATTAGAAAACTATCCTTCACAAAACATTAATGCTATAATGATGGCCTCCTTTAATCCATCAATTTTTGAGGGTACACTAAAGCAATTGGAAGTAGAAGGTTTATTAAATGAATTTTTAAAGAAGTCGGGAATTAGCAGTGGCGACTTATATGGAGCATTAAAAGGAGATATTGCTGTAATTGTTTCAGATCTTGGATTTAGTGCAAATGATCCACAAAAAAGAATAGGCAAAATGATCATGAATATACCTATTGGCAAAAAAGAGAATTTTAAAAAGCTGATGGATAAAGCAGTTGAAATGGGCACAGTTCAAAAAAAGGGAGATGAATATAGAGGTGGTGATTTAATTAAAACAATGGGGTTATACTTAGTTGCTAATGATCAAAACTTTATAATAGCTAGCGATTCAAGTATCTATACAGAATATATTAGTAAAATTAAAAAGTCTGTAATTAATCAAGATGCTTTAGATTATTTTAAAGGAAAATCAACTATTATTTACTTTGATGTTGCAAACACACTCAATAGTTTTATAAAAGATTCAACCAATAATTATTATAATTCACTAACCACTGCAAAAAAAACTATTAAAGATATAATTGGTAGTTCAGAAAATTATTCTTCTGAATCTATAAAATCAGTTGTAGAGCTAAGGATGCAGAATGAAAAACAAAACAGTTTGGTAACATTAGTAAGTTTATTTACCAATATTGCAGTTGATGTTCGTCAACAAGCTAAGAGAGAAAGAGAAGCTGAAGAAAAAATGTTCCCATCTGGAATACCTGCTGTTATTAGAGCGAACTAATGTTATTATATGTTAGAACTCAATCATTTAATGCCTATCCCTTTGAGGGATAGGTTATCTAAAAAAGAATCCTCCGTTTGGAATAATCAAATACTTGTTAGTACAGAGGAATGGATTAAAATAACTGCGCCAAGTGGAACTGGCAAAACAACTTTAATGCACATGTTGTATGGCATTAGATCAGACTATGATGGGGCGATACTATTGGACGGCATAAACATTAAGAACATGTCGATTAATGAATTAGCCAGCATTCGTCAAATAAAAATGAGTGTTATTTTTCAGGATCTTCGGTTATTTCCCCACTTGACTGCTTTCGAAAATATTGAACTAAAAAGGGTATTGCAGAAGCCATACTATGAGTCCGATAAAATTATTGAAATGGCTGAAGTGCTAGGTATATCAAATATATTATCGCAAAAAGCAGCCATTTGTAGTTATGGCGAACAACAAAGAATCAGCATTATTAGAGCGCTAATACAACCATTTACTTTGCTTTTAATGGATGAGCCTTTTAGCCATTTAGATAATAACAATAAAGCAATAGCTGCCAAATTAATTGCTCAAGAATGTATAAAGAGGAACGCTGCGTTAATCATTACAGATCTTGAAGATGATGATTTATTTACTTATTCAAGAAAATTGATTTTATAAATGAATAAGCTCGATTTTATTTTAAAAAAAATTATACGTGATGGAGTTGGCCGTTCAAAAAAGATATCGGCATTAGTTGGTTTATCTGTTGCAATTTTTTTATTACTTACTTCTATTCAATTACAAATTAATTATCACGATTTACTAAATAATAAAAACAATAAAGATAGTATAGCAAACTTTTTAGTAATCAATAAGATATTAACTGATGCAACACTAGGTAAAACCTCAATAGAAGATTCAATTATAAAAGATATTCAGCTGCAACCATTTACTGAGGCTGTAGGAGAACTAAGTCCAAGTAAATTTAAAGCAAGTATAGAAAGTAATAGTAAAAGATTTCCATTTTATACAGATATATCATTTGAAAGTGTACCCAAAGAATTTGTTGATGTGAATGGGACTGTTTGGAATTGGAGTGAGCAATCACCTTATGTACCTATTATTATACCTACATTATTTTTGGATTTCTATAATTTCCAATTTTCACTTTCACAAGATCTACCTCAATTAACACCAGACATTGTAAAAATGATTGTGTTTAAAGTTTCTACTCATACTAAAACAGGATCAACTTCATATAATGCTAAGATTGTTGGATTTAGCGATCGAATTTCTTCGATGATTGTGCCAGAAGAATTTTTGAATTGGGGAAATCAACAATTTAGTTTAGATACCACAAAAACAGTTTCAAGAGTAATTATCAAAACAAAAGACCCTGGGAGTCCTTTACTATCTGAATATTTAAAAAAGCATCATTTAACAACAGACGCTGATAAAACAAGATTCAGCAAGTATAGAAAAGTAGTTGACACTGTAGTGTATATCGCTGGTATTACTGGTGGATTATTATTGGCATTTGCGTTACTTGTTTTTACTTTATTCATTCAAATCACAATAGCTTCTTGTAAAGAAGAGATAACGCTATTAATAATTTTAGGTGCTTCTCCTACGCAATTGGGTAAATTTTTAATTAAGCGATTCTTCCCTATTAATATTTGGCTAGTTTCGGGGGCTGTTACAGCTATTTGTTTTTTGCAATACTTTTTATTTAAAGTACTTGAAATACAGCACATATATATAGATAGGTTAATATCTGGCTACACTATCGGTTTTGCTGCTTTATTATTACTGCTTATTTGGTGGATAAATAAACGCAGCATACAGCGATATATTTACCAATAATATTTAAATACAGCAGTTCATTTATATACTTACTTAATAAAAAATAGAAAAACTCCTAATAAATGGTGTGTGGATTTCACCGTATTTTTTGTAGTGACATACACATATAATTTATTTTCAGCTAATTATATATATAATTTTTTTGAAACTTGTATTTAAAAAGTTCTATCACTATCCCATTTGATGTATTTTACGTTGAAGAAAATCTGATTGATTAACCAATAAATAAATATCTATGAGAAAGTTTTTAAATTTCAAGTTTGTTGCCGCAGGTTTAATTGCTGCAGCCTTCACATTCTCATCATGCCAAAAAGAACAGGAACCTGCTGATGAATCGGCAAATAGTGGAAGAGATGAGTCGAAAATATCGTCTCAAGCTGTTAATGGCACTAATATTAGGGGACTAATTTCAAAAGAAACTGCTGAGCGTATGGCGGAAACTTTTAACCAAGCCTATAAAACCAAAAATGGTACCGAATATTTTGCTTTTGCAGTAAATGACATGAGTAACTATTTGCTACAGTTAAAAGAGAAATACAAATCTGACAGTGTTCATGTAAGTTTTGGGGTTTACGATGCAAAAACCGCTGTAAACAAAGAAGACATAGGTAGAATTACTGTGTTTTTCATGGGAAAAAATAATAATAATAGTTCATCTGGTAATATAAGGAGTCAATCAACAGAAGACGATGGTAAATCTAACTATTTCAATCATGGTACTATCTGGCCGTAGTTTTTTACTACCTTTCCAAAAATTATCTCCATAGATTTTAACTAATTTCTATCTGCTGGTGCAAGCCAGCATTTTTTTAGTGTGTTTATTCCTGTATAAAAAACTAAAAAATACTGATCTTAAGTACTTTCTGCCATTCTTGTTAGTAACACTCGTTGTTGAACTTACAGGGTTGTGGATGATTGGGCATGGTATCAGGAATTATTTATTATTTAATGTTTTTACCACTTTTGAATTCATTTTTTATTCGTTCCTTTTTTACAAACAATTTAGGAAACCGATTTTCAAAAAATTGGCCATAATCTTTATGCCATTGTATGTAATTGCAGTTTGTATTAATCTATACTGCTATCAAGGAATGAATAACTTTCACTCATATACATTTTTACTAGGTTCGTTTTTCATCGTTACTTTTTGTTGCTTTTTTTCTATGAATCTTTATTGCCAGAATTTTTAGATACCAATTTAACAAGGCAGCCTTTTTTTTGGGTATGTACAGGCCTGCTAGTGTTCTACTTAGGGTCAGTTATCATTAACGTATTATTTGAATATCTCAGAACATATGATATGCAAGTAGAAGGAAAATTTATGGAATTATCAATCAGAGCTTAAATGTAGTACTATATTCAGCCTTTATTTTTGCATTTAATTTATGCCAGAGAAACAGCAAGACATACTAATAACAATTATTATAGCAACTATTTTTTTTGTACTTTTAGGTGCATTCTTATTGGTGTTGTTGTTTTAATTTTTGCGAAGACAAAGAAAGAATCAAAAAAAAAAGAAGAAATGAAAAATCGTTTTGAGCAAACAATGCTTAAAACTCAAATAGAAATTCAAGATCAACCACTAGCCTACATAGCATCTGAAATACATGACAATATTGGACAAATTTTATTTCTCGCAAAAATAAATAACAACCAAATTACCAAAGATAATGTAGAGTCCCAAATTGAGCTCATTGATGAATTATTAGGAAAGGCATTCAGTGATTTAAGAGAAATAAGTCATACATTAAAAAACAATAGATTTCACCAGATTGGTTTAAGTGAATCTATTCGTCAACTACTTCACAATATTGAAAGAACTGGCAAGTATACCACTAAATTTGAGTCTATTCCTTCAGATGAAATTGATGGTCTTATCCATGGAAATGATATAATACTCTTTAGAATTATTCAAGAAATAATTAATAACATACTAAAACATGCGTCAGCAAATCATATCAATATATTTATTACAAAAGAAAATGATGATATAGCTGTTTCAATTGAAAATAACGGCGTTGGATTTGATCTCTCGATTATAAAACAAGAAAAACAAGGCATTGGTTTACACAATATTTACACACGTGCAAAAATGATTAACAGTACTGTAGAAATAATGAGTACTATTGATGTTGGAACAACCATTATTTTAAAATTTAAGAGTCAATAATATGACAACAGTGGCTTTAGTAGACGACCATGAAATGCTTAGATCAGGGCTTGCAGGTTTGATCAACACATTCCCAGATTTTAAGGTAATTTTTGAAGCAGGAAATGGCAAGGAATTTATCCAAAAACTAGACCAAAATAATCCTCCTGATATTGTATTATTGGATATTACTATGCCCTTAATGGATGGGTATGAAACTGCACTTTGGATTAAGACTGAAATTCCGATTATCAAAGTGCTTGTTTTGAGCATGCTATCTAATGATATGGCAATTATTAGAATGCTTAGAAATGGAGTTAAAGGGTATATTTTGAAAGAAAGTAAGCCTTCAATTTTAAAACAAGCAATGGAAGCAATTAAAAACAATGAGTTTTATGTAAATGAGTTGGTAAGAGATAAGTTGGTTAATTATATTACCAATGAAGAAATAGATGAGATGGATACTTCCAAATTACTAAATATAAATGAAAGTGAGGTTCAATTTTTACAATGGCTTTGCCTCGATAAAAGCTATAAAGAAATAGCTAAAGAAATGTTTATAAGCGTAAGAACGATTGATTCCCATAGAGATAATCTATTTAGAAAATTGGAGATAAATACACGAGTTGGGTTAGTTGTTTTTGCAATTAAACATGGAATTGCAACAGTTTAATACTTATTTATATTGTTAACTTTATTGCATGTTTCGGCAAATCATTTCCTATACTTTCATCTGCGTATTACTGAGCATAAACTCTTCTGACGCACAAATTCCGATAGGTAGTTGGAGAGAACATCTAAACTACCAAAATACCATACAGGTAGTTAAAGGAAATGAACTTTATTGCGCAACAAAAACTAACCTCTTTTCAATTGACAATAAAGGAGAAATTACCAGATATAGTAAAATAAATGGATTAAATGATATTGGTATAAATGCAATTGGTTGGGACGAAACAACTAAACAATTAATAATCGCTTATAAAAACAGCAATCTAGATATTCTCAAAGGAAGTATAGTTAGAAATATTTCTGATATACTACAAAGTAAAGTTGCTGGAAACAAAACAATCAATCACATATATTGTAAAAATGGAATAGCGTATTTGTCTACGGGGTTAGGCATTATTTTAGTAGACTTAAATAGATATGAGATTAAAGACAGTTGGATTATTGGAAACAATGGATCATTATCGAATATTAATGCAACAATTGCTGATAATAATTTTTTTTATGCTGCTTCAATTGAAGGTTTAAAAAGAGCAGTTGTTAATTCATCCAATCTGGCCAATTATACAAATTGGTTTAATATGAGTGGGTCAAATGGATTACCATTAGGTACTATCAATTTTGTTGGAACCATCAGTAATCAACTAGTAGCTACTAAAAGAGATACTGTATTTATTTTTAATAATAATAATTGGAAAACATTTTATTCAGATTCATCTTGGCAAATAATTAATACGAGTATTTCGTCTGAGAAATTGCATATCAGTCAAAAAAATAATGCAGGCAACGCTCGAGTAGTTATATTATCGTCATCAGGTGTAATATTAAATACGCTTAGTAAGCCTGGAGTAATATCTCTGCCCCAATCTGCAATTAGCGATAACAATTCAGTTTGGATAGCTGATCAATTTGGAGGTCTTTCAAAATTCACCAATGATATTGAACGTTTTATTCCCAACGGGCCTGCGGGAATTGCTAGTGGAGAATTTGCTTTTAGTAAAACAGCTTTATTTTCTGCTGCTGGCTCAGTTAATACTGCCTGGAATTATTTGTATAATAGAGATGGCATATTTAAATTTGGAGATGGTAGTTGGACAAGCAAAGGGGCATTAAATACAACACAGTTAGATACTACATTAGATTTTATTACATTGGCAGTAGATCCTATTAAACAGTCGCTTTGGGCTGGGAGCTATGGTGGTGGATTAGTTCAAATAACCGAATCTCAAACTACTATTTATAAGCAAAATAATAGCTTATTACAAGCAGCCATTGGAGATCCGAAAAGTTTTAGAGTTAGCGGATTATCATTTGATGCTAATAATAATTTATGGATCAGTAATTATGGTGCTCCCCAACCACTAAAATTACTAAAATCAGATGGCACTTGGAAATCATTTTCTATCCCATTTAGTCTAGTAGAAAATGCTGTAGCACAAATAATAAACGACGACTATAATCAACTATGGATTATTAGCCCAAAAAATAACGGACTAATTTGTTACCAGTATGGAAATAATGTGGACAATACCAATGATGATCAATGGAAATTATTTAAGCAAGGAATTGGGAATGGCAATTTGCCAAGTAATAATATTTTGAGCATTACAAAAGATAAGAACAATAGTATTTGGGTAGGAACCGATGACGGCATAGCTGTATTTAATTGTAATAATAATATTTTTGGTTCGGGTGGGTGTGATGCAATTTTACCAATTATACAACAAGATCAATTTGCTGGGTTTCTATTTAAGGGTGAACAGGTTCAATGCATTGCAGTTGATGGAGCCAATAAAAAATGGGTAGGCACACTTAATGGAGTATGGCTTATAAGTTCAGATGGAAAGAAATTAATTCAACATTTTACAACAGCTAATAGTCCACTTTTAAGTAATGATATTAAAAAAATAGGTATAGATCCTCAAAGTGGGGAAGTGTTTTTTGCAACTTTTAATGGAATATGCAGTTACAGAAGCACTGCAACAGATGCAAATGAATCGTTTAATAATATCTTGGTCTTCCCTAATCCAGTCCCCGCAGGATACAATGGCACAATAGCTATTAAAGGATTAACGGATAATTCAATTGTTAAGATTACTGAATTAAATGGACGGTTAGTTTATCAAACGAGAAGCTTAGGTGGACAAGCTATTTGGAACGGAAAAGACTATAATGGGAATAAAATTGCAACTGGCGTTTATCTTGTTATAGCAAGAAATGATTCAGGTGAAGAAAAAATAGTTACAAAAATTATAATTACAAGCGGGAGATAAATTACAATTAAAAATATTCTGCTTACAAAAGAAAAAAATACATTTATGTTGTTTTCAACAAAATAATTACTTGTCAATCTTTATAAACTCATTTACTGGATCACCAAAAGGACGCATTGTAAACCTATCTATTTTTCCCGAAGTATTGGTTAAGAAACTAAGTCTGAATTCAGGCTTATCTGTTCCTTCTTCGTTCGAAATAAATTGATCGTAATGAAAATGAGTAAGCATAGAACGTGAAGCCCGAAAATCAATTATTAGTTTCCCATTTTCGAACTGAATATCTGATACCCCATATATTACACTTTTATATTTCCCAGCATATTGTTCTAAAAGATGAGATGGAATTGTATTCTTTACTTGAGTAGCTTTTAAAGAATCTTTTTGTTTTTGTTCAACAATCTTCGCTTTTTGATAATCGTCATAATAGCGCTCACTCCATGGCGTTAAATTAAATTCTAGCAAATGATCAATAACTGGCAAAGCCATAACAGAACGAAGACTTCCTGCGGGTATACTGTTGTGTACCATAAAAATACCCAATTGCTCACTAGGTATAAAAGTAAGGTTCGAATAAAATCCATCAATAGAGCCTGTATGGGTTGCTAATTTATATCCTTTGTAGGTTTGTATTGTTCTACCTAAACAATATAAAGCATTCGATAATTCTTCCCATTTCATTTCTTTATCCGCTATATTACTTGGCAATAAAGTTTGTTGAATAGTAGCATTTGATAAAACCTGTTTACCCTTGTATGAGCCTTTGTTTAATTGAGCTATCATCCAATGACTCATATCATTTATGGTAGATTTAATAGTTCCTGCTGGACCAAGAGCATCGGTTTGACCCACAAAAGTTCTACGCACCAACCTTCTTGTGCTATCAGGCTCAAAATAAGCAAACGCTTTATTAGCCGTTTGCAACCATTCATCTTGAGTAAAAAAAGATTGGTTCATTTCTAATGGTTGAAATAATTTAGTGCGGATTATATTTTCCCAGCTATTTCCAACTACTGCTTCCATTACTGATCCGGCGGTAACGAACATCATATTATTATAAATATATCCTTCCCTAAAGCCTAATTGAGGTTTCATCAGAACAACTTTTTCTACCATTTCCTTTCGGGTTGTAGTTGCCCCTTGCCAAATACCATCATAACGAGGTAAACCGGTACGGTGCGATAATAAATCTCGCATTGTAATACGTGCATTGAGTTCTTCATTGCTAAACTGCAACGATGGCATATATTGTTTTACAGGAATATCGAGTGACAGTTTTTTTTCTTCAGCAAGTATTACGGCTGCTGTTGCAGTAAATAATTTGCTGTTAGATGCGATAGGAAATAATGTAGTAGACTCAACAGGTAATTTATTTTCCAAGTCGCGGTATCCATATCCTTTTGCATAAATCAACTGGTCTTTGTATACAATTCCCAATGCTAATCCGGGTATATTCCAAACACGCATAACACTATCAAGATAACGATCTATGAGTACAAATTTTTTTTGAAATGGATTTGTTTGTGCATTAATATTAATGAACAAAACAGAAAGCAATAAGACAAAAAGTAGTTTTCGCATACCAATAATTTTTATTTTTAAATTAATCCTTGTCCACTTTTTTACTAGCCTTATAAAAAGCTGCTCTTTTGGGACCAGGAAAAGGAACTTTATCTCCTTTTAACCCATACCACAAAACTTCATTAAATTCTAAATCGGGCACAGCATCTTCTTTTGTAAGATCAAATTTTTCGGAACGTTTTTGCCATTCATTCATGGCTGTATTTTTATCCATTAAATTAATGGAAGGAACTATAGAACTAAATGGCGTTGAATTTAATTTATTAGTAAATGAACGCCACATGGGTGTTGCAGCAGCATCGTATTGCGACATTGGCGGTATTCCTAAAATCAGTTCCATTGTTCGCAACATAGATGAAGTAGAGTACATGGTATGATCTACAAATCCTCTTTTAACAAAACCTCCTGCAAGAAAAGCTGGACTTCTGTGAGCATCAACATGGTCTGCGCCATTTTGAGCATCATCTTCTAATATAAAAATGGCTGTTTCATTCCAAATAGAACTCTTACTCAAATATTCTACAAATAAACCAACAGCTAAATCATTATCCGCTACATGCGCATAAGGAGTAGGCCTACCTAACCTCAATCCCTCAGTATGATCATTACTAAAACGAACTGAATTAAATCGAGGAACAGCGTTTATAGATAATAGTGAATCGAAGTCTCTTTTCCACTGATAAAACCTAACAGTATCTTGCACACTATTATCATATCCAGTAAAATAAGTACAGAAATGATTTTTTAATACTGGAATATTGGGTTTGTAATTATCTGCAAACTCCCCATAGGTTCGATAACTAACATTAGCTTTTGCACAATGATCCCAAATAAAACCACCCTTATTATTAGCTACCGCCCTATTGCCTTCTGCATCATAGCCACCACCACGACCACCATAACTATTAACCCAATTTTTTTCTAGAAAATCAGTTGCATATGCACCTGTACTCCAATTGTGGCCATCTGCGCTAACTTCTCCATCTACATAAAAATTATCAAGCAGTACAAATTCTCTTGCTAATTTATGTTGATTAGGGGTTATATTTTCTCCAAATAAAGTTAAGCGTGGATCGCCATTTCCTTCTTTCATATCACCTAGTACCTGATCATAAGTTCTATTTTCTTTAATTACATAGAACACATATTTAATTGGTCCTTGTGCACCTACTTTTCGTGGAATCGGATTCCCTTCTTCACCTTGAACCAATAATTCTTTTACTTTATTATAAGGTGTGTTTCTATAAACTACTTGAGAATAAATACTTAATTCATTTTTAGTAGGTACATCAATCACACTCATGGTGCCTTTAAATAAACCACCTATATATTGTACATCTTTGGGTTTATTTAGATCACCTTCCTGATAAGTTACAATTTGTTTATTGGCAAAAGGATTTGGACCATAAGGATTTGCCATTGATGAAAATCCTTTTCCATTGGTTACAAATATTTTTTTACCTACTACTTTAATATTCGTAGGGTACCATCCCGTAGGAATAAATCCTAGGCTTTTACTTTCTACTGGTTTACTTACATCAAAAACCGATAAACAATTATTGTCTGCATTGGCAATATAAAGTGTTTTTTCGTCGGTACTTAATGCTAAACCATTAGAGGTAGAGCCATTTGGCGCATCTGGGTATAAAGCTGCATTTAGTGTTTCAGTAACTTTTTTTTGTTCAATATTAATAACAGAAACCGAATTGTCGTTTGAATTAGCAACATACAATAATTTGCCTTTTTTATTTAATAATATTTCATTAGGATTATCTCCTACAGCAATTTCTGCAACTATATTTCTTTGTTCTGTATCAAAAAAGTATAGTTTATCGCAACCCCAACAACTAATGTATAATTGTTTCCGATCTGGAGATAACCGGCATGCATAAGCTTCACCGCCTAATGCAAATTCTAATTCAACTTGTTTGGTTTTTAAATTAACTATATAGAGTTTATTATTCTCTTTAGTTACAACATACATTAATTGCTTCTCCTCATCGATGGCAATTCCTGCTGGACCGATTTTATTTGGCCATTTTTTTCCAAGTATTATTGTATCAGGTTGAGTTAATTTATTTTCATTGATGCCATATACTAGTATCCAGTTATCATGTCCGCCAGATGCATATAATTTTTTAGCATCATCACTAAATGCCAATCCATACCAACTCTTTCCAATTATTTTGGTGTCGATTACTTTTTCAGTTAATGGATCAATAAGCTGAATACTTTGAACACTTTGTCCATTATTAGTAACCGCAATTAATTTTTTCGACTTACTTACTACCATATTCAATGGGAGATCTCCTAAAGGAAAATTTCTTCCGATTGGAGTAAGCGACCAACCATTTGGTAAGGTTATTTTATTGGCTTCAACCTGTTCAATTGTTTGAGCATTTGTAATGATTGAAGCAAAAAAAATGGCAGATAGGAAAAATAACTTATTCATCTCTTTAAGTTTAAGTTTTAAAGATACAATTAAGCCCAAAAGTTAATGCTATAAAACAATTAATTAATTTGGCTACTGTTTTGCATATTCATAGCTACGCTGAACTTTGAATTTAAGGCCTTCTTTTTCGTCTTTAATTACCTTGTACTGTATCTGCCTTATCATTCCAGTCGGTTTGGAATTAGTAGAATCTGTGGTGTAAACAGGAAATCGTCGCATTAATGAACCTTCCATCAATAAAAAAGAATCAAAGCCAATATATCCGTTCCTTAACTTAGGGTCATTTACAATATCTGGAAATGAAATGGGAGCAAAGTTTTCATTATTTATTGAAGAAATACCTATTACATTTCCCCTGCCTTTATCACCTAGCTCATATACATACAATACCAAATCAGGAAAAATATCATTATTCAAATCATCTACTTCTGCTTTTAGTACTCGCCCTTTAATTTCAAAGCTAACATCGCGTGCACTATTTTGAAAGCCTATTGGAGTAATACTAATGCTATTTTTCACTTCGCTTTTATTGCTACAAAGCACTTTATAGCCAGCTTTCCCTATTTTCATAGTTGTATCAATTTTACGATATTGCTGAGCATAAGATGCTCCAAAAAAAACCAAATTGGCTAAAATAAAGGTGATTATTTGCTTTTTCATCATATTAAATTACATATTTCTTCGATACTGACCTCCAACTGAATATAAGGCTGTTGTAATTTGGCCCAATGAACAGTATTTAACTGTTTCCATTAATTCAGTAAATAAATTTTCATTATTAATGGCTGCCTGCTTTAATTTTTCTAAAGCAGCTTCGCTTTTATCCTTGTTTACCAATTGAAAAGCAAGAAGATTTTGGATTTGTTGCTCTTTTTCATCTGTGGTACTTCTTATAACTTCTCCAGGCAGAATAGTTGGACTACCTTTTTTATTGAGAAAAGTATTCACACCTATTAAAGGTAATTCACCAGTATGCTTTAATGTTTCGTAATAAAGACTTTCTTCTTGAATTTTATTTCGCTGGTACATCCGCTCCATTGCTCCAAGCACTCCTCCTCTATCTGTAATTCTTTCGAATTCAACTAACACAGCTTCCTCTACCAAATCAGTTAATTCTTCAATTGCAAAACTTCCCTGAATAAAATTTTCTGTGTTTGCTGTACCCAATTCTCTATTAATGATTAATTGAATAGCCATTGCCCTTCTTACGCTTTCTTCAGTTGGTGTTGTAATTGCTTCGTCGTATGCATTGGTATGTAAACTATTACAGTTATCATAAATTGCATAGAGTGCTTGCAACGTTGTTCTTATATCATTAAAATCAATTTCTTGCGCATGCAAGCTTCTACCGCTGGTTTGAATATGGTATTTTAGTTTCTGTGAACGATCGTTGGCTTTGTATTTTAACTTCATTGCTTTGGCCCATATTTTTCGGGCAACTCTGCCAATTACACTGTATTCTGGATCCATCCCATTGCTAAAGAAAAAAGATAAGTTAGGTGCAAAATCATCAATTTTCATTCCCCTACTTAAATAATATTCTACATAAGTAAATCCGTTTGATAACGTAAAAGCCAATTGTGTAATTGGATTTGCTCCTGCTTCGGCAATATGGTAACCACTAATGCTTACACTATAAAAATTTCGCACAGCATTATCAATAAAATAAGCTTGAACATCACCCATTAATTTCAATGCAAATTCTGTTGAAAATATACAAGTATTCTGTGCTTGATCTTCTTTTAAAATATCTGCTTGAACAGTTCCTCTAACTTGTTTTAAAGCTTCTGCTTTAATTTGTTGATATACTTCTATTGGCAGTACTTCATCTCCACTTAATCCTAACAACCCAATGCCTAAACCATTATTGCCTTCTGGTAACCTTTCTGGCGATGCTGGATTGTAATAAATAGGTTTTGGTAAATGAGTAAACTTTTCTTCTATTATTTTATTTACTCTTTCCCAATCATTATTGCTGGTAATCCATTTTTCACAAAGTTGATCAATAGCTGCATTCATAAAGAATGCCAAAATCATTGGAGCAGGACCATTGATAGTCATGCTCACCGATGTTTTCGCATCACATAAATCAAAGCCACTGTATAATTTTTTTGCATCATCTACTGTTGCAATACTTACTCCACTATTACCAACTTTGCCAAAAATATCTGGACGAAGTGCAGGATCTTCCCCGTACAATGTAACACTATCAAAAGCAGTAGATAAACGGATTGCGGGCTGACCTAATGATACATAATGAAAACGTTTATTTGTTCTTTCTGGCCCGCCTTCACCAGCAAACATTCTAGTAGGATCTTCACCTTGCCGCTTCAATTCAAAAACGCCAGCAGTAAAAGGAAATTCACCTGGAATATTTTCTTGTAACTGCCATCGTAAAATGTCTCCCCAATCTTTATATCTTGGCAATATCACTTTAGCAATTCTTGTTCCACTTAATGATTTTGTAGAAAGAGACTGTTTAATTATTTTATCCCTTACAGAATATTCAAAAAAATCTGACTGATATTTTTTTACCAAAGCAGGCCATTGATCAATTAATTTCTTGCAATCGGGGTGAAGTGAATTTTCAAATTGGCTACTAATTATTTGTAACTCCTGATTAAGTGAAGGGCTATTTTTAATGAATTCAATTGTGCCATTTAATTGATACCATTTTGTTGCAATTATACATTGATCATTTACCCAAGTATCGTATGACCTATTTTGTTCTGTTATTTCGGCGAGGTAACGAACTCTTTTAGGAGGTATTATTTTTGACTTAGTGGTAGTGCTGTCTTTTGAATATCCTTTTGAAGTATTTCCGGAACTATCAAAATCGATATTGCATTTTTGATGAACTGTTTCTATAATTTTAGTGAATAACTGATTTACACCAGCATCATTAAATTGAGCAGCAATTGTTCCAATAACAGGAAGATCTTCATCTTTAGCATTCCACAATTCATGACTTCTTTTGTATTGTTTCCTCACATCATGTAAGGCATCTAGTGCACCCGCTTTATCGAATTTATTAATACAAATTACATCTGCATAATCAAGCATATTGATCTTTTCTAATTGAGACGCAGCACCGTATTCGGGTGTCATTATATATAAACTAATATCACAAAAATCTAAAATCGACGCATCACTTTGTCCTACACCTGCAGTTTCAATTATTACAAAATCGAATTCAGCTTGTTTGCAAATATCAATCGCATCTTGCACATACTTACTTAATGCAGTGTTATCATCTCTAGTTGCTAAGCTGCGCATATACGCCCTAGGATTTGATATTGCATTCATTCTAATTCTATCTCCCAATAATGCGCCACCTGTTTTTTTCTTTGATGGATCTACAGAAATAACGGCAATAGTTTTATCTGCATATAAATGTAAATAACGCCTAACAATTTCATCAGTAACAGAACTTTTACCTGCTCCTCCAGTTCCTGTAATTCCTAAAACTGGAATTACTTTTTGATCAGCTTTTAGATCTTTTAAAAAAGCACTCTTTTCAATACCGTTTTCAACAAGTGTAATTGATCTTGCAATTTTTCTTACATCTTTCACCTCACCTGTTGTCATTTTTTTATTATAATTACCAATATGATCTAATGGAAAATCACACTGTTTAACAACATCTTCAATCATTCCCTCTAATCCCATTTTTCTACCATCATCGGGACTGTAAATTCTAGTAATACCATATTTATGCAATACCCTAATTTCTTCGGGAAGAATTGTGCCACCTCCTCCTCCAAAAATTTTAATATGCCCACAGCCATTTTCGTCTAATAAATCCTTCATGTATTTAAAGAATTCTAAATGACCCCCCTGATAACTTGTTATGGCAATTCCTTGAGCATCTTCTTCTATAGCACATTCAACAATTTCGGCAACACTTCGGTTATGACCTAGATGAATAATTTCGGCACCTTTCGACTGTAAAATTCTTCGCATGATATTAATTGCAGCATCATGCCCATCAAATAAACTAGCAGCTGTAACAATTCGAACCTTATTTTGGAGTCTATAAGACATATCAATCTTTAATTGGGCTACGAAAATACTGCATATTTAGATTGGTTAACAATTGTTAGTTTTTAAAAAGCGGGATAAATGCAGATTTATATTATCTTGAATAGATAATGAACAATATGCGATTCTCCGTTTCAATCAATAATCAACAAGCTCACCCAGTGATAAGTTTGAAAGATAAGCAAACTGGATGTCAAGCAGAAATTTATGCTTTTGGAGGCTTTTTAAATGCTTTTAAAATCCCATTAAAAGATAAAACGCACAATTGTGTAGAAGGATTTAGTTCTGTAGCAGATGCTAGAAAAAATATAAGCAATAGTTTTAGAAGTGCCAAGTTGAGTCCATTTGTTTGTAGAATGCGAAATGGCAGTTACACTTTTAACAATAAAAAATATACAGTCCACAAGCACTATTTGGGTGAACATGCCATTCATGGTCTTATTTATGATGCGCAATATTTGATAGAAGATCAACAGGCAACTGAAAAAGAAGCAGTGGTTCAATTAAAGTATACTTATAACAAAGCAGATCAGGGATATCCGTTTTCATATGAAATATTAATAATATGGAAACTAACAATAGGAAATAAATTGAGTGTTACAACAATGGTTAAACACAACAACAGCAGCGTTATTCCTTATGCCGATGGTTGGCATCCATATTTTACTTTAGGAGGGAAAGTAGATAATTGCACTTTAGAATTTACAAGTAATAGTCAATTAGAATTTGATAGCGCTTTATTACCTACCGGGAAAAAGATAAAAGACAATAGATTCATAAAAGTAAATTCTCTAAAAGGCATATTCTTAGATAATTCGTATGAGCTTAATCCAAAAAAGACCAATTATTGTATATTAAAAAATAGCAAACTACAATTGCTTGTTGAGCCTGATGAATCTTATCCGATATTACAAGTATATACTCCCATATCAAGAAAAAGCATTGCAATAGAAAATCTTACCGGGGCACCTGATAATTTTAATAATCAAATAGGACTTATTTTTCTTGAACCGAAAAAAGAATATTCTTTTACTACAAGCTATACTATTAGTGCAATTTGAATGTATAAAAAATTATAAATCTACAACTGCAGTAACCGAAATTTCTACATTCACTCCTCGTGGTAACCCTTTAACAGCAACAGTTTCACGTGCAGGAAAATCGCTTGTAAAATAAGTGCCATAAACTTCATTCACTTGAGCAAACAAACTCATATCACTTAAAAAAATAGTGGTTTTAACTACATGTTCAAATGTAACACCTGCTTCTGTTAAAACAGCTTGTACATTTTTCATTACTTGGTGTGTTTCCGCTTCAATACTCGACAATTCTAACTGTCCAGTTGCAGGAACAAATGCAACTTGACCGCTTGCAAAAATGAATCCATTGGCTTTTATTGCTTGGTTATAAGGTCCAATGGGTGAAGGGGCATTATTGGTTTTGATTACTTGCTTACTCATATAATTATTTTGATAAGCAGCAAATTGCTCTATTTTAATCAACTTGCCAACGTAAATTTGCTATTTATTTATAGGAATGCATATTGTAATCAAATCAACTACTAATCAACAATCATTTTTATCCAGTGTTTTTGCCCACTCAAGTGCAACATTTAACTGGATATTAGATAAGGAAGTTATTCCTGATGCAGATTTATATATCGATTTTACCTTCGAAGAGGAAGGATATTTTTTTTCTTCCATCACCAATAAACCAGTTTTAGTGAATGCAGTAATTGAAACGACTGATTCATTACCCAAAAACGCAGTTCGTTTTAATGGCTGGCACGGATTTATGCTACACAATAAATTAGAAGTTGCATCTAAGCAGCCGCTATTATTAGAACAAATTGCAGTTATAATGAGTAAGATAGATTTTAAATTATTGCAAGCTCCAGATGAACCAGGGATGTTAACTGCTAGAGTTGTAGCGATGATTATAAATGAAGCATATTATGGATTAGGAGATGGCATTAGTTCTAAAACTGCTATTGATACCGCAATGAAATTGGGTACTAATTACCCATTCGGACCATTTGAATGGAGTGAACTTATAGGCTTGAAGAAAGTGTATATGCTTTTAAGTAAACTAGCTGAAACAAGCCTCAGATATACAGTTGCTCCTGCTATGGAAGAAGAATTAGGAATTAAATAAACAGCAATCCCCAATAAAAATGGCTTTAATATTAAATATTGATACTGCTACTGAATACGCTGGAATTTGCTTAAGCGATAATGGAAATTATATAGGAAAAGAAGAACATCTAAATCAGAAAAATCATGCATCTTTTCTACAACCTGCCATTCGTCAAATATTGGAAAAAACTGGCAAAAAGTTAAATGAGCTTGATGCTGTTGCAGTTACTGGCGGGCCAGGAAGTTATACAGGAATTAGAGTAGGAATGTCGTCTGCCAAGGGTTTATGTTTTGCACTTAATAAGCCATTAATTGTGATCAATACTTTGCTTGTTATTGCTCAAGCTGCTTTAGAAGAACAGCATGTGCTTGGTAATCAAGTAGATGCAAACACTATATTTTGCCCTATGATAGACGCAAGAAGAATGGAAGTATTTGCAAGCGTTTATGATTGGAATTTACTAGAAATTAAAAAATCATGTGCATTTACACTGGAAGATGATTTTTTTAACAATTTTCTAAAAAATCAAAAAGTTGTCTTTTGTGGAACAGGTGCAAAAAAAATAGCCGATAATCAGCTCAAATCGAATATGTTGATATCTGAATCACAACATTCTGTAAATCAGATGATTAAGCATTCAGAAGCTGCTTATTTTGCTAAAGAATTTGCCAATTTGGCCACTGTTGAACCACTTTATGTAAAGGAGTTTTTTAACCCAAAAAACAGTTAATCCCTAAAATTAAAAATATTGATAAAATTCATACTATGATGAAAGCCAAAACGCATAACTTTGCAAAACAGACATTGTTGATTCACCCCCAAATTTAACTTTAATGTCATGAACCCAACAACACAATCAATCGTTTTAGTAAACGGAGTCGACCCTATAAAAGTTGATTTTTTGCATGCGAAAAAAGCATCCTTAATTCTACGATCTATTAATCATAAATTGAGACAACAAATCATTAAGTTGTTAGATGAACACATAAAGATGACTGTAACTGAACTTTATGTAAAGCTTAGGCTCGAGCAATCTGTAGCATCACAACATTTAGCAATTTTAAGAAGAGCAGGAATATTAAGTACTTCTAGAGAAGGTAAATTTATTTTTTACGCCGTAAACTACAAGCGACTAAATGAAGTAGTAGGGTTTGTAAAGAATTTAGTGGATTAAAGTACTTCAACATCAAATTTATTACCATGTTTATTAAACAACTGTATACAGGATGTATCAGCGAGGCTGCATATTATATAGAGAGTGAAGGCATTGCTGCAGTAATTGATCCGCTTCGGGATATTGAAGAATACCTTGTATTAGCAAAAGAACGAAATGCTTCTATTAAATATATTTTTGAAACACATTTTCATGCTGATTTTGTTAGTGGTCATCTCGATCTAGCTGCTGCAACTGGCGCTACCATTATATATGGCCCGGGTACGGTTACAAAATTTCCTGTGCATATTGCAGAAGATAACGAAATTTTTAAACTTGGGAAAAATACGATTACTGTTTTGCATACTCCAGGTCATACTTTAGAAAGTAGTTGTTATTTGTTAAAAGATGAAACGAATAAAGATATTGCCATTTTTACAGGTGATACTTTGTTTGTAGGCGATGTTGGTAGGCCAGACCTTGCTCAAAAAGGCGATGAACTTACCATGGAAGATTTGGCTGGAATGTTATATGATAGTTTACAAAAAAGTATTATGACATTAGCAGACGATGTAATTGTATATCCAGCTCATGGTGCTGGAAGTAGCTGTGGTAAAAATTTAGGTCCCGAAACATTTAGTACAATTGGAGAACAAAAAGCAACCAATTACGCTGTTCAATTTCAAAGCAAAGAGGAATTTATTAAAGCGGTTACTGAAGGATTAACTGCCCCGCCTCAATACTTTCCGATCAATGCAAAAATTAATAAAGAAGGCTATGAAAGTTTAGATGCAATTTTATTAAAAGCTTTACAACCTTTATCCATAGATGCATTCAAAGAAAAGGCGAAAAGTAATTGTATCATTTTAGATACAAGAAGTTCTAGTGAGTTTAGTGCTGGTTTTGTGCCCGATTCAATTAGTATTGGCTTAGATGGAAGATTTGCTGAATGGGCTGGCAGTTTGCTACCATTTGATCAACCAATAATTTTAGTGACAGAAAAAGGAAAAGAAAAAGAAAGCATTATTAGACTAGCAAGAGTTGGATTAGATAAAATTGAAGGTTATTTATCAGAAGGGGTTGAAGGCTGGAAGGCTGCGGATGAAAAAATAGATTTAATTATTGATATTGAAGCTGATGAACTAGCGATGGACATATCTTTCGATCCAAATATGGTAATTGTTGATGTTCGTAAAGAAACCGAATATGCAGATGGTCATATTAAAGAAGCAATAAATATTCCTTTGAGCGATTTAACTGATCCTGGTAGTATGACTAATTTAGACGATAACCATAATATTTATATTCATTGTGCTGGAGGTTATAGAAGCGTAATTGCTTCTTCACTAATTAAACGCCAGGGTATACATAATATTAGAAATGTTGTTGGAGGATATGCAAAAATTAAAGAATTAGGAGAAAAATTTGATATTGAAAAAGAAGTAGCCGCATTAAATTAATGGGCTAGTTTACCACAAGATGTCCAAATTTTTCCTGATCAAATTCCCATTTCCATCTTCTATGGCTCCATAAATAATTAGCAGGTTTAAGCCTTACAGCTCGTTCAACATGTTCGGCATATACCTTGGTTAATTGGCCTTCCTCAAAATCGTTTGGCGAAGTAGTAATTAATTCTAATTGAGTATGATAATAGCCTCTTTTAACCTTGTAAAAGTGGCCAAACATTACAATAGTATTTTTCATTTTTGCGCCTTTTTCTGGACCAACTACAAAAGGTGTTAATCTATTAAAGAACGGCACCCAATGAGCTTTTAAAGGGTTAGGAGGATTTTGATCAGCTGCTAAACCCAACGCATATCTATCTTTTACGTAATCATGAAAATTATTTTTAAAATCATTTGCAGGCACTAATATAGTTCCATTTCTACACCTCATATCGAGCATGATTTTATTCATCACTTTATTAGTAAGTGGTTGATAAACTCCTACAAAAGGATATTTACTAATTCTTGAAGCATTTAAATTGACAATTTCCCAATTAAAAAAATGACCGCATTCTAATTGTACATTTAAATTAGTAGTATCATATAATTCGTTTAATATTTCAAAATTACAAGTGAATCTTTTTTCAAGAACTTCGTTTGAGGTAGATAATAATTTTATTGTTTCAATAATAGTATCAATAAAGTTGTGGTAAAAATCTTTCGCAATACGAACTCTTTCTTTTTCGGTTTTTTCGGGAAAAGCAATTAACAAATTTTTGAATACTACTTCTTTTCTATACCCTATTAAGTAATAAGCAATGCCATATAATCCATCTGCAATAAAGTATAAAACTCTCCATGGCAAAAGTGAAATTGCATAAAGTAGTGGATAAATTATATAATACATCAGATTAATTATTTAATTTTTTAAAGTGCCTTAATTGCTAAAGTATAATATTCTGTAATAACAAACTCTTTGTTGCATAATCGGTATTATAATGTAGTCCTCTACTTTCTTTGCGAAACTGAGCTCCTTTTACAATTAAATACGCTACAGTTATCAGGTTTCTCAGTTCACATAATTGCGGAGATACTTTTGTAGTACGATAAAGATCTTCAGTTTCTTCAAAAAGCAAATCTAACCTTTTCATAGCCCTTTCTAAGCGTATATCAGTTCTTACAATACCAACATAATCACTCATAATTAATTGAAGTTCCTTTAAGCTTTGGGTAATTAATATCATTTCCTTTGGATCAGAAGTTCCTTTAGTGTTCCAATCGGGTAATCCTTCCGAAAAATTCAATAATTCAATTTGTATACATGTATCTAAAAAACATCTATGGGCAAAAACCATAGCTTCTAATAAACTATTACTTGCTAACCTGTTAGCTCCATGCAAGCCAGTGCTGGCGCACTCACCGCAAGCATATAAGTTTTTAATAGATGTTCTGCCCCACTCATCCGTTTTAATTCCACCACAGCTATAATGAGCTGCAGGTGCAACAGGTATAAATTGTTTTGTTACATCAATTCCTATGCTCAAACATTTTTCATAAATATTCGGAAAATGATGAATAAACTGTTGCTTATCCATATGGGTGCAATCTAAAAATACATGCTCAGTTCCATTGCGCTTCATTTCATTATCAATTGCACGAGCAACTATATCACGAGGAGCTAAATCTTTTCTAGAATCATATTTTTCCATAAAAGCTTCACCATATTTATTCCTTAATATTCCGCCATCGCCTCTAACAGCTTCTGTAATTAAAAAAGAGGGAGAAACACTAGGTTCAAACAATGCAGTAGGATGAAACTGAATAAATTCCATGTTTTCAATTTTACCCTTAGCTCTATAAACCATTGCTATTCCATCGCCAGTTGCAATTTTTGGATTGGTTGTTGTTCTGTATGCCTGACCGCATCCACCAGTTGCTAATAAAATTATTTTTGCTGCAATAGTCTCAATTTTATTGCTGTGTAAATTCAATACATAAACACCATAACAAGTTGTATCTAATGTAGATTTTGTAACCAAATAACCAAGATGATGTTGAGTTAGCAAATCAACTACAAAACAATGATTCAATAATTGAATATTTGGTAAGGCATTTAATTGTGATAATAATGCCCTTTCCATTTCTTTTCCTGTAACATCTTTATGATGCAGAATCCTATTTTCACTGTGTCCGCCTTCTTTGCCTAAACTATATGCACCTAACTCATTTTTATCGAACTGAGCTCCATAGGCTATTATTTCTTTGATCCTTTCAGGTCCTTCAGTTACTACAATTTCTACAATCTCACGGTTACAAAGTCCATCACCAGCAATTAGCGTATCTTCTATATGTTTTTCATAGCTATCTCTACTTTCGTCCCACACACCAGCAATACCCCCTTGAGCATATTTCGTATTGGTTTCATCTGCTTGGGTTTTGGTAATAATGGCAACACTTTTTTCTGGAAACTGCTTTGCAATTTTTAATGCATAAGTTAAGCCTGCAATTCCTGAGCCTATTACTAAGAAGTCTGTCTTCATTTTATTAATTTAAGTATGTAAACAAATCAACGTAGATACAATCAAAAGGATTTCACTAAAAATTTGTTAATAATTCCTTAATGATTAAAATAACATCAAAAAAAATAAGGCATATAGTTTTGCCTCAAATTTAAGACACCAAAACCATTGTTTATGAAACAATTCATCTTTTGCATTCTATTAATTGCAAATTCAGTCATTGCTCAAGCTCAAACAAGTATCATAAAAGTAAAAGTAGTAGATGAAAGTAACCTAAACCTACCTCTTGCTGCAGTTCAACTAGTTGGAAGTAAAAATAACAGTTTTACTGATGCTACGGGTAAGGCAATATTATACGGTGTGCCTTATGGCAAACAAACTATTAAAGTAAGCTATATTGGTTATGCAGATATTAGTAAAGAGATTTTAATTAATAGCAGTTTAAACGAAATAACCATAAATCTACAGAGTGGAGTAAAAACTTTAAACAATGTTACCGTACTTGGCGACCGTTTAAAAGGTCAAGCCAAAGCCCTTAATCAACAAAAAAATGGAGGAAACATATCAAATGTAGTCAGTGCAGATCAAATTGGTAGATTCCCAGATGCTAATATTGGTGATGCCTTAAAAAGGGTGCCAGGTATTGCAATGCAAAACGACCAAGGTGAAGCAAGAGATATTATTATTAGAGGATTAGCACCGCAACTAAACTCAGTTACTCTAAATGGAGAACGTATTCCTTCTGCAGAGGGTAATAATAGAAATGTGCAAATGGATTTAATACCTGCAGATATGGTACAAACAATTGTGGTAAATAAAACTTTAACTCCCGATATGGAAGCTGATGCAATTGGAGGAAGCGTTAACTTAATTACGAGAGCAGCTCCTAATAAATTGAGAATTAGTGGAACTTTAAGTGGAGGATCTAATCCCATTAGAGATATAGGAGGATTATACAATGGAAGTTTAGTAATTGGAAATCGTTCAGCAAATAAAGCATTTGGAATTGTTGGTAGTATGACAGTTAACGATACTAAATATGGAAGTGATAATGTAGAAGCTGTTTGGGCAACTGCAGCTAACGGTCAAGTATTTATATCTCAACATGATATTAGAAGATATGATGTACAAAGAAGGAGGATGAGTTATAATATTGCTACTGATTTCAAATTGAATAATAAAAACACACTATTTATAAGTGGAATGTATAACCAACGTAATGATTGGGAAAACAGATTCAGAGCTAGATCAAGATCTATTGTTCCCTTAGATGCAACTGGCGCAGTTGTTACATTGCCTTCACAAACTATTGCAAGCTATAGAGGTGAAATTAGAAGAGAAACAAAGGCTGGAATTAATGATAAAATAGTTAAAAATACTCGTTTAGAGCGTCAAACTGTTACTAATTTCAAAATAAATGGTGAGCATATTATTGGAAAAAATATTGCATTAGATTGGAGCTCTGCTATATCTAGAGCTAGTGAAGAAAGGCCCAATGAAAGGTATTTAGATTTTAGAATTACCAACGCTATTATGTCGCAAGATTTGTCAAACCCTGAGCAACCAAATGTATCTCTTGTTACAAGGAGAAACATGAGTGCTTTTGGATTTAGAAGATTGTCGGAGCAGTTTGGTGATACTTGGGAAACAGATTGGAATAATAAATTAAATATTAAGTTCCCTGTTAAATTATTTCAAGATAAGTCAACTGTAATTAAAGTTGGAGGAAGATATAGTAGAAAAGAAAAAGAAAGGAATAATATTTTTTACATATACACACCAGTTACTGGAAATACAGCAGTTACAAATTTAAGAGCAGTGCCTGCTTTTGATGCAAGTATATCAAATTATCAAGCTGGTAAACAATACCAATCAGATTCATTTGCATTGCCTATAGCAGTTGGCGTTTTAAATTTAAAAGATAAGAGTCAGTATAATGAAGCATTGAGTCCTGCAGATTACTTAGGACAAAATTATAATGCTAGAGAAAAAATTTACAATGCTTATATTAGAATAGACCAAGAAATAACTGATAAATTAAGTGCAATTTTAGGTGCAAGAATAGAATCAACTGAAAATTATTATAAAGGAAATATATTGAGAAACTCCGCTACTTTAGTTGGAACAGATGATACTACAACAAGCTACTCAAATGTATTGCCTAGTTTAACTTTAAAATACCAAGCCAATAAAGATTTAATTTTAAGAGCCGCAATTACAACTGCTATTGCCCGTCCAAATTATTTTGATTTAGTTCCATTTGTAAATGTTAATAGTAACGATCAACAAATTATAAGAGGTAATGCTGCTTTAAAAGCAACCAACAGTACTAACTTCGATTTGATGGCTGAAAAATACTTTAAAAATGTAGGGTTAATTTCTGGAGGTGTTTTTTATAAAACATTGAATAATTTCTTTTATACATTTTATACCAACAACTACACAGGCACAGATTATGCTAATGAAATTTTACCAATAGTTGGAGGAACCAACCCTATAGGACCAACTGATAAATGGAGATATTCACAAGCTCGGAACGGCAATAGGGCCAATTTTTATGGAGTAGAAGTTGCAATTCAACGTCAACTAGATTTCTTATCAGGAATTTGGAAGGGTTTTGGAGTATACTTGAACTATACATATACCAAAAGCACAGCCGATGGAATTACTTCAGCAGATGGATCATCAGTTAGAACTGGATTGTCATTACCAGGAACAGCCCCACATACATTTAATGGTAGCTTAAGTTACGAAAATAAAAAAGTGGTGGCAAGAATTGCAGCCAATTATACGGCAGCATATATTGATGTAGTAGGAGCAAGTGCATTTGAAGATAGTTATTACGATAAACAATTTTTTCTTGATGCAAACGCCTCTTATGCTTTTACTCCAAAATTGCGCTTATTCGCCGAAGTAAATAACTTAACCAATCAACCTTTAAGATATTATCAAGGAGTTAAAGAAAGAACCATGCAAGTAGAGTATTATCAAATTCGTTGGAATGCTGGTATTAAATTCGACTTGTTTTAATTAATAATTCGCTTTAGAAAAGAACTTGAGGTCTAACTAAGGTCTCAAGTTCTTTATTAACCTTTGTATGTCTATTAAAAATTATAAAATGAAAAAAGCAATAGCATTTTTAAGTTTATTATTAATGATTATCTCTTGTAAACAAACAACTAAGTCTGTTTTACCAATAATTGATTCTGTTGCATTAAAGCCAATAGTTATTACAGAACCTGTTTTTGAAGACAGTGATGATCCTGCAATTTGGATTGACCAAAAAAACGTTGCTAATAGTATTATCCTAGGTACAGACAAACACAATACCAATGGAGGCGTTTATGTATTTGGCTTAAATGGAAAAATTGATAGATCAAGAAGTATAACAAGTATGATGCGAGTAAACAATATTGATGTTGAATATGGACTAAAAACAAATTTAGGTTATATAGATATTGCAGTTGCTACTGAAAGAGGAAGAAATGCAATTAGAATATTTAGTTTGCCAGATATGAAACTAATTGACAATGGAGGAATAAATGTATTTAAAGAGGAGAAAGAAAGAGCACCAATGGGGATAGCATTGTATAAAAGAGCTTCAGATAAAGCCATATTTGCTATAGTTGGTAGAAAAAGTGGACCAAGTATTGGATACTTACATCAATACTTATTAAGAGATAATGGAAAGGGAATAATAATTGGTGAATTAGTTAGGAAATTTGGAAGAAATTCTGGAAAGAAAGAAATTGAATCAATTGCGATTGACAATGAGCTTGGATATGTATATTATTCTGATGAACAAGTTGGAATTAGAAAATATTATGCTGATCCAGAAAAAGGAAATGAAGAATTGGCCATGTTCGGACAAAATGAATTTAAAGAAGACAACGAAGGAATATCTATTTATAAATTTGATGATGGTACTGGATATATTTTGGTATCTGATCAAAGCGCCAATAGATTCAATATATATCCTAGAGAAGGAAAAAATAATAACAAGCATTTACATCAAAGAATAACATCTTTTGCAGTTTCAACCGACCAAAGTGATGGCAGTGATATTACTTCAATTAGCTTACCTGGCTTTGAAGGAGGATTATTTGCAGCAATGAGTACAGATAAAACATTTCAATTTTACAGTTGGGCAGATATTGCTAAAAAAACAGGCTTGAGAATAAAAAAATAACATTACTAAATTAAAGGCTCAACCCAAGCTCCGCTCTCTTTAAGCAAAATAATTAACTCATCAACAGCAATTTCTGAGTTGATATTTCTTTTCATTATTTCTTTGCCTTTATACAAAGTAATTTTACCTACTCCGCTTCCAACATATCCAAAATCGGCATCAGCCATTTCACCAGGTCCATTTACAATACAGCCCATGATAGCAATTTTTAATCCTTTTAAATGATTAGTTACGCTACGGATTTTTGCTGTGGTTTCTTGTAATTCAAATAAGGTTCTTCCACAACTAGGGCAACTGATGTACTCGGTTTTAGATATACGGGTTCTTGTTGCTTGTAAAATGCCAAAGGCTGAAGAATTTATAAATTGTTCTACTGAATTATTAGTACTATAATTTCTTCCGCTTGTGTCATTGGCAGATCCTGATGATTGATGCTGGTATGCGTTTGCAGACATTCCCAAACATATTCCATCTCCAAAGCCATCCAATAACAAAGCACCACATTCTGTTGAATAATGAATTAGGTGTTGGTCAGCAGTTTGCCAATTGCTATCAGTGATAATTACAACTGGATTTTGGATAGAACGATTCATTAATTCAACAAACATTCTTCTAATTGAACTCATAGCACTTTGATTGGTGCTACTTAAACAAAATACAACTGTAGGATCATTTGCAAAATGATTTAAATGAGTAAAATCATTAATATTATTATTATCACTAAAACAATCGAGCATTACAAAATTCAACAAATCACTTTTGTTAGTATCTTCTCTATATCCAGCAGAATCAAAAATTGGAAAATACTTTTCTTTGTCTTTACACAACTCCCAAGTTGCAGGATAAACAATAACTTTTAATGTGCCTGGAAGTGCAAAATTTAATTCTTTATTTCCTGTAAACAAGTAATCAGCAGCTGCGTCACTAATATTCCATTTATCAGTGGTGGCATTATAAGTGTAACCAATTGCTTCTAAATTAGAAGTTTTTATTTCAACCATTTTACTAAAGTCTGCAATAACTACAGGCACATGTTTAGCTCCAATATTACCAACCGAAAAGGTTATCCTTCTCGAATAATTAAAAGGATCGTACGGCATTTTTTCGATAGAAGGAATTGAGATATCCCTTTTTAAAGAAGCATATCTTTTAACCAAATCCTTACAAACTGGTATTTCTAATTCGGGGTCTTCTGTTAAGCTTACTCTAATAGTATCACCAATTCCATCTTCTAATAATGTTCCAATACCAGCGGCACTTTTAACTCTTCCATCTTCTCCGTCTCCAGCTTCTGTAACACCTAAATGAAGAGGGTAACATTCACCAAATTCATTTTGCATTTGCTGAATTAATAAACGGTATGCCTGCACCATAACTTGAGGATTACTCGACTTCATACTCAAAATAATATTATGGTATTCTTCTCCTCTAGCTATACGCAAAAACTCCATCGCACTTTCTACCATTCCGATTGGCGTATCTCCATACCTGCTCATTATTCTATCGCTTAATGAACCATGATTGGTTCCAATACGCATCGCAGTTCCATGCTCTTTACAAATCAGTACCAATGGAGTAAAACGCTCACGTATTCTATCAATTTCTTCTAAATATTCGGCATCAGTATAATCAATTTGTTCAAACTTTTTCTTGTCTACATAGTTACCCGGATTAACGCGAACTTTTTCAACTATTCTCGCCGCAATTTCAGCCGCATTTGGGGTAAAATGTATATCAGCAACTAAAGGAGTTGTGTAACCTCTTTTGCGTAATTCATCTTTTATATTTTGTAAATTCTCAGCCTCCTTTTTAGATGGGGCAGTAATACGTACTAGTTCTGCACCAGCTTCAATACAGCGGATTGTTTGCTCAACAGTTGCCATAGTATCCATTGTATCAGTGGTTGTCATGGTTTGAACACGAATTGGGTGTCCATTACCAAGTAACAGATTACCAATTTTAACTTCCCGTGTTTTTAATCGGCTGTATTGAGTAAGCGAATTACAATAAAGTTGCATGTAGATTACTTTAAATATTTATCTTTTCCCTTCTAGAAATCCTTCTTGCTTTAAAATGCTATTTAATAAATTTAGACGGATAGTTTTCATATCCATTTCTTTTGGTCCTTCTATATTTAATACAAAAAAGTAAGGATGTTTATTTTCTTCAATCCAGCCAACAATCCAACCCAAAGAATTTCCATTGGGCAAATGCCCCCATCCTGTTTTGTAACTTAGTTTATAATTAGCATTCGATTCTTGAAGCATTGCTTTTTTTACAATTTCTTGCGTTCTCTTTTGAAAAGGCAATTGTGTAAAGAAGAGTTTCTTAACTAAGCCCAATTGCTCGTCTGCAGTGATTTTTAAAGAGTTATCTAACCAAAAAGTGTCAATTGCTGAAGTAATGATATGATTTCCATATTTCAAACTATCCAACCAGTATTTCATGGTGTCTTTTCCAATTCTTCGAGCAACTTCTTGATAATAAGGAACTGCAGAAACCTTAAATGCTTCTTCCATTGTAAGGTCTTTATTCCATTCAGGAATAGCTCTAACAATACCATCCCATTTAATCACCATTTTTTCATTAATAATTCTCCCGGTTTCAATACCTATTAATGAGTTAATAATTTTAAAAGTAGATGCAGGCAAGTAAGCAGAATCCTTGTACCTTTTTAAATTATAAATAGTGAACTCACCAGTTCCATTATCATATAACCCAAAGCTGCCCGATACTTTATTAGAATCGAAGTATTGTTGAATAGAACTATCGATTTTTACATTGTTGGGAGAGCAAGCACTAATAAAGATGATAGCACAAACAATAAATGTTATGTGTAATTTGCAAAAAAATATATTATTACTTTTCATTTTATATTTTAAATATTTTCAAACAATTCTACTAATTTTTAACTCTTAATTAATAATTCTTAATTCTTAATTCTTAATTCTTAATTCTTAATTCTTAATTACCCAACACCTCTAACTCTTTCCCAACTTTAATAAACGCTTTAATAGCTTTATCTAAATGTTCTTGTGTATGTGCAGCACTTAATTGAACCCTAATTCTTGCTTGTCCTTTTGCAACAACAGGAAAAAAGAATCCAATAACATAAATATTTTCATCTAATAATTTTGCTGCAAAATTTTGTGCAAGAACAGCATCATACAACATAATTGGAACAATTGGATGATCACCTAGCTTTATATCAAAACCAGCTTCTGTCATTTTTGTTCTAAAATATTTTGTATTAAATTCTAATTGATCTCTTAAAGTAGTAGCAACAGTAAGCATATCTAATACTGCAATAGATGCACCTACAATACTTGGTGCTACTGTATTTGAAAATAAATAGGGTCTGCTGCGCTGACGAAGCATTTCAATGATTTCTTTTCTACCAGATGTAAATCCGCCACTAGCTCCTCCTAAAGCTTTACCCAATGTGCCAGTAATAATATCAATTCTACCCATTACTCCACGATACTCATGAGTTCCTCTACCCGTTTTTCCTAAAAACCCAGAAGAATGACATTCATCTATCATTACAATTGCATCATACTTATCTGCTAAGTCACAAATTTTATCGAGCTGTGCAATAGTTCCATCCATGCTAAATGAACCATCTGTAACAATAACTTTACTTCTACAAGCAGCTGATTCAATCAACTTGGCTTCTAAATCAGCCATATTATTATGCTCATATCTAAAGCGTTGAGCCTTACACAAACGAACGCCA
>Ga0209284_10001394_pt1 | contig 37373 bp, 33 predicted proteins | sample FRY03_FD_187211 | JGI IMG/M metagenome (GOLD analysis project Ga0209284, IMG submission 187211) | Freshwater microbial communities from Lake Fryxell liftoff mats and glacier meltwater in Antarctica - FRY-03 (SPAdes) (version 2) | ecosystem: Environmental > Aquatic > Freshwater > Ice > Glacier... | reverse complement strand
TTTGGCCATGGCGTTCCCTTCGATGTTGGCAGTGACACCAACAACAACGCGACAGCAACCAGAAAATTCCCGAATCCAACAAATATTAAGCTAAACAACCTGACAGGACACTAGTAGGCACGGGACTACGTGGAAGTCCTCCTGCCCAGTCGCAAGGACCGGTCGCCTGCCGGGACGATCAGGCGGCATGCCAGCTGTTGTGGTGGCCACTCGGCCATCATTACGACGTGACCCCGCAAGAGCTTCTTGATCATCTCGACCGGCTGATCGCTGGCGGAGAGAACGAGGTCGTCGAGTTCAAGGAGGCGCGCCACCAGTTCTCGGCGGACAAGACCGGCGAGTACGTGTCGGCGCTGAGCAACGAGGCGAACGTCCGAGGCGCGCCGTCGGCTTGGCTCGTGTTCGGTGTATCGGATAATCGACAGGTGGTCGGCACCGTGTATCTCGCCGACGCGCAGCAGCGTCAGTCGCTGAAGCTCCGCGTTCAGCAGTCCGTGGATCAGGGTCTGACGATTCGGGAGATTTACGAGGTCGACAGCGCGGACGGCCGTGTCGTAATGCTCGAGATCCCCGCCGCCCCGCAGGGCATTCCGATCTCGTGGAAGGGTGACTACCGCGCCCGCGCCGGCGAGAGCTTGGTACCCCTGACGTTGGACAAGCTCGACGAGATTCGTCGGCAGACGATCTCCACCGATTGGACCGCCGTGGTGGTACCCGGGGCATCGCTGGAGCACCTTGATCGGGCGGCGGTCTCCCGAGCGCGACAGGGCTTCGCCGAGCGGTACTCGTCGCGGATCTCGGCTGAAGATGTCGCTGCGTGGGATGACGCCACCTTTCTGGAGAAGGCCGGACTCACGCGCAACGGTGAGGTCACGCGCGCTGCGCTGTTGTTGCTGGGCGCGGACACGTCCAGCCATCTGCTGAACCCCCACCCGGTAGAGATGACGTGGAAGCTCGTCGGTGAGGAGCAGGCATACGAACACTTCTATCCGCCGTTCCTGTTGACCGCGACCGCGCTCGCCAAGCGCATCCGCAACGTCCAGATTCGGCTGCTACCACCTGACGAGCTGATCTACCGGGAGATCAGCAAGTACGACGAGCGCAGCATCCTCGAGGCGCTCTACAACTGCATCGCCCACCAGGACTACTCGAAGAACTCGCGGATCATTGTCACTGAGTACATCGACAGGGTCGAGTTCGTGAGCGTCGGCGAGTTCTACGACGGACTGCCCAACGACTATGCGCTCCTCGAGCGGACTCCGCGGAAGTATCGGAATCCGTTCCTCGTGGAGGCGATGACCGAGCTGAACCTCATCGATCACCTGGGTTACGGCATCCACCGCATGGTGCGCGACCAGGTGCGCCGGTTCTTGCCGCTTCCCGACTACGACCTCGACGCCCACCCAGACGAAGTGAAGCTGAGCATTCCTGGTGCCGTGATCGACGAGTCGTACTCCAAGCTCCTGATGGTAAGGACCGATCTCCCGCTGGAGGACGTGCTAGCCCTCGACCGGGTGCAGAAGGGGCAGCCGATTGCGGACCCCGCAATCGCTCGACTCCGCAAGGCGGGGTTGATTGAGGGGCGCAAGCCGCACCTCCACGTTTCAGCCGTCGTGGCCGAGGCGACCGATTCTCGGGCGGACTACATCCGCACGCGCTCTCTTGACGACTCCCACTACGCGAAGTTGGTGAAGGACTACCTTGACAAGTTCGGCTCAGCTACGCGGCGGGAGATCGACGGCCTACTGTTCAGCAAGCTCAGCGACGCTCTCGACGACCAGCAGAAGCGCAACAAGGTGTCCAACCTGCTTGCGCAAATGCGTCGTGACGGGCTGATCCGGAACGATGGTTCGCGAGGCCACCCTCGTTGGATCCGCGATGCGTAATTATCCAAGGCGTATGCAAGAGAACACTCTGGATGATCAAGTCAACCTTGTGTTTCCCCAGCTCAAACCTCTCTTTGCTTAAATACAACGTTGGCAGAAGCACTGCGTTGCCGAAAGGAATCCAACCCCGTGTGGTCGGGATCGACGGGTGATGCGGTTCCAACCTCGGCCGGAGCCGATGTGAAGCCCTTCCGGTCTGAGCCGAGTTGTGACACCCGGCAGTCATGATCGAGTCATGAGCATTTCGATCCCAGACGTCGCCGTGCAGCGCAGCGCGCTGCTCGCTGGCCATCCTCTCGACGCGCGATGGCTGGTACGGTGGGCACGCAACCTCGTGGAGGCCGCGACGCTCGCCGGCGGGCTTCAATCCGAGGTGCGAGTCGGGACACCGCGATCCGAATGGTCGGTGGAAGCGCGCATTGCCGGACGTCCCGTCCTACTGGTCGATGTCGGCACTGACGGACTCGACCAGGCGGCCCTCGACCGGCTCGAACTCAGGGCAGTCCACGTCTGGCGCGACCTCACTCGCGATGCGGCGTCGTTCGAGTCTCGTCCCTGGATCGGCGCGATTCGAGTCACGGAAGAGGACGCAATTGAGGCGGTTGGCGTCGAGCGAATCCAGCGCCTCGTCGCCTCGCGGACGCTCGACGCTGCCTGCGTCGTTGTGCTTGATCGCCCGGAGCGCGCTCTCCGAAGTCCGAATCCTGTCACGTCGCTTGAGTCGTATGCAGCGGCCCTCATCGGCCGATGCCTCGTGCTCGCTGCAGGCGGCTCTGCCACCTCGCCATGAACGGTCTCGATGGGCTCGAGCGAGATGACGATCTACCGTCAATTCCTCAACGAGGTGTCCGATCCGCTGTGCCAGTGTCGGCCCGCCCCATCGGAGTGTCAGACCCCTTCTCTACGCTGAGTACGTCATGCTCGTCCGACCAGATCCACCAACCCCGAGCCGCATAGCGACTTGATACGGCCCCCTCAGGGACACCTCGCGTCGGTGACCGGCCGCAAGCTCAAGGCGGAGATCATCAGGCTGCGTCTCAACGTGGACGAGCTCATGGCCGGGAGCAAGCTCGTGGTGAACGACGGGACGATCGATGACGTGCTGAAGCTACTGAACGTGGACCTCTTCATCGGCGGACTCTCGGGCGGCGAGTTCGAGGTCGACAAGAAGGCACCCAGGTAGCCCTGCAACCACCGTTTCTTCTAACGAAACTTCTAACGGACGGTTAGAAACGGGCTAGAAGTGGCTGGGACGGTCTGACACGCCGATTCGCAAAACCCCAGTTCAGACGGCATTTCCTGACACTGTGCGGACTGTGGATAACCCCTCGAATCGGAGTTCAAGTCCCCCCTCGCGCACAAGAAATGTGATGGAACCCCTTGGACTGCAAGGGGTTCCATCGCGTCTGGGCCTGCGAGAACTCGCCCGAGTTGGGCCCCTGCTACCAGGTGCGGAGTGCGGGGTCGGACTTCTCGGTGAGAATTCCGTTGAGGTAGCGCTCGGGCAGTTCCATCAACCCGGTGCGGGTTGGGCTGTCCGGGAGGTCCGACAGGCAGGCGCTGGCCAGCTTGTTGTACTCGCCAATCCGATCGAGGGTTTCGGTCACAGCGCTCGACGCGAGCACCCGGGCCTTCAGCTCGTCAGCCGCTTGCTGGCTGTCTCTCGCCGCGAGCATCAACGCCTTGAACTCATCAGGGTCAGCATCTACGGCGAGCGCAATGAGCACGGGGTACGTGTACACGCCGGACTTGGTGTCGTTGTTCACCGGCTTGCCCATGAGTTCGTCGGTTGAGACAAGGTCGAGCAGGTCGTCGACCAGCTGGAAGGCCATGCCGAACTGCATGCCGTACTCGGCAAGCGCCTCGGCCCGTTCGAGTTCGCCGACGCAGAGGGCACCGATGTGGCAGCTCGCGCGGAGTAGCGCACCGGTCTTGCCGGCAATGGAGGCAAGCGCCTGATCGGTGGTCCGATCGACGTCGAACTCGTGCGCACCCTCGAGACTTTGGCCGTCACAGAGGTCGGAAATAGTGACCGCTAGGCTGAAGGCAACTTCCTTCGAGACACGTGCGGCTTCGATGCCGGCACGAGCGAGGAGGAAGTCTCCGACGAGTACTGCCTGGTTGGCGCCCTCTTTCGAGTTGACGGTTTCTACGCCGCGGCGGGTGTTGGCCTCGTCGATGATGTCGTCGTGCACGAGCGAACCAACGTGGACCAATTCGACCGATGCTGCACCGGCTCGGACACGCTCGTCGAGCGGAGCAACCGAGCACTCGGGGTGCGCTGCGACGGCACTAGCAATGGTCAGCAGCGGACGAAGGCGCTTGCCGCCTCCTTCGAGCATCCGAATGGCGGGCTCGGCAAGCTCGGCAGAGCCATCGATGGTGCCGATCAGTTGGTCGGCAACGGCATCGAGGGCCTCGGGCAGCGATTCGAGCCCCAAGAGTTCAGCGAAGTCTCGAGCCTTCATGATTCGGTAACAGCCTTTCCGCCCTTACGGCGCTTACGAGTCTGGTATTCGGCAACAGCGCTGTAAAAGTGCCCTCCGAGGAAATCCGGCCACAGCGTGTCGGTGTACACGAACTCCGAATAGGCGGTGTGCCACGGAAAATAGTTCGACAATCGTTGCTCGGACGACGTCCTGACCAGCAGGTCAATGTCCGGCATTTCTGGACAGTACAAGTACTTTCGGAAGTCGTCCTCACTCAGCTGAGAGATGTCCGTCTCACTCGCTGCGGCCAGCGTCATCGCCCGCAGAAGCTCGGCGCGGCCGCCGTAGTTGAAGGCGATCGCGAACTCCAGTTCGGTGTTCTGCGCGGTCATTGCCTCGCACTCGCGGAGCCAGTCGCGGCAGGCCGGAGGCACGCGCGGATCGTCCAGGTCGCCGACGAAACGCATCCGAACACCAAGGTCGCGGAAGCGGTTGCGTTTCTCCTCGCGCAACAGCCACTCCTGGAGGCTCATCAGGAACTGAACTTCAGGAGCGGGGCGCGCCCAGTTCTCTGTGGAGAACGCATAGACCGACAGCCACTGCACACCGAGTTCGAGACAAGCGTCAACTGCGGCATCGACCGAATCCTCGGCCGCAGCATGGCCTTTCGACCGATCGAGTTCGCGCATCTGAGCCCAACGTCCGTTGCCATCCATGATGCACGACACGTGACTTGGAATCGGGCCGAGGCGAATACTCTCGTGCTCCTCAGCTTCAACCATCCTCATACGGGTGACGCTACACGGGTCACCTTGAACTCGCCGCCTGCTGAGGTGACGGCACCGCTGAGGGTTGTTGTCTGGTCAGAAAGAGAAGCGCTTTTCGAGGTCGCCGATTTCGGGAAGTCCGATGAGGTCGGTGAAATCGTCGAACGGCATCAGCTCGTTGGCGAACGGAGCAGGCGTGCCAGCGGCTTTGAGTTTGGTCAGGAAGTTCTGCATGGCGGCAGTTGCTGCGAGGAGCATTCCGATCGGCATGATGATTATCGCGAAACCGAGGGCTGCGATCTCCGCGTAGGTCAATGGCGGGGTCTTGCCACCTTCGGCCCAGTTGAACAGCAGCGGGATGCCGGCGAACTCCGTGGCGACGCGCTCAATTTCTCCGACGTCCTGCAATGCCTCGACGAATAGCATGTCAGCGCCTGCCTCCGCGTATGCCGTGGCGCGACGCAGTGCCTCGTCCATGCCGTGCGGGGCGCGAGCGTCCGTCCGGGCGATCACCATGAAGTCGTCGTCTTGGCGACTTGCTACTGCGGCACGGATCTTGCCAACCATCACGCTGGCATCGACGACTTGCTTGTCTTCCATGTGTCCGCACTTCTTCGGCAGGATCTGGTCTTCGATGTGCAGTGCAGCGACGCCCGCTCGCTCATACTCCTGCACGCAGCGCACGACGTTGATCTGATTCCCATAGCCGGTGTCGGCATCAGCAATGACCGGAAGATCGACAGCGGCGGTGATGCGTCGAGCGTTGTCGACCATCTCACTCATGCCGAGGAGCCCGACGTCCGGGCGACCCAGCAGGGACGCAGTGGTGCCGAAGCCGGTCATGTACGCCGTGTCGAATCCCGCTTGCTCAATGAGCCGGGCACCGAGTGCGTCGTAGCAGCCGGGTGCGACGAGCGGCGCACGTTGCTCGGCTGCTGTGTTGAGGAGCAGCCGGAGGGCAGCGGGCCCCGCCGGTCGTTGCCGCAAGAGGTCTGACATGTTCGGCAACTTAGCCCTCGGCAACTGAGCGTTCCGTCAGCCGGTCGCCCCGCCGTCAGTAGCGACGCAGTTGGCGTTGGTGGCCGACTATTGCGAGTACCGCACCGACGACGAGCATCAGCAGGGTGAGGCCCATGCCAGCCGTGGTGACGGCGTGGGGTGTCGGGTCGTTCGGGCCAGCGCCGAAGTTGCCGGCAGCAATGCCGAGTGGGAAGGTGCCCATGTTGAGCAGCGAACTCACCCACATCCACAACGCCACGCTCACTCCGCCAGCAGCCAGTCCGAGGCCGTACGCCCGCACGATCAGCAGGCCGAACACGATGGCTCCGCCAACGAGTGCGAGCTGGATGAGTCGGCCCGCAAAATAGAGGGCCGGCACGTCTTGCCCGGTCGGTGCCGAGCTGTAGTTGTTCGCGAAGGTGGCAGTGCCCTCGGGGATGAGTGGCCCTGCGATCAGGACGACGCCCGCAACTGCACCGAGCGCGGCGATCCACGGGTTCAGCGCCAGGCGACCGCCTGTGCCGAACGAACGCAGCGACGCGAAGAATACGAGCAATCCGATTGCCGCCGCGGCAACGACCAACCAGAAGCCAAGATCACGGGTGACCTTGAGCGTGAATGCGAGGTCGACTGTCTGGCGGGTGATCGACTCGGCGGATGCGATACGGAGCTCGGCGAGGCCAACGACCATCGCGGCCCAACCGGTCAACGCGAGGCCCGCACCACCGGCGAGCCCTGCACCCCAGCGCAAGCCGAAGCATGCCAGGAGGCCACCGAGTGTCATCACCGTGGCACCGACGAAGCCGGCCACACCGAGGTTGGTGCCGAGCGTGTCGAGTGTGCGCACGCCGGTGGCGATGCCGTCGACCGGTGCCGACGTGCGAATGTCGATGATGTCGGCAACCGCAGTCATCAACACGGAGATGGCACCAAAAAACGCCAGAATGAAGACGAGCTTGACCTTGAAGGGGCTGCGACCTGGTGGGTATTCGTACAGGTCGCCCGAACCGTCGAACACTTCCGGTACTTCGTTCGTGATGTCACCCGGCGCAGCCCCTGTCGAGACGTTCGTGGCGTCAGGTTGGGCCGGAATCTGCGTCGTTGCCAACACATCGACTGGCGGTTCAGCGGCAGTGACCACGGTCTGAACCGCGCCGGTCGGTATCGGCGAAAGAGGGTCTGCTGCTGGAGGGGTCAACGGAAAATCGCCGGTTGGCGTGCCCCATGCAGGGTCCGGAATTGGTGTCCGTGCCGAGATCTCCTGCGTTGGTAGCGCAGCGATGTCAGGTAGCCCGTCGACCGGGAGCGAGGCAAGTTTGCCGATGCTCGCTCGAGGCTGGCTGACGTCCAGCGCGGAAGAGACGTCGGTCGGGTCAGTTGGCGACGAGATGATTGGAAGCGCCTCGGTCAGGTCGGTGATGCCAGCGAGCGAGTGCCCGCAGTCAGCACAGAACTTCTGATTCTCCTCGACCGCTCGTCCACACAATGGGCAATACATACAGACGACTGTACGAGGTAGGGCCTGCTCACATGAGGCGTTTCGGCCTCGGGTACTGCTCGGTGCCCTTGGCCACCGTCATGAACCGGGTTGCCGCGCACGGCATGATGTGCACATGACTGGGCGGTTCGCTCCATCTCCGACGGGTGAGTTGCACCTGGGAAACCTTCGTACCGCCGTCGTGGCGTGGCTGTCAGCCCGCGCCGATGGACGCACGTTCCTGGTTCGGATGGAAGACCTCGACCGAGTGCAGGCGCGTCCCGAACACGAAGCCGCACAGCTCCGCGACATGGCCGCGCTGGGCCTCGACTGGGACGGTGACGTCGTGAAACAGAGCGAACGTTTCGACCTGTACAACGCCGCGATTGACCGGCTCATCGCGGCTGGCTCTGTGTACGAGTGTTTCTGCAGTCGTCGCGAGATCCGCAACGACATTGGAGCCGCATCGAGTGCACCGCACGGTCCACCCGGCTCGTACCCCGGCACGTGCCGCGACCTGTCGATCAGCGCGCGTGCCGCGCGCCGAGCATCGGGTCGCCCACCCGCGCTGCGTTTGCGCACCGACCACGGCACCTACGACTTCGTCGATCGACTCGTCGGACCGCAGTCCGGTGGTGTCGACGATTTCGTGCTGCGGCGCAACGATGGTGTGCCCGCATACAACCTCGCCGTGGTCGTCGACGATGGGCTTCAGGGAGTCACCGATGTGGTGCGTGGCGACGATCTCCTCCCGTCGACACCGCGCCACGTGATGCTGCAGCAGATGCTGGGCATCGAGACGCCGAGCTACCTGCACATTCCGCTGGTCTTCGGGCGTGATGGCGAACGGTTGGCGAAGAGTCACGGAGCAACAACTCTTGGCGAACTGCGCGCAGCAGGCGTTTCGTCCGCCGCGGTCATGTCATGGATCGGGTCGTCGCTCGAGTTGGCTGCGCCGGGGGAAGTTGTTGCTGTTGCTGACCTCGTTGACCGGTTTGATCCGGCCGGATTGCCGAGAAACATCGTCGTGGCACCCGATTTCGTGTTGCACCCCGAGGATTGACCGTCACCGTTTGGTCCGGTTCGCCCTCACTCGATGTTGTCTCACGGCGAACAATAGAAATTTTTGAAAACTGCCTGAATTGCCCCGGGATGCGCGGGTTCGCAGGCACCCAGAGGGCTAAAATTACCCTCAGTGGAACCCGCAGATCGTCGAACAGCGCGCATCGGATGTGCAGTTGTCTTCGGCATTGTCGCGCTCGTCGGCTGCTCCACCGCTCTGACGAGCGGCGATGGCAGCGAAGCCGTGGTCGCTGTGACCACCGAGGCCCCGACCACTACAGCAGCCCCGACAACCACTGTCGCCCCGACGACCACCGTCGTTCCGGTCACCACGATGGCGCCGACGACCACCGAGGCCACGACGACGACCACCACACTGCCGGTCAACATCGTCGAAGTCCCCGTCCTCGACCCGCCAATCCCTGCGCTTGGCACCTCCGACGGCGCCGAAACGGTCCGCCTCCAGAACCGACTCAACGAGCTCGGCTTCTGGGTTCAGTCCGCCGACGGCGACTACGGCCTCACGACGCGCCAGGCAGTGATGGCCTTCCAGAAGTACATGGGGTTTGAGAACCCCGACGGAAAGCTCGACGAACAGGCCGCCACCGCAATTTCGAACATGGACCTGCGCCCCGTGGCCCGTGCCAACTCGGGCACGCTCGTCGAAATCGACAAGGCTAAGCAGTTGCTGTTCTTCGTTGTCGACGGTCGCACCGAATACATCCTGAATGCTTCAACCGGTAACGGTGAGGCCTACGAAGAGCCCGACCAGAACACCCCCGGCGAAATTCAACGCGGCATCTCACTGACCCCGAGCGGCCTCCACAACGTCAACCGCGAGCGGCCCGAAGGCTGGTGGGCAGGCGATCTCGGCGAGATCTACCGCCCCAAATACTTCGTCGGCGGCGTCGCAGTGCACGGCTCGAACTCGATCCCGAACTACCCGGCCTCACACGGCTGCGTGAGGGTCAGCGTGCCGGCAATGGACTGGATCTGGGAGATCGGCATCATGCCGCTCGACACTCCCGTCTGGGTCCACGACGGCGCCTGATTCCGTCCGGATCGCTCGATCCCGGCGTTGCGTGAACTCCTCGGTGCCGAGAGGCACCAACGTCGTCACGCGCCTTGGCCTCGAACGATCCGATCCAGAATCAGGATCTTTTGGATTTCTGGCAGCAGCGCTGTCCTTGTAACGGGTTGGCCTTTCCCCTTGGGTCGGACTTGGGCATTGGCCCTGAATTTTTGGCGAGGTTGAGTTCCTGACTGCGGAACGGGGCGCGGTGGGGTGCGCCTGCCAGAATCTGGCTCATGCTTCCCGGTGTTGGTTCTGTTCGTCCGTGGGCCGATCCGGCGGTGGTCGAACTCAACCGGCTGCCCATGCGTGCACCAACAACGGCGTTCCCGACGGCCGCCGAGGCTCGCAAGAACGACCGAGTTCACGACGGCGATGCATCACCATGGCGCCGCTCGCTGAACGGCAAGTGGAACTTCCGTCTCTACAACTCGCCTGATGCCGTTCCGGCGAACGCGATCATCAAGGCGCCAACCGGGAGTTCGTGGCTGCGCGTCTCAGTCCCCGGCAACTGGACGATGCAGAACACCGGCGACCTTCCCCAGTACACCAACGTGCAGATGCCGTTCGACGGGCCGCCGCCGTTGCTTCCCGAGAAGAACCCGACGGGTGTCTACCGCCGTCCGTTTAAGGTGCCGAGTAGCTGGGACGGCCGACAGATCGTGCTGCACATCGGTGGCGCCGAGAGCACCCACGTCCTCTACGTCAACGGCCGATGGGTCGGGTACGGCACCGACAGCCGTTTGGCGAGCGAGTACGACATCACCGAATTCGTTGAGCGCGGGGACAACGACCTCGCGATCGTCGTCAGCAAGTGGAGCGCGCAGAGCTACGTCGAAGACCAAGACCAATGGTGGATGGGCGGCCTACACCGCGAGGTGTTTGTCGAAGCCCGCGGCGCCACCCACGTCGAGAATCTGATCTGCGACGCTGGCTACAACCATGTCGACGGCAGCGGCACGCTTGCCGTGACCGCCATCGTCGGCGGATTCACTGCGCCGATCGCGGGCTGGAAGGTCACGACGCGTGTCGAGACCCTCCAGGGCAAGCAGCTGTCCAAGCCGGTCACCGAGAAGGTGCCGCACGTCTATTACAAGCCCATGGGGTTCTCCGGCCACAAGACTGAGGCCAGCTTTGTGCTGCCTGGCGTCGCACCGTGGTCAGCCGAATCGCCTTCGCGCTACCGCGTCGTCGTCGAATTGATCAACCCGTTCGGCCAGGTTGCCGAGGCACACGCCCAGGTCGTCGGCTTCCGCTCGATCGTCATCAGTGGGAACGAACTACTGATCAACGGTCAGCCAGCCTGGATCTTCGGCGTCAACCGCCATGACCACCATCCGACCCTCGGCAAGGCACTCACGATTGACAACATCCGCGACGACCTACTCGCGATGCGTCGCCACAACATCACCGCCGTGCGCTGCGCCCACTATCCGAACGATCCCCGGCTGCTCGACCTGTGTGACGAGATTGGCCTCTACGTCGTTGACGAAGCCAACCTCGAGGCTCACGCGTACAACACCAGCTTGTGCAACGACCCGGTGTGGCGCACTACTTGGTTGGCCCGCGCCTCACGGATGGTCGAGCGCGATCGGAACCACGCCAGCATCATCATGTGGTCGCTCGGCAACGAGGCCGGCTACGGCCGTAACCATGACGCTCAGGCCGGCTGGATTCGTCACGCCGACCCGACTCGCCCGCTGCACTATGAGCCAGCCTCCTTCCACGACGGCTGGCTCGATGGTGGTCGCCACGCAAGCGACGTTGTCTGCCCGATGTACCCGACCCACCAAGACACGGCTGCCTACGCCGGTGATCGTCCATTCATCATGTGCGAATACAGCCATGCCATGGGCAACTCGAACGGCTCGCTCGCCGACTACTGGGACACGATCCTTTCGACGCCCGGCCTTCAGGGCGGCTTCATCTGGGAGTGGAAGGACCACGGCTTGTACGCCACGTTGCCGAACGGCAAGAAAGGGTTCGCTTACGGCGGCCAGTTCGGTGAGCCGATCCACGATGGCAACTTCGTCGCCGACGGCCTCATGTCCGCCGACCTCGTTCCGCACCCCGCCATCCAGGAAGTCGAGTGGGTGTACCGCCCGGCGACGATGGAAAAAAGGGGCGCGAACCTCGTCGTGACGAACCGGCGTAGCTTTACCGACCTCGATGATCTCTCTGCCACCTGGGAACTGAATGTGGGTGGCAACGTCCACGGTTCGGGCACCCTTGCAGTGCCGACGGTCGGCGCGGGTCAGTCCGTGAAACTGCCGATGCCGTGCGTGATGCCAACTGACCCTGACGCTCACCTCACCGTCACGTTCGCCCAAAGAGCAACCACCGCGTGGGCGCCTGCTGGCCACGTCGTCGCACGCGACCAGGTGCAGTTGAAGGGTGCAAAGCAGGCGAAGATCACTCGACCCAAGGGCGCTGCACCGCAGACCACTGTGAGCACAGTTGTGAAGCTGCTCGCCGCGCCGATCGAACTGTCGATCTTCCGTGCGTCGACCGACAACGACGGATACAAGCTGATGCCCGAACTCCACGAAATGTACGGCATTGGCGGGACGAGCTTGCAGGCGTGGCAGGCCGCCGGCATCGACACCAAACCGGCTGACGAACTCGTTCGACATGATCATCGGGTCGAGGTGCTCGACGACGGTTCCGAAGTGCACCATCACACCGTCAATGTGCCTGCTGGGCTGGCCGATCTCGGTCGCGTCGGCATCACCTTCCAACTCAAGGCCGGCTTCGATCAGACCCGTTGGTTCGGCCGTGGCCAACTCGAGAACTACCCCGACCGCAACCGCGGTGCCATGGTCGGTACCTGGGAGTCGGGTATCGATGATGCGCCGTACCTCGTGCCTCAGGAGTTTGGCCTGCGGACCGATTGCCGCTGGTTTGAGTTCGTGAGGTCGGGCAGTGGTGAAATTGTCCGACTCGACGTTCTGCAGCCGACCACGATGCATGTCTCGGCAACACGGTTCACCGCGCACGACTTGTTCGTCGCTGGGCACGAGACCGACATCGCGCCCCGTAAAACACTCGTCGTCCACGTTGACGTCGCGCATCGTGGCGTCGGCACGGCCAGTTGCGGCCCGGACATCCTCGAGCGGTACCGCGTGCTCACCGGCAAGCACACCTTCAGCTACCGGCTCTCCGCCCAATAGTTACGCATGGGGTCAGGCCCCTTTCGCAACTCTGCGGGCGTGATGCCTCTGGTCGAGGTGAGGTGATTAGCGTCGGCCTCGGCACCGGCGTGACACACTCCGGTGATGAAGCGACAGAACATCTCATCCGGTGGCCCATATGAGGAGCCGTACGGGTACAGCCGGGCCGTGAAGGTTGGCAATCAGGTGCACGTGGCGGGTACATGTGCGCAGCCGCCGAACGTTGAGGGTGTTGGTGCCTACGTCCAGGCTGTCGATGCGTTGAACACGATCTCCGTCGCTCTGACTGAAGCGGGTGCGAGCATCGCGGACGTCGTCCGTACGCGGGTCTATGTCATCGACCTCAACGACGCCGACCATGTGATGCGGGCCCACGGCGAAGTGTTTGGCGAGATCCGCCCTGCGTGCACGTTGGTGCAGGTCGGTGGGCTCCTTGACCCGAAGCTCCTCGTCGAGATCGAGGCGTACGCAGTGATCAGCGACTGACCACAGAGTTGCGAAAGGGGCCTGACCCCATGCGCAACTCTCTTGGGTCAGGCGGTGGGGCCGCACCAGTTGCACAGACTGGCGAACGGTGTTGTGCGGAGGGAGGTGCTCGAGCCGACAGCGTCTTCGTTGAGGTTGTCGATGCGGTCGCCGAGCCACTGGAAGAAGCTCTGCGACGCGATCGCTTGGAAGAGCAGCCATGCAATAAACAGCACGGTGGCAATGCCGAGCGCGATTTTTACCCAGCGCAGCAACCTGCTCGTGTATTCGCTGATCAATGGCGTGAAGCTGCGTACCGCGGTGGTGGCGCGCTGCGAGAACTGCTCGGCCGCTCGATCAAGCTCTTGCCGGGCCACGGTGCGGACCTCGGCGATGATGTCTTGCGTTTCCTGGCGCGAGTAGCCCTGTGGCCGATCGGTGTAGGTCCGCTGGTCGGCGGCGATCGGCTCACGAGGAACGAGTGCTTCCGCCCGCGTGAGCTCGGCGCTACTTGGGGGCGCTCGACGGATGTCGGTCCAGTCGAGCCCATCCCACCAGCGCAGCCGTTGGCGGCCATCAGGGTCGGGGTACCAGCCCTCCCGCGGTGCATCGATGATGCGCATGATCAGGTTCCGTCAGTGTCGCGGTACTCAGAGCGATTGGGCTCGGGAAGCTCGACACGATCGTTGTCAGCCGGAATCGGCAAGCTGTCCTTTGGACGGACCTCGTCGCTGGAGTCTTCCGGACGGATCGTTTCGGCAAATGCGGCAACTGTGCCGAGGAGGCCGGAGAAATCGGCGGGAATGACGAGCTTTGTCGCCCGACCGTCGCCGATTTTCTCAAGTGCCGACAGATACTCGACGGTGAGCACGTTGCGGTCGGTCTTGGCTTCCTTGATGCCGGTGAGGCGTGCTTTGGCCGCTAGGCCTTCACCTTGTCCGATCAGTTCGAGACGAATCTTGTTTGCCTGCGCACGGAGCTGGATCGCTTCGGACTCACCTTGTGCGTCGAGGATCGCTGCTTCCTTGCGACCGGTCGCCGAGAGCACAGCGGCTTGCTGTTCGCCGTCGGCACGAGCAATTGCAGCCTCCTGGTAGCCCTTGGCCTCGGTGACTGTTGCTCGGCGATCGCGCTCGGCGCGCATCTGCGCGTGCATGGCTGACACGATGTCCGGCGGCGGATCGATGCGCTGAATCTCGACACGAACCACTCGCACTCCCCACTTATCAGTGGCGTCGTCGAGGACCTCGCGTAACTGGGTGTTGATCGTGTCGCGCGATGTAAGTGCCCTGTCGAGCTCCATGTCGCCGATCAGGTTGCGAAGGTTGGTCTGGGCGAGTTTCGTGATGGCAGTGAAGAAGTCGGCGATGTTGTAGACGAGGCGCTGCGGGTCGGTCGCTTCGTAGTAGACGACGGCGTCGACGGACACGACCACGTTGTCGGCGGTGATGACTTCTTGCGGTGGCACGTCGACGACTTGCTCACGCATGTCGATCAACTGCATCGTTTCGATGAACGGCAGGATCAGGTTGAGGCCCGGCTCGCGTGTGGCCTTGTACTTACCGAGGCGTTCGACGAGACCGCGCTGGTACGGGCGCACGATCTTGACGGCGCCGACGAGGACGGCGATGCCGACGAGCGCGATGACGCCGACGACGATGGCAATGGGATTCATGATTGCTCCCTGTCTGTTGATGGGGGTGATGGGGGTGATGGGGGTGGCTTCTGAAGCGGCGGGCCTGTGGGCGGAGCCGTGGGTGGTGCAGCGACGAGCGGTGTCACGACCACCCGCGTGCCGTGCATTTCGGTGACGGTGACCTTCGACCCGTCGATGATCGCGATTCCGTCGTTGGTGAGTGCGCTCCATACTTCGCCCTCGACCTTGACGCGACCGCGTCGTTCGGTGTCGTCGGGGTCGATCGTGGCGGTGACGATCGCCGTCATCCCGACGAGCCGATCAGCGCCCACACCTGCAGCAAGGTCGCTTTCACCGGCGAACTTCATCACACGCTTGTACAGCAGGATCCACAACGCTGCGCCGCCGAAGATGAAGACGCCCCACTGGATTTCGATGGCGACGTTGTAAAAGCCCAGCAGAGCGGCAGCGAATGCGGAGACGGAAAAGGGCAGAAGGACGAATGCGCCAGCAAGCACCGTCAGCTCGATGATGACGAACGTGACGCCAATGAACAGCCACACCCACGGCCAGAAGTTGAGGTCGATCCCGAGGTCCAATATGGCCGACAACATGAACTTCACACTACTCGGCCACCCGAGCGGAGCGAGTTCGACGGGACTTCCAGGACTCGGACGTAGTGGCGAGGTCGCTGGCTGGCGGTTGCGGTCACACTGTGCCTGACACGGTGTGAGACACGGTGTGACCGTTAGGCGCGGCGGATGCGCAGGGGCGTCTCGGTGGGCGAGGTGATGCAGGCGCCGGTGTCGCAGTCGAAGCGCCAGCCGTGCAGCGTGCAGACAAACTCACCGTCTTGGATTTCGCCGAAGGCTTCGAGGTCGGCATCACGGTGTGGGCAGCGCCGCTGGACGACGTAGTTGCCGACTTGGATATCGGCCTCGTCGACATGGTCGCCGCCGCCGGCTGCGATCTCGAGTTTGCGCACCACTTCGGCTTCGGTGCGCTTCATCCGTTCACGCGACAACGACTTCAAGAAGTTGTAGACGTATTCGTTGAACTCGCCTTCGCGCCACGCCGTGAAGCGGCACGACAGCAGCAGCGAGTTACTCCAGTCGACGGCGCGTTGAGCGGTCACGGCTTCGACCAGGTCGCGCGAGATGTCGAACCGGAAGCGGTATTGCTCGCCGTCGTGGCGGCGTACCTCGGCGTTCGGGAAGTCGATCAGGATGGGCAGGTTGCCCGCGTTGATCAGAACGTTCGCGCCGACCATCGAACACAGCGTCGGCGCCATCTCGAGCATCGGCTGCCACCAGTTTTGCAGCTCAGCCAGCAGGTCGATATCGAGCGCCTTCCAGCCAGCTTTCATGTCGTCGAGCCACGGCAACCAGTCGGCCTGGTACTGCTCGAGGTAGGCGCGCTTGTCCGTGAAGATTGCGTCGACGTCAGCACCCGGCATCGGGTGGGTCGAGGTGATCGCGTCGCCGACCTCAATCGTGGTACCGGGGATGTTCAGCACGCCATCGCGTCCGCTGTCGCTGAGCATCGCGAGGAACGCGGTCTGGTCGGGGAAGATCGACAGCTCGTCACCGTCGATCATGTTCAAGTCGAAAAGGTCAGGGTCGAGGAAGCAAGGCGGGCCGGCGCTCGGCACGACAGCGCGTGCGTCAATCTTTTCGACGTACCGCATCGCACGGGCGAACTGGGCTTTGACCTTCGTCGTGCACTGGCGCCGCTTCTCAGTGTCGTCCATCTCGTAGACCATCGGAAACCAGATCGCGCCGGAGAACTGCAGCCAGTGCAGATCGACCGGACCGTGCGCAGCGAGCTGGCCGAGGTCGTTCGTGCGACAGTCGTTTTGGTTGACGAGGATCGCATTGTCGGCCATGACGACCAGCGCTGAGTCGCCGCCTGGGCCGTCGGTGATCGACGACTCGATGTGAATGGCGACCTTGAGGCCCGACGCGATCTCCAGTTCTTCGGTGTCGTTCGTCTCCAAGAAATTGGTGAACCCGTGCTCCTGCAACGTGCGCCGCTGCTCGCGAGTCGGGAAGTCTGGGAGCAGGATCGGAATATCACGACGCAGATGCTGATCGAGCCATGTCTTGTCGTGGTGATCGCCGTGCAGGTGCGACACGTAGAGGAAGTCGGCCTGCTCGATCCGCTCCTGCAGATCATCGCTCAGCTGATCGTTGCGCGGGAATGGGAACCACCCACCGAAGAACGCTGGCTCGAACCAGGGATCACACAGAATTGACCCCGCTGACGTCTCGATCAGAATTCCTGCATGGCCAATCGACGTCGCACGCACTCCGTCAGGATAGAGGTGCTGGCGGTAGGGCGGAAGATCGTGTGCCGCCTGTTGGTGTTTCGATTTTGTGTGAGCGATTGCGGGAACCGACGCAGTAATCGCTCACACAAAATTGGGGAAGCAGTTTTGTGTGAGGAGAACTGGGCAACGACGCCGTAATTGCTCACACAAAAGCTTCAGAACCGGTGTGAGGCCACGCAGTGCAGCCGGACTGAATCAGGCGACGGGTGGGTCGGTGAATTGCTGCCCTGCACGCGAGACATGCTCGGTCCAGGCACTGCCGTCCCAGTAGCGGAGTTCGTAGCGGCCGGACGGATCGGCGTACCAGCCGGCGGGGACACTCGACTCGGCGGCAGCAGCTTCGGTAGCAGCGTCGACGGCCTGGTCAGCAACACCACCTGTTGCGGCAACGGCCTGATCACCGGAGTCAGCCGTACCGGCTGCTGCGTCATCGGCACCGACCTGCGCTGCGAGAACAGCGATGTCGTTGTCAGGAGCGGCGGCCCAACCGGCCGGCTCGGCTGCTGCTGCAGCGTTGGCTGCAGCGTTGGCTGCATCGACGGCAGCAGCGTTGCTTGAATCGTTGGCTGCATCGACGGCGGGCACGTACGGCGTGTCGTCGCCCGGCAGCGTTGGCGTGTCGACTGAGGCGTTGGGCGCCTCGGCGGCAGCGGGCATCTCAGCGACGGGAGAAGCAGCGACGCTGACGTCGCCAGCCTCGCTGGGGGTGGACCCGGAATCAGCGCTCTCACGGCTCAAATAGGCCACAATGTTCGTGCCCGCGGCCACGATCGAGACGACAGCCCAACCCTCAGCCGACTTCTCGGTGAGCATGGGGGCGAGGGATCCGGCATCGTATGACGACGCGGTGATCGAAAAAAACTCCTGCATTACCCTAGATTAGTCGACGGCACACCCCGAAACAGATGTCTTGGGTCCGTTCATCAGGAATCTTTGTCACTCGTCGGATGGTTGGAGGCCCTCGGTCAGCGCGTTGACATCGGCGTGTTTGGGATCGCCGTCGTAGGTGACGACACCACCGCTGAGGGCGACAAGGCGTTGGCTCTCCATCACGCTCGACAGTTCATGCGTGGCGACAACGAGTGCTGCTCCGTCGGCATGGGCGAGCCGAAACAGCTCGAGGAGCGCAAGACGGCCAGTGCGATCGAGACCGACGAACGGCTCGTCAACGAGCATCACGTCGAAGGGCCGGACGAACGCCATCGCGATCGCGGCCTTTTGCTTGAGGCCGCGGCTGAAGGTCATCGGGAGATCGTCCGCACGGTCAACGAGCCCCACGGCGTCAAGGAGATCCACGGCGTGCTGTTCCCAGTTCTCGCTGCCGTGGAGGCGAGCAATGTACTCGAGGTGCTCCCAGACGCTCAGATCGTCGTAGAACACCGGCGCGTCTGACAGGTAGGAGAGTGCCGCGCGAGCATCGGGCGAGCCGAGCGCGTTGCCGGCGATCTCGGCCGTGCCGTCGGATGGTTCGAGCATCCCGGCGAGCATGCGGATCAACGTGGTCTTGCCGCTGCCGTTGTGGCCGATCAGCGTCACCCGTTCGCCCGCGTTCACTTCGAAATCGATTGGTGCGAGTGCCTGAGCCTCGCCGTAGCGCTTGGTCAATGCGACTGTGCTGATCGCGGGTGTCGTGTTCATCGGGTTCCCATCATGGAGGGTTCAGGTCGCTTGCCGTTCAGCTCGGCCAGCTTCGAAGAACGATCGAATCGAAACGCCCCAACGGTCGCGTCGCTGGACCCAGCGCACGAGCAGACCGAGGACGAGTACAACGCCGATGGTGGCCCGGACAGCTGTGCCGGCGCTCGGATCAAAACGCATCGCGACGATCGGGAGGAGACCAAGGCTGGTGAGGATGATCGGCAACAAGGTCGAGAATGCGTTGCTGAAGCCGGCGAACTCGGGCGGGACAAATGACTGCTCGGTGTCGCGGGGTGTGCTCATGATGTTTGTGTCGGCCACGGCGATCAGGGTCGGCGCATCGAGCACCGCTCCGGCAACTGGGCCAATAGCGCCGGCGAGGGTGGCCGGCAATGCGATGGCAAACGCGGCTGCGGCGTGGGTCGGCTCGAGGATCGATGCAGCCGCGGCGCCGAGGAGTGCGGCTACCGCGAGCAGCGCCGCGGGAGCAACCAGGTGGTGGACAAAAAGTTGGCCACGTTCGATGGGGAGCCCGTCGGTGATGTCTGGGCGGTCAATCTCTTGCGACAACGGTTCGATGGCTTCCATGCCGAGCAGGAACAGGGCGGCGAGTGTCCCAAGGAGAAACAGCAGGCTGGAACTGGTTGCGAGCGATGCACAGGCGCCGCCGACCATTGCGAGGCTGGCGATGCGCGCGAGCCGCGATGCCGGTAGCCGTCGAAGTGACCGGAATCCGCGCCGCCAGATCATTGAACGGACGGAACCATGCGACCCACGGCGTTCGGTGATGGGTGTTCGTGGTGAGCCTCCCCACGGAGTTGACCGGAGCGTTTCAGCGCGCAGTTGGCGGCGCAGCATGACGACGGTTCGCAGGTCTTGCACGGTCGCCGCGAAGCGGAGTTGTGTGACCAGTGAGCCGCGGCGCGCGAGCGGTTCGATGCGCAGGCCGCCACAGACGGCGAGCGAGAGCACGATCGCTCCAAGTGTGATGGCGATCGCGACGACGTCGATACCTTGCTGACGGATCCCCCAGAAGGCAAGGCTCCCGTCGAGGTCGGCTGGGCCGAAACGCAGCGGACTCTTGCTCGGGCCGTTCCAGTCGATCCACGCGGCTGCGCCCTGCCAGGCGAGACCAACCGCTGCGACTCCGGTGGCGGCCCAGCGCGGCAAACGGATGACGTGGGCGATCACGGCCGATGTGACGAACACGGCACCCGTCACGGCGCCGAAGAGCGCGCCAGCGCCAGCCCATGCTGCTCGCGATCCTTCGACCTCTCGGGCGACGAACTGTCCGAGCACGGCGGTCGCCATTGCAAACGAGAACGTGACGGATCGGATCCGCTGGCCGACCGGCCGCAGCAGTGCGCGTCGTCGGTCGATTGGTGAGAGAAGAACGTGGCGGATGTCGGCCACTTCGATCGCCACGGGTCCGCCATCAGCTCCACTGCGGAGGCCCAGTCCAAAGGCCAACACGACGATGAGGCCGATGACCGATGGGCCCCGTGCCAACAAGTCGGAGGTCTTGATGCCGTCGCCGACTACTCCGTCGATCGCGTCCGAAGCGAGAACGACGCCAGTCAGACCGACGAGTGCGAACAGGTAGACGCGGTAGGCGACATCGAACCATTCGGCATCACCGAGTCGACGACTTTGGCGAGTGCGACGCAGGTCGCGCAATGCTCCTGCCGTGTCGATTTCCATCGTCCGCGACGCTATCCGTCGCCGTGACCACCGACTCGATTCCGATAGCTGTGAAAGCTGACCGGTGCCGAGGAGGAACGCCTCCTGTAGTGCAAACTATGAAGAGGAATACTCCGATGACCAAGTCGGATGACGAGGAGCCTCTCATGACGACACAGACCTGCAACCGATTTTTCGCCGCACTTGCGGCCAGCGCCCTCCTTGCCTTGTCGGCGTGTGGAGGCAGCGATGCCGCCAGCGACACCGCATCCGACACTGCACCCGAGCTGGCCGCTGATGTTGATGAAGCCGCTCCTGAAGAGGCAACGGCGGTGCCGGTCGTCGCTGTCGCCGCGATCCTCGAGAGCTCCGCATCGTTGACCGTCACCGGCGAGGCCCTGCCGCCGCTCGAAGATCCGAATAACGACGCGGCGGTCGGCACGGCTGCCCCGGTCGTCGTCGGCGCCACCTTCGACGGCACCGAAGTGTCGATCGGCGGCCCGACCGATGGGCCGACGATGCTCGTGTTCCTCGCTCACTGGTGCCCGCACTGCAACGACGAGATCCCCGAGATCGCGACGTTGCGTGACCGCGGCGACCTGCCGGACAATCTCAACATCATCGGTGTCAGCACCGCAGTGCAGCCCGATCGTGACAACTTCCCGCCGTCGAGCTGGATTGTTGAGAAGGATTGGACCTGGCCGGTACTTGCCGACACTGCCGACTCGGAAGCCATTCAACTGTATGGCGGCACGGGCTTCCCGTTCACCGTGATGCTGAACGCCGACGGCACTGTCAACGCCCGCAAGAGCGGCAACGAATCGGCCGACCAGATCCTCGAGTGGATCAACACCGCACTCCTGACCGTCTGATCTTGGGCTCGCCGAGCTGGCTGGTTGAATCAGCCGGCCCAGGTTGGTGGCAACGTCGTGTGGTCACTGACGTTGCAGTCGTCGCCGAACACCAGATAGCGGTCGAAGTTGCGCAGAAACCAGCGGTCGTGGGTGACGGTGACGACGGTGCCGTTGAACTGTTGGAGACCGACTTCGAGCGCCTCGGATGACACGAGGTCGAGGTTGTCGGTCGGCTCGTCGAGCAATAACAACGTGGCGCCCGAGAGCTCGAGCAGCAGGATCTGAAATCGCGCCTGCTGGCCACCCGACAATGTCTCAAACAGTTGGTGCGCCGCGTGCTGGAGCTCGTAGCGACGCAGCATGCCCATTGCCTTGCTGAGCACCACGTCGTGATCGTGCAAGATGTCAACGAGCTCGCGCCCGTTCCACTCGGGGTGCTCATGTGTCTGGTGGAACAACCCGGGAACAACACCTGAGCCGAGCCGGCACACACCGTTGTGAGCCACTGCGCCAGGACCCGAACGAGGAGCACTGTCCATCGAGGCGGAGTCGAGGAGGCGGAGGAAATGGCTCTTGCCGACACCGTTGCCGCCGAGCACAGCAACGCGCTCGCCGTACCAGAGCTCGGCGTCGAACGGATCGGTCAGGCCTTCGATCTCCAACCCCTCACAGATGACTGCTCGCTTGCCGGTGCGTGCGCCGCGCAGCTGAATGTTGATCACCTGCTCGGCCACGTCGGGCGGCCGTTCGTTCTTTTCGATGAAGTGGCGCAGCTTTGTTTCGGCGGCTTTCAACTTCGGTGCAAACGCTTCACTCATCGAGGTGCGCTGGCGCATCAGCTTCACGTAGTCGGCGAGCCGCAGCTTCTCGGTGTCGTACAGCGCACGGTTGTGGGAGCGAACGTTGTCGTGGTGCTCCTTCGCCGTGGCGTACGTGGCGAACGAGCCGCCATGTGTCCATGCTCCAGCCGGGTCGATCGTCACGATCTTGGTCGCGGTAGCGGCGAGCAGTTCGCGGTCGTGGCTGATGTAGACCACGGTCTTGCGGGTCTCGTTGAGCTGCCGTTCGAGCCAGCGCTTCGCTGGGACGTCGAGGAAGTTGTCGGGCTCATCGAGCACGAGCACGTCGAACTCGCTGCGCAACAACGCCTCAAGTGCGAGTCGCTTCTGCTCGCCACCGCTCAAGGTGCGGAGCAGCCGGTCGGCCACTGCATCGAACGATTCACCGAACGCCCGCGTCGTGCACTCGTTCCACAGCACCTCGGCGTCATATCCGCCGACATCGCCCCACGCCGCGATTGCTTCGGCATACGCCATGCCGTCGTCGTTCGCGAGGGTGGCCTCGGCGGCAGCGAGCCTCGTTGCTGCACCGCGGAGTCGGGGAGGAGCGATTGAAAGGAGGAGTTCGCGGACGGTTGATGCAGGGTGTTCGGCGGTGCCGACGAGCTGGTGCATCACCCCAAGCTGACCGTCGATGCTGATCGTGCCGGCGGTCGGCGTGAGTTCGCCGGTGATCAGTCGGAGGAGCGTGGTCTTGCCGACTCCGTTTGCACCGACCAGCGCAACACGGTCACCGTTGCCGATCGTGAAACTGATGTCGTCGAGCAGCTCATCGCCACTGGGAAGACGCCATTCGAGATGGCTCACTGAGATCGCGCCCATCAGATGACCCTGGTCACGGTCGGAGGTGGTCGGCGGCAGCGACGGCGCGTTCGATCACGATGCGGACCGGGATGCCGAGCGCTTCGGCCGCGCGTGCGGCGTCGTTGAACTCGACCTTCGTGCGATGGGCCGCGACCTTGAGCCCGATGGTGTGGCCGTCGATCTCGACGCTCGTCATCTCGCGCTGCTGAGGCCAGCGCACGAGCGAGGTGGCACGCACACCGAGCGAACCGGTTTCACGCACCAGCACATCGCGCACGGCGTCGCGTAGCGCAGGCTCGCACAACGCACTCACGGTGTGCGCCGGGCGGCCTTTCTTCATGACGATCGGTGTGGCCCAGGCATCGTGTGCGCCCGCAGCGAGGAGCCGATCGATGGTGTGCGCGATGACCTCGCCGGACACGTCATCGACGTTGACGTCGAGCTGCACGATCGGAGCGCCATCGTCACCAGCAAGCAACGCAGCGGCTTCGACGATCGTGACTTGGACGACGTTGGCGCGTCCGGGCGGGTCGGCAGTCCCGGCGCCGTAGCCGACGCTGCTCGGGGTCCCGGAGGGCATCGGGCCGAATTCGGTGGCCAGGGTCGTCATCAACGCGGCACCGGTCGGCGTCGCGGTTTCCAGCGTCATCGGCAAGCCGTGCGTTGGCGCGCCAGCTTCGGTGAGGAGCGCGAGTGTTGCCGGGGCCGGGTGGGGGAGCGCGCCGTGAGCTGTCTGCACGATGCCGCTGCCAAGGCCAATCGACGAGCACACAACACGTTCGATGCCTAACGATTCGAGCGCTGCGCAGACGCCGATGACGTCGATGATCGAGTCGAGCGCACCGATTTCGTGCAGCTCGACGTCGGCTGGATCGATGCCGTGAATCGCGCCTTCGACTGCAGCCAACCGTTCGAAGACGGCGCGGGCCCGGGAACGCACCCGGTCGGGGAGATCGGCCGCGTCGAGGAGCGCAAAGATCTCACTCGCAGGGCGATGGACGTGCGGCGCAGCCTCTCCAGAGTGCTCACTGTCATGTGCGTGCAACCCGTCGTGCGTGACAATGTTTGCCCACGTCGCGCCAACTCCGCACCGCTGGACGCGTTCGAAGAACATGGCGTAGCCGTCGACGCCGAGCCCGGCGACCGTGTCGGCAATCGTGTCGGTGTCGGCACCGGCATCGACCAGCGCAGCCATCACCATGTCGCCGGCGACACCGGCGTGACAGTTGAACCACGCCGTACGCGTCACGGACACATCCTCGCAATTGCGCAGGCCGCGCCGAACCCGTTGTCGATCCCGACGACCGTGATGCCCGACGCACAGGTGGCATGCATTGCCAACAGCGCGGTGACGCCTTCGAGCCCGGCGCCGTAGCCGACGCTGGTCGGGACAGCAACCACTGGTACGGACGTGAGCCCACCAATGACGCTCGCCAGCGCACCTTCCATGCCGGCAATACAGATCACTGCGTCGGCTGAGGTGACGTCGTCGAGGCGAGCAAGGAGCCGGTGGAGGCCGGCGACACCGACGTCGGCGATGAGCCGAGGCGCAAAGCCATAGGCGCGCAGCGTCAATTCGGCCTCGTGCGCCACAGCGAGGTCGCTCGTCCCGGCAGTGATGACGAGCACGTCTGAGGTGCGCGTCTGCTCGGCCCCACGCCACAGCAGCGTCCCGTTGGCTTCGATGGCTGGGCCGTGCGCTTCGAGGCACGCAGCCCGCTGCGCGCTGTCGGTCCGGGTGAGGAGCACCGGGCCCGATCCGTGTTCCAGAAGCTCTGCGACGATCTTGACGCAGTGCTCGACGGTCTTGCCTGGCCCGTACACGGCCTCGGGCATGCCTTGGCGGAGTGCGCGGTGATGATCGACGAGCGCGCCGTCCACATCGGCAAACGGGAGCCGTCGGAGCTGTGCCACCGCATCGTCGGGATTGGTCGTTCCTGATCGGATGCTCTCGATCAGTTCACGGAGGCCTTGTTCGTTCATGAAGGCATCGTGCCAGAAGGAAGACGTAACGCCATGTCAGCCGATATGTCTGGGCGGCAGTTCGTGGACAATGGCCTACGCTCAGCCTCATGAACGAGAGTGGGACTGGGCAGGCAACGGAGATCAAACGCGTTGGATTCTTCGGTCCGTTCGGCACGTTCACGCAACAGGCGCTCCGGACTCAGGCCGACCTGGTTGCAGCTGAGCAGATTCCGTTCCGCACGGTGCCCGACATCCTCGACGCAGTGCAGGCCGGCGTGGTCGATGTCGGCTTCGTACCGATCGAGAACTCGATTGAGGGCATGGTCAACTTCACGCAGGACGCGCTCGCCTTCGACTACGACCTCGTCATCCAGCGCGAAGTCGTGATCGACATCGAGCACTGCCTCGTCGCCCGCCCGGGCGTCACGCTCGCCGACATCTCGACGATCCACTCAATACCTGTCGCCACGGCGCAATGCCACCGCTACCTCCGCGAGACGCTGCCCGAAGCCGATATCCGCGCCGCGAACAGCACTGCCGACGCCGCGAAAACCGTTGCCGAATCTGACGATACGAACATCGCCGCGCTCGCCCCGCGGGTCGCGGCTGAGCTCTACGGCCTTGATGTGGTTGCTGCCGACATCGCCGACCACGAGGGCAACCAGACCCGCTTCCTGCTCGTCGCCCGCGACGGTGTGCCCGCACCGACTGGCCACGACAAGACGGCGCTCGTCATCTATCAACGTGCCGATGCGCCAGGCTCGTTGATCTCGATTCTCCAGGAATTCGCCGCTCGTCAGATCAACCTGTCGAACCTGTTCAGTCGTCCAACGAAAGACGGCGGCCTCGGCGACTACTGCTTCATCATTTACGCCGATGCCCACGTGTCCGACCAGCTCCTTGCCGACACGATGCGGTCGCTGCACGCAAAACAAGGCCGCGTCAAGTTCCTGGGTTCGTACCCGGCCGTCGGTGAGCACGCCGCCGCTGCCCGCGCCGACGCAGGTGGCCGCTGGGATGTCGCTGACGCCTGGCTGGCTGCCATCCGCGCCCAGATCAACTAACTCGTCACGACCCTCCTACTTTCCTGCAGAGGTCCCTGTCCGCGTCCCAGTCTCTTTTTCCTGGGCTCAACGTGGAGATGCCCCGCCGTTAGTCTCGGCGTCATGTCGGAACAGCCTGTCGCAGTCGTCACCGGTGCCAACTCAGGGATCGGTCGCGCTGCCGCGGTCCACCTTGCTCAGGAAGGGATGCGCGTCTTCGGAACGGTGCGCTCAGCGTCCAAGGCCGAGAAGCTGCTGGCGATGGCTGCAGCTGCTGGGGTCACTGTCGAACTCGCCGAGCTCGATGTCGCTAACGACGAGTCGGTGCAGGCTGGCTTCGCACAGATTCTCGCTGCTGCAGGTCGTGTCGATCACTTGGTGAACTCGGCCGGAGTGGGCGGCAACGCCGTCGCCGAGGAGTGCCCTCCCGATCTGTACAACAGTGTCTTCAACGTCAATGTCACTGGCGCTGTCCGCTGTGCCCAGCAGGTGCTGCCGGGCATGCGCGAGCGCCGATCAGGCACGATCGTCAACATCACCTCGGTGGCCGGCCGCATCGCGGCACTCGCGCAGTCGCCCTACGTCGCTTCCAAGTGGGCGCTCGAAGGCGTCAGCGAGGGGATGGCTCAAGAACTCGCGCCGTTCGACGTACGTGTGGCAATCGTCGAGCCCGGTGTAACGAAGTCAGCGATCTTCGCCAAGAACATCGATGCGCCGAACTCGACCGGCGCCTACGACGCTCACTACCAGAAGATGTTTCAGTTCTATGCCGCCGGGTACATGAGCGCGACCGACCCGTTCGAGGTCGCCAAGGTCATCCACCACTCGATCGTTACCGACGCACCCGAGCTGCGGTACGCCGTCAGCTGGGCGGGCCCCGAGATGGCTGCGCTGCACGACCGCATCGACCACGCCGACTGGCTCGAACTGGGCCGGATCGTCGACTTGGACAGCTACATGACGCGTTTCGAAGAAATCTTCGGCGTCGACATCCATACGCCGAGATGAATACCGCCGTCCCGCTCAAGATCCTGACCGTCTGTAGTCACAACCGGACTCGTTCTGTGATGACAATGGTGATGCTGCAGTCGATGCTCGACGCGCGGTTGGGTGATGGCGCAGCCATCGTCCGGTCGCTCGGTTTCGGACCAGAAGGCATTCCGTCGATTCCTGATGCGGTCGCTGCAATGAAGCGGCGCGGCTTCGACACGTCTCAACACCGCAGCCGCAAAGTCACTGCGAAGAACGTCGGTCCGGCTGACCTCATTCTCACGTCGGAACGCAATCACGTCGTCAAGATCGCTGCGATGTCACCACAGGCGTACCGCCAGACGATGACGTTGCCCGAATTCTTGTCGCTTGCAGAACTTGATGATTCGCCGCCGGCAGAATCAGTTCGCGACTGGGTTGGCGGGCTGACTGCGTCTCGGTCAGCGCGCTCCTACATGGAGAGTGACGTGGGTGAGATCATCGATCCGACCGGATCCGCTCCCCGGGCATTCGAAAAGTCAGTCGTGGGAATGGAAGAGATGTGCAGACGCGCAACTCACTGCATCGTCCGGGTTGCCGAACCTCCGGAGACCGCCAAACGCTTTTCGTTCGACTGAAACCGTCAGAGGAATTGGCCGACGGCGTGGATCACGAGGCCGGCCAAGCCGCCGACGATGGTGCCGTTGATGCGGATGAACTGCAGGTCGCGACCGACCTGGAGCTCCAACTTGTCGGCGGTCGACGCTCCGTCCCATTTGGCGACCGTTGACGAGATGATGTCACCGACCTCAGCCCGGTAGTTCTCGACGGCGTAGGCGAGGGCGTCGGAGACCCATCCGTCGATCTTCGCCTGGAGCACCGGATCGCCGGCCAAACGTTCACCGAGCCGCTGGAGGCTGGCCACCAAACGGACACGCAGTTGGCTGGCCGGGTCGTTGGCGGCACTGATCATCCCGCGTTTGGTTTCGACCCAGAGTGAGTCGATCCATCGGCGCACTTCGGGGTGGTCGAGCAACTCTTCCTTGAGCGCCTCGCCGGAGGCCAGCAGCTTGGGATCGTTACGCAGCCGCTCGGCGAATGCCATGGTTCGTTCGTCGACATTACTGCGGATTTCGTGCTGCGGGTTGCGGCCGACGTCGTCGAGAAAGCGGCCGACAGCGTCGTAGATCTTGTTGAAGACACGATCGTCGATCGGCTCGGGGACCCACCACGGTGACTCCTCGTCGAGGCGGTCGCGGAAGGTGCTGCGATTGTCGTTGAGAAAGCCGGCGATGCCGACGAGTACAGCGTCGAGGAGTCGTTGCTGATGGCCGCCCTCGACGGTGAGGTCGATTGCCTTGCCGACCAGCGGCGTGATGGGCGTGGCGCGCACACGCGATTCGATGAGGTGCTCGAGGCCTTGCTGGATCTCGTTGTCGTCGAGTACTTCGAGCCCGCCGCGCAAGACGTCGGCAACTGCGTCACCCGCGCGAGTTGCGTTGGTCGGCGCGGCCAACCATTCACCGGCACGACGACCGAGTTCGGCGCCGCGCAACCGTTCATCGATTACGTCGCGTGTCAGGAAGTTTGACTCGACGAACTCGCCGAGGCTCTGCCCGATCTGATCTTTGCGCTTGGGGATGATCGCCGTGTGCGGGATGGGGATTCGCAGCGGATGTCGAAAGAGCGCGGTGACGGCGAACCAGTCGGCGAGCGCCCCGACCATCGCGGCCTCGGCGCAGGCACGGAGGTAGCCGACCCACGCACCGGACTCCTCGTTGATTTTGGCCACGACGTAGATGGCCGCGGCGATGACCAGCAACGAGGTGGCCACCAACTTCATGCGCCGGAGCGCCTCCCGCTTCTCGAGATCGGGGTCGACAGTCATCTTGCCTCCGGATGAAGCAGAACCGACTGGCGAGCCCGACTCAGCCCCAGACTTCACGAACCTTCTCGTACACGCCCTGGTCGAAGGAAAATTCAACGAGGTTGCCGTCGGGGTCTTCGAGCATGCAGATGTAGCCGATCGGGTCGGGCATCATCTGCGCCTCCATGGCAAGGCAACCGTCGGCCTTGGCACGCGCTGCGATGGCGTCGACGTCGGCCTTGGTCGGCAGCTCCATGCCGAAGTGATTGAACGGAGCGAGCTTCGCGAGCGGAGTTGGGGCGAACGGATCGCGGCCCTCAAAGAACTGCGCCAGCACGAGCACGAAGGGGTGTTCACCCGAATCGGAGTGACCGAGCCACGCCCCGTATCCATCAGCGTCTTCACGCCTGTCGAGCAATTCGAGTGCGGTGTATTGCTGATACCAGGCAAGAGTGGCGTCGATGTCGGCGACACGCAGTGCGATGTGTGTCCAACGCGACGACGTCGGACGAAGCCCGTGTGTAGCTGCGCTGTCGCTCATTGATGCACCCTCCGGTGATCTGTACGTCGTCGCCGACGTTGCCCCACAGTATGAAGGTCGTTCGCAGCCGTACTGCTGGTCGGGAGCATGCTCACTACAAGTGGCCTTCACACCTTCTCTGTGGCTGCTTTGGTGCCTCTTCGTGCATCTTGGAACTCTTGTAAGAGAGAAACCTAGCTGGTGCCACGGTCGCGGCGTCTAGAGTCGCGCGGTGGCGCAGTCATCGATTTCCGTTCGCGTGTTGTCGTTCAACGTCTGTCTCGGGGGCCGGTCGGTCGACATCAGCAAGGTCGCCGAGGCGATCAGTGCATCGGGCGCCGACGTGGTCGGTCTCCAGGAGGCTGGTGCGAACGTCGAGCTCATTGCGCGGCTTGTTGGATGGGCCCACTTCGACGACCGGCACCAGGTGATCTCGCGCTGGCCGATTGCCGAACCGTCCGATGCGGCCGGCGCATACGTCTACGTGCTCCCCGAGCCGACCGCGGTCATAGCGATCGGCAACGTGCACCTCCCATCCGATCCGTACGGTCCGTACGAGCTGCTCGACGGGCTCGGCGTCGAGCAAACCCTCGACCTCGAACGGAGCACGAGGCTCGCCACGCTGCGGCAGCGGACCGACGCCTGGACGTCGCTGGTCGGTCGAGGCGTGCCGCTTGTGGTGACCGGTGATTTCAATGTGCCGGCGCACACAGATTGGGGTCCCGGCTGGGCGGAGCACCGGGCCCAACCGATGGCTTGGCCGGTGAGCGAAGCGATGACAGCGCTTGGTTTCGTCGACACATACCGGATGGCCAACCCCAAGTTGCCCGGGCTCACGTGGACATACGGATACCCGTATCCACACGGCGGTGAGGCCGAACCGCGCGACCGAATCGATTTCGTGTGGGCCCTCGGTCACGACACAATTACCGATGCCGCGCTCGTTGGCCCGGCAGGCGTGCCCGACGTCGTCGTTGAGGTCGATCCGTGGCCGTCCGATCACCTCGCCGTCGTGACCACGATGACCATGAAACCTGTCGAACCGATGCCTTACGTTGCGCCGCACGCGTCGCGGGTCGAGGTGGGCGATCTGTTGCGCGTGCGGTTTGCGACTCCGGGCACTCCAGGAGATCGAATCGGCCTGGTGCCGACCGCTGCGCCGATTGACGACGTTCTGATGTGGGTCGCCCCGATGGAGGTCGACCGTTTCGGTGAGGTGACGTTTGGAACCGCGCATCTCGCACCGGGCGAGTACGACGTTGTGCTGGCGACGGCTGCCAGCGAGATTGGACGGCGCCGCATCTGGCTTGTTGGTCGAGGTCGCCAGCCGAGCGTGGCCGCCGGTTTCGACGCGAGCTCGCTCGTCGTGAGCTGGCAAGCGACCTACGGCCGACGTTTCGACTGGGTTGGGGTGTACGCAGCTGGTGACCCCGATCTCGAGAACGGCGCGCTGGCGGCCGCCGAAACCGGCGCGACGATCGATGGCAGCCATTCGTTTGAAGGGCTCGGAGACGGGCCGTTCACGGTTCGGCTGATCGGCGACAGCAGCATTGCCATCCTCGCCGAGACCGGGGTTGCCCGTCGGGTCTGAGCCGTGTCAGGCAGTGTCAGGCAGTGTCAGGCAGTGTCAGGCAGTGTCAGGCGAGGTGGCAGGCGACGTCGCGGCCAGGCGCGATCGTGCGGACCAGAGGTGCTTCGATACGGCAGCGGTCGATCACGTCGGGGCACCGCGTCGAGAAGGCGCAACCGGGCGGCGGTGACTGGGGACTCGGCACTTCGCCCACGAGCGGGATGCGCTGTCGCGTCGCTTCGATCCCGGGCACGGGGATCGGCACTGCGGACAGCAACGCCCGCGTGTACGGGTGATTCGGACGCGCGAACAACTCGTCTACGGGGCCCGACTCGACGATATGGCCGAGGTACATCACCGCCACTCGGTGCGCAATGTGCTCGACCATCGACAAATCGTGGGCGATGAAGACGTACGCCAGGCCGAACTGCTGCTGCAGCTCGACGAGCAGGTTCACGATCTGGGCCTGGATCGACACGTCGAGCGCCGAGATCGGCTCGTCGCAAACGATCAGCTCTGGTTGGAGTGAGAGTGCACGGGCAATGTTGATGCGTTGACGCTGACCGCCAGAGAACTCGTGTGGGAAACGCTCGAGTGCCGTCGATCTGAGACCGACGAGGTCGAGAAGCTTGAGGACACGCGATTGCGCGTCTCGGCGTGAGACACCCTGGTGCACAATCATCGGCTCGGCAATGATGCGTCCGACGTCGTGGCGCGGGTTCAACGACGCGTACGAATCCTGGAAGATCATCTGCATGCGGGGTCGCAAGCGCCGCAGCGGCTCCTCGGCGAGTGCGGTCAGCTCGGTGTCGCCGAGCCAAACCCTGCCACGTGTGGGTGCGATCAGCCGGAGTACGGCGCGGCCCGTCGTCGACTTGCCGCACCCGCTCTCGCCGACCACTCCGAGCGTCTCGCCAGCGGCGACCGTGAAGCTGACGCCATCGACTGCCTTGATCGGTGCGGAGCGGCGGCCGGCGCCAGGAAAATGCACGGCGAGGTCCTCGACCGTGAGTATCGGAACACGATCATTCTGCTCAACGTCGGTCATCGTGGGACCCATTCCCGTTCGCATTCCCATTCCCATTCGCGTCGGCATCGTAGAAGCATGCGACGGACCGGCCCGCCGCAGGAGATCGATCCGGAGGGACCTGCGCCCAGCACGGTTCGAAGGCATGCGGGCAGCGCGGCGCGAACGCACAGTGCGACGGATATGTCTCGAGGTCAGGGGGCATGCCCGGGATGCTGGCGAGCGTCGTTGATCGCGCGCCGAGCCGTGGCACAGCGCCGAGCAGCCCAACGCTGTATGGATGGAGCGGCTGTCCGTACAGGCCGACAACGGGCGCCGACTCGACCAGTCGCCCGGCGTACATCACCGCGACGCGGTCGGCGAGCCCGGCCACCACGCCGAGATCATGGGTGATCCAGATGACGGCGAGACCGAACTCCTTCTGGAGGTCCCGGACCAGGTCGACGATCTGGGCCTGGACGGTGACGTCGAGCGCAGTGGTGGGTTCGTCGGCGATCAGCAGGCGGGGTTCGCAGCTGATTGCAACGGCGATCATCACGCGTTGGCGCATGCCACCAGAGAGCTGGTGGGGGTAAGAGTCGAGCCGCTTGTCGGCATCGGGTATGCCGACTCGGTCGAGCAGGAAGGCAGCGTGGCGCCGTGCGGAGCGTTTGGTCATCGAGAGGTGGTGCCGCAGCATCTCGGTGAGCTGAACGCCGATCGTGACGGTGGGGTTGAGTGACGTCTGCGGATCCTGCGCGACGTAGCCGATCTCGCGGCCGCGGATGGCGTGCTTGCGATGCACCCGCCGGTCGAGCAGGTCGACCTCCCCCGACCTCGCAACGTACGTGGCGCTCACGCCGTTGATGACGGCCGGCGGTTCGGCGAGGAGGCGCAGGAGAGCGAGCATCGTGACCGACTTGCCGCTGCCGCTCTCGCCGACGAGTGCGATCGTCTCGCCTGCAGCGACGTCGAACGACACGCCGTTCACGGCATGCACCGTCGCATCGGGCGTTTCGAAATGAACCTGCAGGCCGTCGACGCGCAACAGGGGTGCGTTCATCGCTTGACCCGGCGTGATCGCGGGTCGAGCGCATCGCGCGACCAGTCTCCGAGCAGGTTGAGGCCCATGCCGGCGATCACGATCGCAACACCGGGCGCGATCGAAATCCACGGATACACCTCGAGTGCCCCGCGTCCAGCGTTGATCATGTTGCCCCAACTGGGCGTGCTCGGCGGCACCGACAGCCCGAGAAAACCGAGGCCTGCTTCGTACAGGATCATCGACGACATTTCGAACGTTGCCAACGTGCCGATCGGCCCGACGAGGTTCGGCACAAGGTGCGACCATAAAATTCGCCAGCGCGGCACGCCGACGCCGCGTGCCGCTTCGACGAACGTACTTTCCTTGAGTTTGAGGACCTCGCCTCGTGTGACGCGTACGAAGATCGGGATGTCGGTGAACCCGAAGATGAGGATCACGTTGACCAGGCTCGTGCCCACCACCGCTGCGATCACCACAACCAGCAGGATGTACGGCACCGACAGCAGGAGGTCGTTGCCGCCGACGATGATGCGGTCGATGCGACCACCCCTGTACCCGGCGATCAGGCCGAGGAGCATGCCGAGCGTGGCCGCGATCAGTACGCCACCGACTGCGACGGTGAGCGACACCCGCGAGCCGTAGATCAGTCGACTCAGGATGTCGCGTCCAAGGGCGTCAGTGCCGACGAGGAACTTCGTCGAGCCGTCCGTCATCCAGAATGGCGGAGTGTTGGCGTCACGCAGACTCTGTTTGAGCGGATCCTGCGGCGCGAACAACGGCGCGAACACGGCGAGCAGAATGAGCAGGATGAAGATGCTCGCACCAACAAAGCCACCGGGTGAGCGCAGCAGCGGTCGCAACTTGGCAAGGGGGGAGCGCCGGAGTGGCCCGGCAAACGGTTCGTCGTCACGGTGCTCCACCAACTGGCCAACGGTCATCGCCCCGCTCCCAGTCGAATGCGAGGATCGGCCAGTTTGTAGAGCACGTCGGCGAGTAATGAGAACACGATCGTGATCAGACCACCGAGGAAGGCAAGGCCCTGGACCAATGGGAAGTCGCGGTTGCCGACCGCCTCGGCTAGCAGTCCGCCGGCGCCGGGCCACGAGAAGACCGCCTCGATATAGAGGGAACCGCTCAAGAGCGCTCCGACCTGCAGGCTGAGGATGCTGATCAGCGGGATCATCGCGTTCTTCAGGATGTAGCGGCGGTAGATCAACCGCGAGGGGATGCCTTTGCTACGTGCGATTCGGACATAGTCCTCACCGGCGATCTCCAACACCGACGACCGCGTGAACCGCAGCAACTGCGCCATCGGGAAGAGACACAACGCGAACGCGGGCAGGATGATCGACTGGTTGGGCACGTCGAACGGACCAAGCTGGAACGTCTCGCGTCCGAATGGGGGGAACCAATCGAGTTTCACGGCAAACACGAGAATGAGCACGAGCGCGAGCCAGAAATCAGGGATTGTCTGTCCGAGCAGTGCGAGTCCACGAGCGCTGCCGTCGATGCCCCGACGAGGCTTCATGCCGGCGAGCACTCCGAGTGGGATGCCAATCATCGTCGAAAACACGACGGCGACCGCGCCAAGCTCGAGCGTGGCGGGCATTCGGGCGAAGATGATGTCGCGGACGGGCTGCTTGTACCGGATTGACGATCCGAAGTCGAGTTGCACCGCGTCGCGGACGAAATTGCCGAACTGGACCACCACTGGGCGGTCAAAGCCGTATGCATCGCGTATCGCGTCCCGCTGTTCGGGGGTCGCGTCACGGGGCGCCAGCAGGTTGGTCGGATCGCCCGAGAGGCGCAGCAACACGAAGACGATGATCAGCAGGCCGATCAACATCACCACCGATTGACCCAGGCGGTGCAGCAGATACCTTCGCATCGGTTGCCGCTATTGCTGCCCGCTCGTCAGCCCGTGACCGACGAGTACCACAACACGAAGTCCTCGGCGTTACGCGGTCGGTAGTCGACTACTCGGTCGCTGGTGGCCTCGATCGTGATCGGCTGGTAGAGATAGATGAACGGCGGATCGTCGTGCAATTGCAGTTGGATGTCGGTGAACACCTGCGCCCTGGCGGTGTCGTCGAGCGTCGTCAGTACCTTGGCGAGTAAATCGTCGATCATTGGGTCGGACCACGACGAATAGCTGGCGTCGTCGCCGCCCAGCGCGCCAAACAGGCGGTCATAGGCGCTCGGCTCGTTGCTGTTGGCCGACCAACTGTCGCCGAACATCGGCGGTAGCTGCTTGGTCGATTCGAGATCCCAGAACGACCCAGACTCCATGACGTCGAGCTGCGCATTGATCCCGACCTCGCCGAGCTGCGCCGCAACCGCCTCGCACACCTCGCTGAAGTTGGTGTACGCGTCGGACGGACATGCCATGCCGATCGAGAAGCCGTCGCCGAAACCGGCTTCGGCGAGCAGGTCTTTCGCCTTCTGTGGGTCATACGCGTACGGCTCGACTGCGTCGTCGTAGCCGACGTCGCCCGAAACAAGTAGTGCGGTTGGGACAGCACCCTTGCCCTCGAACAACGCGTCGATGATGCCCTGCTTGTCGACGGCGTAGTTCATTGCCTGCCGGACGAGCACGTTTTCGGTCGGCTGCCCGACGCCAGAGGTGAGGTTGTTGAACGCGATGTAGTACACGCGGTTGTTTGGGTACTCCACGAGTTCAACCCCAGGCGCACCGTCGAGTGAGATCGCGTCGGTGGGGCTGAGCCGGTTGACGATATCGACGTCGCCGGTGCGGATCGCTGCAGCGCGCGTGGACGACTCGGTGATCGGCCGGAACACGACGCGATCGAGTAACGGGTATCCCTCGCGCCAGTAGTCATCGAATCTCTCCAACACGATGCGATCGCCCTGGACCCATTCGACGAGCTTGAACGCCCCGGTGCCGACTGGCGCCTTGGCGAAGCCCTCGAACCCGACTTCGGTGTAGTACTCGGGCGGCAACATCGGCCACTGGCCAACCTGCACGAGGAACAAGGCGTTCGGCTCGGGTGCCTCGATTTCGATGGTGTAGGAGTTGACGACCCGCACGTCTGACGCCAGCTCGAACTGGTCGAAGTAAGCGTTCTCGGGGTTCTTGCCGGCTTCCCATGTGAACTTGACCGCGTCGGCGTTGAACTCCTCGCCATTGTGGAACGTCACGCCCTGGCGGAGCGTGAACGTGTACACGTTGCCGTCGTCGGATACTGTCCACGATTCGGCGAGGGCCGGCTCGATCTCGCCGTCGTCGTTGATCCAGATCAGTGAATCGAACATCTGGTTGGCAACGTTGCCCTCGACGACCGACGGTGCGTTGATCGGGTCGATCGCCGCTGGCTGGGTGGCCAAAGCGATCACGAGCTCGCCGCCGGTCCCGCTGCGTGGTTCGTTCGCCGCCGTCTCGGTTGGGTCGGTCGTCCCCGTGTCGCCCGTATCGTCAGACTTAGCCGTTGTTGCTGCGGTGGGCTCAGTCGTCGCGTTGGGCGATGCGACCGGGTCGCCATCGCTGCCGCACGAGGCGAGCACGAGGCTCGCCGCTGTCAGCATGACGAAGCAACGCTTCGATCCGGGTCGGCGTACGGTCATCATCGGTCTCCCTGATTGGATGGATCAAGCAGGCCGCTTGATCGTTGGCGCAACCTTAGACCTCTCCAGAACGGGTCCTGAACAGATCGCCGAGTTGAGCTGGCGCTGTTGCGTTGCACCTACCGTTGGGTCGTCACGGGATCAACGTCGATGCCGCGTTCGGCAAGGAGTTCTGCCAGGTCGCGGTACGACATAGCAGGACGCGCAGGTGCACTGTTGCGTTGGCAGGTTGGGTGCGGGTCGTCGCGTGCCCGGGTGATTCGTCGTCGCTGTCGCGTTGGCAGGTTGGGTGCGGGTCGTCGCGTGCTTGAGTGATTCGTCGTCGCTGTCGCCGCTCTACTTCTCCGCCGTTTGCGGGCTTCCGGTTCCCGCCCGACGTGGTGTTGCTGGCGGTCCGCTGGTATCTCCGCTACGGCTTGTCCTACCGCGATGTCGAAGAACTCCTCGCCGAACGCGGCATCGAGGTATTGGTGTCCAAGTGCCGCAACGTCGCGGCGGCCACCAAGTTCTTCGAGATGATGTTGGCGGGCCGCGACCGGCCAACGCGCGGTCTACGAACCGACCGGACCGCGAGTGTCGTGATCCGCGGGCACGCGTTCATCCAAAACCTGAGACGCGGCCACTACGAACTCGGAGTCGAAGCCCGCCACGAGCATCTACGCGTCGCGGCAGCATTCGACGAACTCAGCGCAGCGATCT
>Ga0209284_10001392_pt1 | contig 37387 bp, 26 predicted proteins | sample FRY03_FD_187211 | JGI IMG/M metagenome (GOLD analysis project Ga0209284, IMG submission 187211) | Freshwater microbial communities from Lake Fryxell liftoff mats and glacier meltwater in Antarctica - FRY-03 (SPAdes) (version 2) | ecosystem: Environmental > Aquatic > Freshwater > Ice > Glacier... | reverse complement strand
ACCGAGACGCTGCTGCCAATCATTCACGAAAATGGGACTCCCGATAGCATCATGTATACGGATTATTTCAGGGGCTATAATACGCTCGATGTTTCTGACTTCCATCATCGGCGCGTTAATCACAGCAAACTGTTTGCCAAGGGTAAAAATCACATCAATGGCATCGAGAATTTCTGGAACCAGGCGAAGCGACACATGCGCAAATTTAACGGAATAAAACCGGAGAATTTCCATTGGTTTCTGAAGGAGTGCGAATGGCGCTTCAATGGAGGCAATCACCAACAGTTGCTAAAGCAGCTTAAATACTGGTATAAACACACTAAACATTAGACGCTAAGTGGTATAGCCCCTTAAAAAATTATAAGGAATCACAGGCCTAATTGGCTTCACAGCAGGCAAGTGTTTTGGCCCAAGTGGAAATTTTCCCCACTTCCTTCCTAAATATTATTTGGTTCTAATTCTTTAAGAATGTTTGAATCAGTAATCTAGATCAATGCTCGCTAAATTAGCCCCTGTGAGGCAGTAAACAATTGTGAGTCATCTCAAATTCGCATAAGTGCTGCAGAAATTAAACATTCCGCAATCAAGGTATTCGATCAGTTATCATCTGTGGACTTGAAGAAAAGTGCCGTAGGAAGCACAGCGGTGTACTGCGGGAATTGTTTACCCCTAACTCTGCGGGGAAGGTGGGGAGGATAGGGCTATCTTGTCCAATTACCCAAAATGGACTATATGCAGTGTAACTTCATAAAGTGTTATAGATCAATGGGTTGGGACGATTTGTCCAAGGAAGTCTGAGAGAGTCTTAAGAGGCCCCTCCCGGATTCGAACCGGGGATAGCGGATTTGCAATCCGCGGCCTTACCACTTGGCGAAGGGGCCTTGTTGAACCGATTATCTTAACGGTCTTGGCCTTCTTGGTCAACCTTAGTGTCCCAAAACAATTTAAGATAAAATCGTATTTTTTGTTGCCTAGAGCAATAAATAACCCTACTTTCACTTACTCTAGAACAATATAAGTTTTAAATTGGAGTGGACCATGCCTGCCCGACTGGTTCTGGAATTAGGTGTAGGTGCACCCTTAACAGTTTTATTATCGCAGGAATTAGCCGTTAAAATAGGCCGTAATCCAGATAATGACCTTATAATTCATGATGAACATGCCTCGCGTTTTCATGCCGAGGTGTATTTTGATGCAGGCCAATTCTTTTTAAAAAACCACAGTAAAAATAATGGAACTAGGCTAAATGGGGCCAAAATAACTGAAGATGTGGTTCTTAAGAACCAATTCAGAATAAATATAGGCAGTGCCCAAATTCGTTTTGATAATGGCCTAGTTACCAATGAGGATAACAGTAAGACTTTGCCTGAGTTGGCGTTTGAAACCGAAGAAATAGAATTAAAGCCCGACGCTTCTGTCACCCAATTCTTGCATGATGAGTTGGGCATTTTATTTTCGTATGTTTCAGATTCAGTGCTGGAAAATAATCCGCGGGATTTAGTCGAGAAAGCGCTTAAAATTCTTTTAAAAAGAACCGAGGCAGAGAAGGTTGGATTTGTAAGCCTAGATGCTAAGGAATTTATTTTTAAGCAGGTGCTTCCTGCAAATACTACCCTCGATTTGGAATTAAGTAAAACGCTCACCAAGGAGTCGGTAGCCAGAAAAAAAACAGTTTGGCTTCTTCAAGAGCAAGTTGGAATGGAAGCAGAAAGTCTGCAATCGATGAAGGATGCAATTTGTTTGTTGGTGAAAAGTGCTGCAGATGAAAGTGATAGTGGAAATAATCTAGGTGCAGTGCATTTGTATAATTTGCGCAGGTTTTTTACTTTCAAAGATGTGCGATTTGCAGAGTTTCTGGTGGATTGCCTTGCCAACAGTTTGCATGTACTGAGGAAGCGCAGGGCCTTGGAAGCTGATAGCAATCGATTCAAATTTGTAGAAAAAGGCGATAAAGAATTAATAATTGGTTCAAGCCGTTTGATAGTGAAAATGAAAGAGGAAATTCAAAGGACAGCATTAAGAAACGCCTCGGCGTTGATTGTAGGGGATAGCGGTGTTGGGAAGGAGTTGGTGGCGTTGGAGTTGCATAGTAAGAGTTCGAGGAAAGCAGAACCAATGGTATCGGTGAATTGTGCGACGATATCACCTACCCTTGCTGATGCAGAGCTTTTCGGGAATGAAAAGGGTGCTTACACGGGTGCTGATAGGGCAAATTCAGGGTATTTTCAGCAAGCAGATGAGGGAATACTTTTCTTGGATGAAGTGGGAGAATTGTCGTTAGAATGCCAGGCGAAATTGCTGAGGACATTAGAAACGGGAAAAATCCGCCCATTAAGAGGCAAGGAAATAAATGTGAATGTGCGGGTGATATCTGCAACCAACCGGGATTTACAAAAAGAAGTGCAAGCGGGCCGGTTTCGTGAAGATTTGTTTTATCGATTAAACACTTGCGTGATAAAAGTTCCTGCATTAAGAGAGCGATTGGGAGATCTTCCGGAGTTGGTGGAATTTTTTTTAAATCGGTTTTCGGTTGAGTATCATAAGCGATTGTTGCCTAGCCCCGAACTTCTTGAAAAGCTAAAAAAATACCATTGGCCAGGAAATGTCAGGCAGTTGAAATCGGTATTGGAATCCGGTGTGAACAGGGCGGAATCCGAAACCTTGATGGCGGAAGATATAGAAATTCCAACGAATGATGGAACCGGTAAAGAAGTTCCAAAATCTTTAAAGTTAGCGGATGTAGAATCGTGGGCGATAAAAATAGTGTTGGAAAGAAACGGATGGAACCAAGTCCAAGCCGCTAAGGTCTTGGGGATTCATCGGGAAACCCTTATGGATAAAATAAAAAAGTACAAAATAGAGAAAAATATACCAAAAACCACTTAAAGAAGAGTTTTAAAGCTTAAGAATAATAAAATGCAAGGTGCAGTATTAAACCTTAGGCAGGCTGTTTTCGGTATCAGCAGCCGTGCTTTCGGGTGTAACTTCCTTACCGTGGATGGCATCGAAAATTTCTTGGCGATGCACAGGAACATCCTTGGGCGCGATTATCCCTAATCGTACCTTGTCACCGCGAATTTCCACCACCGTAATGATGATGTCATTATTGATGACGATGCTTTCGTTCTTTTTTCTGGACAGGACTAACATTTTGGTCTGTCCTTCCTTTGGTACAAGTGAAAAAACTGCACAAGTATTATTAGATTTCTGCAAAAAGCGAGGGAGTGATGCAGAAAAACCCAGACAAATATTTAATAATGCCTAGATATACTTTTGGCAGCGATTTCAGGTGTTAAGCTGTCAACCGCGCTGAGGTGTGACTGCTTGTTGCCGCCTATATCTCGCCAATGTCATAATAGCAGGCAAGGGCATCCCGTCAACCAATTAAATAAAAATTATTAAAGATTTGTCATATTTGTCATTTGGTGCCCAAATTGCCAAGAGTTTTGAAGTTGATAGGCTTAAATTTGTTCGATTTTAAGTAATAAGTCGCAAGATCCGAGACGGTTTTACTAGGATCACTGCGCGACATTTGGTCAATGCGGTCGTTGAGATCGTTGGTTTCTTGAAGGCTCATCATTCTTAAAGCAGCAACGCGTACCGCGGGCGAGGAATCATGGCTTAATTTTCGTAGCCAAAGGCTTTGATCCAATTCGTTGTCTTCCATTAACGAATCTAAAACCTCGAGCCTTTTGGAGGGCTTGGGATCGGTGAGCAATTTGCCAAGTTGAATATGTTCTTTTTTCAAACCCCGGGCAATGAGTGCCGACTCGCAGTAAGCGCGAATTTCAGAATCAGAATCATGTAAAGAGGGCAGTAGCGAATCGACAGAAACGCTATCGAGTGCGGAAGCGCAAGCTAAGATCGCAACTTTTCTAACTTCGACATTTTTATCTTGCAGGGCGGCAACACTCAGCTCGGTTAAGCCAACCTCTGGGGCAATGGCCAAATGAATCGCTTGGATTTTGATATTTTCTGGGGCATTGGTAATAGCTTTGGCCATGATTCCCACAAGTCGGCCGTGCAATTCTTTATCCGTGTTGGTTTTAATAAGTTGTGAAACAATTTTCATTGCGGGCGCAAGAGCGCTTGGGTTGTTTGCTTCGGTTAAAGAGCCAAGGATTAATTTGGTCCCTTCGAGAAAATCAGTGGTCAAAGGATTAGGTGGCGGAGAATTTTTTGAAATCGAGGCGAGGAGTTCGAGGGTTTCCACCTGGGCCGGTGCAGAGAAAGATGTAAATCTACGGGCGATATGATGAAAGCATTGTTGGGAATGGTGGGAGCTGGCGCCACCCCAAGAGTCGAACATTTTGCCTAGTGCTTTTGTAAGGTCGGGGGCACTGGAATCGTTTGCTTTTTCAAGGTGGTCTATAAGAGGGTATTGGGCGTTTTCACCAAGTTTTGCAAGTGCATCAATGTAATGGGATTTGGATTGTGGTTCTGCCTTTAGCAGTTGATCGGTGAGATACCAACCCATGAGATAATCGCGCTGCCACCAGCCAATGGCAAGGAGGGCAGGTAGGCAAACGACCAAGGCAAGAGTAACAACAAAACGAGCTGTTTTAAGCATGGAATTTAGCCTTTGAAGCAAAAGTAAAAGGACAGAAGTACTATAAACTTTGAGGAACAAAAAAGGCAACCCGAGGAGTTGTCTTGGAAAAATCGGTAAAATCATTAAAGCTGGCACTTGGGGATAACGATGAAATAAGGGTTGGATGTATGTGACTAATAAAATAGGAAAGCTGGAGAGTTTCGATGCGCCGCTTGCAAAGAATTAATCTGATGCTTCTGTTATTGCTGATGATTTCGGGAATTCAAAATGCACCCGCAGGAGAATTTGAGCGCGAGTACAAACCTGCTGGTACATGGTCGGGTTCTTCGCAAGAGTTGAAATCTTTTGCGACGCTGGATGTATTAAAAGGGAAAATAGTACCAGAGGAATGGCAGGAAAAAGTGCGTTCGGTGCTAACAGATCCTACTTTGTCTGCCAAGGGGCCCGCTGAAGTTTTTACTTGCGATCCAACAACCTATGAATGGCTTTTAGAAAATCCGCACCATGCGGTGACGATGTGGAAAATGCTGGGTGCGAAGTGCTCAGGCATCGAGAAGGAAAGTGCGAACACTTTTTATTCGCGTGAAGCCTCAGGGAATAATATTCAATTTCATCTAATCACTGATAAAGATGGTTTAAAGGTTTGGTATGCCCATGGGGTGGGCAAACTGACAGCACTTTTTCCTGCAATTCCTGTTCAGGCGGTGATCGTATTGCAATATCAGGAAAGCGTTATCAATAAAAGTGTAAAGCATCAAATGACGATATATGCAAAAACAGAAAGCAAGGCTGCAGCGATCATATCGAAAGCTTTTGGCTCATCAATGGTGGGAATGTCTGAAAAAACGGTGGGTCAGATGCAGATGTTTTTTGGAGCACTACCGTGGTATTTGGAGCGCAATCCTGAAAGGGCAGAAAACCTTCTGAAAGCGACGCTAATAACCAAGGGAGCTTCCAAGCCGATTGCGTTGAAGCCTTAGCCTCAAAAGTAGATGAGAAGTAGTTAGCAAAGTTGCTTAATCAGTTTTTAACTGAACCAGCACCATTTGTGGTTTGATCAAATTATCTCTGCCCAAAGCGAAAGAAAATTCCTTTATTATGGCGGATTGAACATCGCTAAAAACTGGGATATCAATGATTGGCAGAGTATCGCCCCCTAAAGCACGCCTAGGCAACCAAAGCCAGAGAGTTTGTTTTTTTTGCACCACCACCATTGGAAGTAGATCTTCGGTAGTCCAAAGAATCTTGTTTTTTTGAATACGCAAGTACCACTCTACAGTGGGGTCGATAAGGTCTTTTTCCTGAGTGACGATGAGTGATTCGCCTGGTTGTAAAGAAGCGCATAATTCTTCGACCAAGGTTCGGGCTTGAAGGTCGCCTGATGATTTATAAGGTTTTTTAACATCTCTTCCAGCTTGAAAGAAAGCAAAAAGGATCAGGCACCAAAGTAGCCCGAGGTAAGCCTTAGAGCGGATTTTTGCAAACAATTGCAATTGTAAAATACACCTGATACCCAGCGCAGACAAAATGCAAATGGAAGGAAGCAGGTGCTGGGCGACTCTGGCACTTCCGCCATAAGGATAACGCCCCATGAAAGCAGCAACAAGGTTTAAAGCGAAGGGCGTAAGCAAAAGAAGTAGGATAGAAAATTGAGCATTGCGAGCAAGTTTAAAAATGCCCAAGAGAAAAAAAAGAAGAGTCAGAGAGCTAGCGCCATCTTTGCCCCCAATAGGGTAAGCGCTGAGGTTTCCCGCATGAGTTTTTAAGAGCCAGAAAGGTAGTTGGAAAAGGTTGGTTGGCGGGAAAGTGGAATCCCAGTAGGCTTGATGTTTTGCAAGTTCGTTGTGGAATTGGTTGGAGCCAATGATTGCGTAATGTGCGAAGAAAGAAACAAGAACTGCGAAAGTAAGAAGAATGTATGGGGCGATGAGCGTGTATTTTTTTTGTTGAAGGATGTGGAATGCAAGCGCGATGCAAACGCCCCCCGCAGAAAAAGCAGCAGGAAAAGAAGCGGAAAGGAGGAGAGGGGAAAGGATTGCGAGGACAAATAAGGATTTTGCGGAAGCATTTTTTTTCAGGGCAGTGGAGCCTAGGCATAAGAAAATTGACGCTGCTAAGAAATCGAAGGCGTAGGGTTTCACTTCGCAAGCGTGTCGGATGGGGTAATAGGAAACAGCGAGGATAGCCAGGGTAAGTAAAGCAGTTTTAGGAGGAGTTATGATTTGAGTAAATTTAAAAGAAAAAAGGAGGGCAAAAATGCCTGCTAAGCAAGGTGTGATTCGAAGGGTAAATTCGCTGGTTCCTAGAAGAAGGGTAGCAGTTTTTTCGAGCCATAAAAACCCAAGAGGAGCAATTTGGTAATGCCTAAGGGGTTGCGTAAGGCTAGTGAAATCCGAATCGAAGAAATTTAATGCGACAAAAGCCTCATCCCCCCAGAGTGGGAAATTTAGCCCCAATCTAAGTAATCGTAAGCTAATTCCTAGGAAAATAAAACTTACACAAAAACCAAACAGCACCCTTTTGGGCTTCCCCCAGCGGTTTTGATCAACCCGTGTGGTTGCTTCCATGCAGAAAATCTCCGGAAATGCCGATGAATCAATTGGTTATATCAAAGGTTAGGATGCTGAGGGAAGACGAGTCGGCGAGGCGATCTGGGGCAAACCTTGCCTTAACCGGTCTGGTAGAAATGATTTAAATTTGGCACAATCTTTCTTTCGGTCAGGAAGAATCATAGGCACAAGGAAGTGTGATGCCGTTAGAGCGGGAAAGTAATTTGTTTGCGGATGTGGTTGTTCCCAAAAAAGCAGGTTGGCGGCTAGGGATACGATGGTTCGCTTTATTATTAGCATTATTCCTGTCTTTAAAATGTTTATATATTTTTGCAGGTGGTAACTTCTACGAGGTGGTGCCCGGGAAATTTTACCGGTGCTCCCAGCTTGGCGCCTCTAGGTTGGAATCCGTCATTAAGAAAAACAACATCAAAACCGTGGTTAACCTTCGAGGTTGTTGCGATACGATACCTTGGTACATGGATCAGGTTCAAGCGATCAATAATTGCAATATATCGCAGGAAGATCTTAGTTTTTCCGCAGGCAGGTTGCCCTCCACCAAGACCATCAATCAACTGGTGGATGTGATTGATCAAAGCGAAAAGCCAATGTTATTTCATTGCCATAAAGGGATCGATAGGACTGGGATGGCAGTGGTGATGTCTGAATTATTGCAAACAGATATCGGCCTCGATGAAGCATTAAGGCAGTTAAGCCCCTATTATGGGCATATTAATATAGGCCGGACTGCACATATTGATGAGTTCTTTGTTTTGTACAAGGAGTGGCTTGTAAAGAATGAGGCTAGTCATACGAGTGATCAATTCAGGCAATGGGTTAAAAAGTACTATGTGCCTGGTGATTGTGTTGCAGAATTGCATTTGATAGAAGGTGTTGGGGAAACTTTGTATTTGGAAAAAGGCAGGAGTAAATTGCTGAAAATTCGGGCAACAAATACTTCGATTCGAGAATGGGTTATGAAGCCTGGAACCAATGCGGGAATCAAAGTCAAATGGTTGCTGATTACGGATGATCGCAAGGTTCTGGCGAGTGGGTTTGCAGGTAATTTTCAAGCAGTAGTAAAGCCTGGCGAAGGCATAGATATTTTAGTGGTTATCCCTTCATTAACGGAGTGTGGCAGTTGCCTGTTAAGGCTTGACATGAGCGATCCGCAGCATGCAGCGTTTCATCAGGCAGGTTCAGAGATACTTGAGGCAAAGGTGATTGTGCAATGAAAGTGCTGGTACGAGTGGTAGGAACTTTGTTGCTGGTGGGTTTGATCCTAACGAGGGTTAATCTGGGACAGATCATGGATTCGTTTGCAACGCTACGCCCGAGCTATTGGGTTTCTGCATTTATGCTTTTGTTTTTCACGCAGGTTCTAAGTTGCCAGCGTTGGAAAGTGCTCGCTAATGCAGTTGGATTTGGCGGGACTTTTTACGAATACCTCAAGTATTTTTTTATTGGGATGTTTTTCAATCTTGCTTTGCCTACTTCAGTGGGTGGCGATGTGGTTCGTGCTTGGTATTTGGCCTACAAGATGAAGGATGAGTTGGTTGAAAATCGAAGAAGTAAAGCGGTTTTGACCGTTTTTGCAGACCGGTTTAGTGGTGTTTTGGTGTTGGTTGCAATTGCAGTGGTAGCAACAATTCTAAGCCCCGTGGAATTGCCTGTGTGGATTAAAGGTGCGGTAATGTCGATAGGGTTGGGTGCAATAGGATCGCTGGCATTGCTGCCCTTGGTCGCCAAATTGTCCGTTCGGTTTCCTAAATTAATGGTTGTATTGAAAAGTTCAAAGCTTTGTTTTGGAAATTTGAAGGTCTTGGTGTTAACCACAGCGATGTCTGTAGGGGTACAACTTTCAAGCATTTCAATCATGATGCTGATAGGGTTGGGGATGGAGTTGCCAATACCGTTGCCTTTTTATTTTGTGATGGTGCCTTTGGTTACGCTGATGACGATGCTGCCAATAAGCTTGGGCGGTATGGGTTTACGAGAAGGGGCAACAGTGCTAATGTTGGCACCGTTGGCAATCGCCCCTGCATCAGCAGTTGCATTATCTGTACTATGTTTTTCCGTTTATGTTGCAGTCGGAATGATAGGGATCTTTTTTTACTTGGGTTCACGGGGAAGCGCATCGGGCTCGGACATGAAAGATGTTCAGTTAGAAGGCGAAATATCCGGGTCAACCGAATTGGAGGAATCGCACGATGGCTCTGCTATCCGTAATAATACCGATCAAAGACGAGCAGGATAATATCCTTGCTTTGCATGAAAGAATTGCTTCCACAATGGAGCCTTACTGTGCCAGTTCCAATGGATCTGGTGTGGACGAATTTGAAGTTGTGTATGTTGATGATGGCAGCATTGATCGCTCACCGCTGATTCTCAAAGAACTTGCACTACGCGACACTCGCGCTAAGGTGGTGGTGCTTAAAAGAAACTATGGCCAGACTCCTGCGCTGCAAGCGGGGATTGATTGGTCGAAGGGTGATTTTATCGCCACCATGGATGGTGATTTGCAAAATGATCCCTCAGATCTGCCCATGCTGTTGGAAAAAATAAATGATGATTGCGATGCTGCACTTGGCCAGCGAGCGAATAGGCAAGATGGTTTTTGGCTTAGGAAGTTTCCTAGCTTTATTGCCAACTGGATTATTCGGAAGGTAACGGGTTGTTCGATAAAAGATATGGGTTGCACGATACGAGTGATGAAAAGAGATCTGGCTGTAGCTTTGCCTTTGTATGGTGAAATGCACAGGTTTATTCCAGTGCTTGCGCAAATGTGCGGGGGCCGGTTGACCCAAGTTCCCGTGAAGCATCACCCACGAGTTGCGGGAAAAACTAAATACAATCTGACCAGAACTCTTCGGGTGGTTTTGGATTTGATCACCGTTAAGTTCCTTTACTCGTATTTGACGAGGCCCATGCATTTTCTTGGAACGGGCGGTTTGTTCGCAATTGGATTGGGTTTTGCAAGCGTTATTGGAACAATCGCAATGAAATTGTATTACCAGACGGATATGACGGGTAATCCGCTGTTACTTTTAAGTGTAATGCTGGTTTTGGTTGGGATTCAATTGATATCCATGGGATTATTGGGCGAAGTGATGACCCGCACCTATTTTGAAAGCCAGGGAAAAGCATCGTATCTGATTCGGGATACGCATAACCTTGATAAAACCATAATGAACAAAGCTGCATAGGTTTAACGATGCAATAGATAAACGAACCTGAATTCCATTTTTCACCCACCCTAGAAATATTTTCACAACATTTCTAGGGTGGGTGAAGTCGTTATTCGAGGTAAATCTATTCTTTAATAGTGCCAATTCATTAGAAAGTCGAAAGAGCAGTATTTTGTAGAAACTATTGCTCTTTTGTTAAGTGTTTTGGCTTTCTTATTGCAATTTCATAACCTCCGATTATCTATTCATTACTAAGAATCTTAATAATTTTGCAAGAAATGCGAATTTGAATCGTCTTAGTTGTAGAGATGGTTTTAATTTGATTATGCGGGTTATGAATCAACTTGAATTGAAAGCAGAATCTGCAAGCTTATTTTTGGTGCTTTTAAAATGCACTGTAATGTTAAAATGGACGAATGGGTTCAGATGTTTAATTTTGAAAGGAGTGATTGCTATGTTTAAGATGTTTAAAATACTTACCTTGGTTGCCCTTTTGTTTGGTGTTGGCCGTTGGGCTGCATTAGCGACAAATGCCCAAGAAGTTAAAAAGCAAAAAAGCCCTAGTTCTATAAAGGAAGCGCCAAAAGATGCAACGAAGGAACCTGTAGAAGCAAAAAGCAAAGTCGTTGCAGCAACGATTTATTCGGATAGTGCCCTTGTAACCCGTGAAGTGGATATTCCAGCGGGTTTGGGCGCCATGGAAATAGTCGTTTCGGCCATGCCTGCCCAAGTTCAACCATCGTCGGTGTATTCTGAAGGAACCGAAGGGATTCGAGTGCTTGCAACGCGGTATCGAAAAAAACCGATCAAGGAAGATAAGCGTGAAGAGGTTCGTGAGATCGAGGAAGAATTAAAAAAGAATGAAATGGAAACTCAAAAAGTACAAGCGATGATTACCGCTAATACTGCGAACACCACATTTCTTACCAAGTTGGAAGGTTTTGCAACTGCAAGTACCGTGAATGCTACCGAAAAAGGGAAGCTAGACTCTGATACGGTATTAGCCTTGGCGAATTATTTGAAGATGGAGAGAATCTCTCGAGCTCAAGAAGGTGTAGAATTCGGACAGAAAGCGCAGCAGATCACGAAAAGTACCCAGTTTTTAACGAGGAAATTGCAGGAACTTACAAGCGGTACGGTTAGAACAGAAACCGATGCAATTATTGTGGTTGAAAAAGTAAACGCAGGTGAGGGGAAGTTGCGTTTGAATTATCTAGTGGATACCGCATATTGGCACCCTCAGTATAAAATCCGCGCAGGAAAAACCGCCAAGGATGCTGTCAAACTTGAATATCTCGCATCGGTGCACCAGCAATCAGGTGAGGACTGGACAGGGGTGGAACTTACGCTTTCAACTGCGCAACCAATGTTGAATGCAACGCCTCCAGATTTAAAAGGTCTTGCGGTAAGTGTGTTGCCTAAGGGGGCTGTTCCTCCGGCAGGTAAACCCGGATCTGGGCAAGTAGGGCAAGGCTTTGCGTCTAATCCTTCTGGTTATATTGCGATTCCTCAGTCACCTATGGGTGGAACTTCTTTAGCAGAAATTCAGGAAGCGACTAGAAATCTTCGTAGGCAAGCCCAAGCTGAATCCAACGGCAAGAATGAAAAAGTCAGCAACGAAATTTTTAATTATGTGGGCAATCTTGAACAAGCAACGGAGCTTGTTTTCCAAGGCGATGAAAGGCACAAGTTAAATGATGTAGCACAAAAATCTGATCCAGAAAAAGAAGGGCCAAGTGTTGCTTATAAACTTGATACTAAAATAAGCATTCCCTCTAGAAATGATGAACAAATTTTGGAAGTCGTGCGTTTTGATTTAGCCCCGGAATACTTTTATAAAGCAGTTCCCGTCCTTACTTCCCATGTCTACAAACAGGCAAACCTTACAAATAAAAGCAAGTTTGTACTTCTTCCAGGCGAAGCAACGATGTATTCAGAAACCGACTTTGTAGGTAGGATGCAGTTGCCTTTAGTTGCCATTGGTGAATCCTTCATCGCAGGTTTTGGTACCGATCCTCAGTTGCAAGTTCAAAGGCAGCTAATCGAAAAATCTCGAACGATGCAAGGGGGGAATCAGGTGCTTAAATTCGAGTACCGAATTCTTTTAAGTAGTTTCAAATCAGAAGCGGTGAAGGTGCAACTTTGGGATCGCCTGCCTAAGGGTGAAAATGAATCTCTTAATGTTGCTATTATTAAAATTCAGCCCGAACTAAGCACCGATCCTGTTTACCTTAGGCAAGAAAGGGTGAATAACCTTTTGCGATGGGATATTAATTTGCTGCCAGAAACTAATGGCACCAAGGCGAACCCCACAACCTATGAATTCAAGGTTGAATTGGATAAGCAAATGTCGATAGGAAGTTTTCAGAGCAAGTAGGATATAAGTAGTAAGAGTTATTGATTGGTCAGGAGCACGACATTGCAATTGCGATAGAAGTCGGTGGCCTGGCCAATTTTTTTTGCCCGTAATGAGTGTTTAAGTGCGAGAGAATCCCATTTTTTTTCGGGCATGAATATGTATGCGGGAATTGGTTGCTCTAGAAATTGCGTTACCTCATTTTCGGTAGTTAAGATGTTGATTTGGCGTTTGCAATAAAAGGTAATGCTGGGTTGAAACCAATCATAAGTTGCGATGACAATTTCGCGGGTAGGATGATCTGCAGGCAAGAATTGTGAGAGCAGTTTTGGGGCTTTGATTTCATTGAGGTTTGCGCCGTTCCATGCGCCTAATGCACCCGTAAAACCAATGCTGCCCAAACAAAGGAGTGCGAGTGTTGCGATGCGGTTTTTCTTTGCAGCAAGCATTAGGGCAAAGATGCCGCAAGAAATTGGAATCAATCCAATGAATGCCATTTGTTCGAGTCGTGGGATTTTTCTTCCTTTGATCCACGAAATATCTGCCTGGGTTGAAACTAGTATCATTGTGATACTGGTGATAATTCCAACGAAAACCAAAATTATCATTCCTGTTTTAGGAAGCCAATTGGGGTAGGTGGTCGTTTCATTTTTCCAAGCAAGCATGGCCCTTGAAGTAAGAATTGCAATAGCAGGGTAGAGGGGAAGAATGTAATTGGGAAGCTTAGTGCTGGAGATCGAGAAAAAAACAAGCACGATAGTAATCCAAGTTGCAAGTAATCGTATTGCGCTACGATCGATGTTTGCTTGGGTTGAAAGGTCGGTGTTGAAAAGTTCTTTTTTAGCATTCAAGAAAGTCATACCAATGAAGGCAGACCAAGGTGCGGAACCTATTGCGATAACAAGCAAATAATAGAACCAAGGGCCTGAATGGTTTTCCATTGCGGTGCTGAACCTGCCCAGATTATGGGTGAAGAAAAAGCCACGGTGCCATTGGAATTTTGTTTCTACGCCCACCCAGATATACCAAGGGCCTGCGATCAGGAAGAATAAAAAAAGAGCCCCTAACAAATGAATAGAAAGTAATCGTTTGGGTTGTTTTTCCCAGAGCAAAAACAAAAGAATGATTAAAAGCGGAAGTGCGAGTGCGATGGGCCCTTTGGCAAGCATGCCTATCCCCGTGATCATCCCACCCCAAAGCAACCAAGTCGAATTATTGTTTTGATACCCTTTAAAAAAAACAAAGAAAGACCAAGCAACACAGGCATTAAGAAGAGAATCAGGGTTGGCAAAATGTGCCGACCCAGCCCAAGCAGGCATAGCTAACAATATCAGCCCTGCGAAGAAACCCGTGCCGGCGCCAAACATGATTGTTCCGAGTGCGTAGGTTGCAAAAAGGGAAAAGAGCCCGCCCAAGGCAGAGGGGAACCGTGCTGCAAATTCGGTTACACCAAAAGTATAATAGGATGCGATTTGAAGCCAGTAAAGCAATGCAGGTTTATCAACACGAAGATTATAATTATAAGTGGGAACAATCCAGTTTCCCGATTCCATCATTTCGTATGCAGCTTCCGCATTGTTACCTTCGTCAATATCCCAAAGGCTGGAAATGCCAAGATTGGGTAGGCAGACCAAGGCCCAAGCCATCAAAAGGCAGGCGATTTGAATTGCTGGTTTTTTAAATACCGCTAACATTAAGCCTTCCTTAGCTATGCAAAAAACACTTAATTCATGCCTTTAGAAGCATACTCTAATCTTAAAAAATAGGCGATACCAAGATGGTTGAATCGAGGTTGACTCGATATTCCCAACTGGTTATGGTCCCACCCCTTGGGCACTTTCTCTTTAGCGGATAAATAGATGAATTCCGGTTGGATTTTAGCTCTGCTTTTATTGATAGGACAGGTTCAACAACCTGCCTCCGATATAGCACGCCTAAGAGAACTTCTTGCAGATAAAAAGCAGCCCCAGTTACAAGCGCAGGCCGCTTATTTAATTCTGCAACAACAAACTCCTCTCGCTACCGAAACGGTTAAACACTATTTGCGTGATCCCCGTAATGTTGAGATTTTTACCGCCTTTGCTGGCGCAATCAAACTGCGAAGGGATGGCCGCTTTTCAGAAGAATTGATTGAGGCCCTTTCGATAGATTTGCCCGCAGTTCGCCAAGCGGCGGTTGAAGCCTTGGGCGCAAGTGTTGATGGGAAAGCTGCATTCAAGTTAAAACAAATTGCTGAAAATAATAACCTCAATGAAAGCATCAGGCAGCAGGCAATCATTGCATTAGGCAAAACAGGAAAGAAAAGTGCTGCTGAAACATTGCTCAAACTTTTTACTGATCCCAAAGAAAGTGTCAGACTGGTATGCAAGCAATCCCTTGCAGATTTGATTGGGGAAGATCTGGGTCGTAATAATGTTACTTGGCAACTTTGGTTTGATGAACGAAAAAATCTCTCTTCGGAAGCTTGGCTTGAAGAAAGGCTTGCCCAGCGAAATGCCAAATTGACTAGGCTTGAAGGTGAGCTTGATTCTTCACGAAATCGCAACCGCACACTTTATCAGCAGCTTTATGCGCGACTAGGGCCCACCGAAAAAACGCCTTTCTTTCAAGGCCTGCTTGATCATGATGACCCTGCAATTCGATTATTACTTGCGGGTTGGTTGTCGGAGGCGCTTAATGAAGAATTGTTTCGCAAGCCAGCAGGCGAAATGTTGTTAACTTTCAGCAGAGATCCTATGGAAGAAGTGCGCAGGCAAGCTGTGCTTGGCCTTGGCCGCTGGAACGATAAAGCCTGTTTGGATCGCCTGCTCCTTATTATTCAATCAGATCAAATTTCGGTTCGTGCTGCTGCTGCAAGATCGCTTGCAATGCAAGCTAAGGGGAATGATGGTGCATCGCGAATGATTCTTGTACTTCCCGCATTGCAAAATGCTTTGAGCGATCCCGCATTAGAAGTGGTGGTGGAAGCCGCTGAAGATCTTGGCTCATTGGGGGTTCCTGCTGCAGTTCCTTTATTAGCCGGCTTGCTAAAGCATAATGCGATTGCAGTAAGAAAAGCCGCAGCGCAAGCATTGGAAAGAATTGCGGATATAGCAGTGCTGGATGAATTATTGGTAGGGATGGAAGACACGGATGCCGGGGTCAGGCTTGGAATACTTGGGGCTGTATCTCGCGCAGTGAATCAAGCAAAGACGATTAAAGAAGAGGACAAGCTAAGGCTGCAATCGCGCATGGAATTGATTCTTTTGAAGGATCCGGATGCGGGTGTTAGGGCGAGAAGTGCTACTCTTTTAGGTGATTTTGGCTCTGTGAATCATCTTGTTACCTTATGGAAAGCCGCAATTACTGAGAGTGATCCACGAATACAGGAAAAGTCTTGGCAGGCATTCTTGGATGTTTTGTCTAAAAGCAAAGATCTAAAACTTATTAATGAATGGAACATCACGGTTAGAAAGGAAGCCCCGCTTCGCAGAGTTAATTTTCTAGTCGAGCTTCTGGGAAAAATGCAGGCCGCAACAATGAACCACAAAATTGAACTAGCCCCCTTACGGGAATTATTGGTGCAATGTGGGATCGAAAATCAAAAATGGTTGCCCGCCTGGAGTGCTTTAAGGGAACTTCCCCAAGCGTTGGCACCTGAGGAAATCGAGGAGCGATTGAATTTATTATTTCAAATAGCGGAAATTGCCCTTAAGGAACAAGCAGCGGGAGATGTGCTGCAAATGGTAGATTTCGCAAGGCCATTGTTTGTGGGTAGAAAAAAGCTACAGGTAGATTTTGAAGAATTGTATCGCAAAGCGAATTTCATTATCAATTCAAAAACCTAAGTTTATCAGCAACTTTTAATCTAAATGTTTATCGCAGTAGGATTCCAGTTTTGTCAGGTATGCTGCCTTGGTGTTTGCATCTAAAAAAGATCCAATGAAGGAGTTTCTAGCTGCAAGAACAGCTTCTTTTTTTGTAAGATTTAATGCATTAGTGCAAGCTTCAAAATTATCACCAATATAGCCACCAAAGTAAGCGGGGTCGTCCGAGTTAATACTTGCAACAAGTCCAAGGGCCAGCATTTTTTTTATCGGATGATCTTTTAAATCTTCAACGACCTTCAAACTAAAATTAGAAAGTGGGCATACTGTCAGGGGGATTTTTTCTCTTCGCAGTCTACTTATCAGGTTTTTATCTTCCATACACCTAATTCCATGATCGATTCGCTCTACTTGCAATAAGTCTAAGGATTGTTCGATGAATGAAGGTGGACCTTCCTCTCCCGCGTGTGCGGTTAGCCGAAAACCCTGCTGCTTTGCCAATGCAAATACTTTTTCGAACTTGGAAGGTGGATTACCAACTTCTGATGAATCGAGCCCAAACCCCGTGATTAGATTTTTAAACTTTAGGCAATCAGCAAAGGTATCGAGTGCGGATTCTTCGCTTAAATGCCTTAAGAAGCAAGGAATAAGGAACACGCTTAGACCGAGGTCTTTTTTTGCCTGATCTACTGCCCGGGAAAGTCCATGGATTACGGTGCTAAGGGGAATGTTGCGCCCTAGGTGTGCCTGCGGATCGAAGAAAATTTCTGCATGTAATACACCCTGGGCAGTTGCCTTTTGAAAGTAGCTCCATGCTAAACTGTAAAAATCATCTTCGTCTTTTAGCACTGCCATGCCTTGATAGTAGATATTTAAAAAAGATTGCAGGTCGTTGAATTGGTAGGCTTGCTTGATTTCTTCGATGGAATGAAAAGGAATTGCGAGGCAATGTTTTTTTGCTCGCTCGAGTAGGAATGATGGTTCGAGTGTACCTTCAATATGAAGGTGGAGTTCTGCTTTGGGAAGTCCATTAAGAAAAGTGCGCATGATAAAATCCTACTAAAAAGTATAGGTGTGAGGCAAGAGAATGTGCAATGGGGCAAGGAATTAAGTCTGGGCTAAAGGTCAAACTGCCCATCTTGACTTGAACTTTGCTGGAATAATCGGAAAGGAAGGAATGTTCGATATATTTTGAAGCTTTGTTTAAAAAAAACCGATAGAGCATACAGGATAATGCATAAAAATGGCAAAGTTTACCCGGCTTGTGATACCGGGAAATCGAAAGCCAAATAGAAATAATGTTAGAGGGGTTGGCAGAAAATGAAACGAGAAAAGCTGTTGGCAACGGGTGCCTGGCTATTCATGGTATCTGCCATTGTTGCGCAATCTCCGGCAGATGGTGGTAAGGTTCCCCCGCCCCTTAGCCCGTATGGCCAGATTGGATCAGCGGTAATCAAAAAAGAACAAGGGGCCAATGAAAAGAAGGAATTAGATCTTCCTGCAATGGAAATCGATAAAGTGCCCTTGGGGGCGATACCCCGGGAAGAGGCAACGCCGTATTCGCGGTTTTATTTGTCGGGCGAATATATTGGCTGGAAGCTGAACAACACTTCCGTTAATCCAATCCTATTTAATGTGCCCGAAGGTATTCTTCAAACCTCGCCCACGACGATTACCTTTAATCAACAAGGGCAAGTTAGCTCGATTGTAAGTGTGTCTAATCAATCTAGCTTACTGCTGCAATCACAAGCGCAATTGTCGCAAAATGGCATCGTAAATTATGGTATACAATCGGGTTATAGGCTTGGGGCAGGCTATGTTTTGGAACAAGACTCTGGGTTGGCAATCGTCGGTAATGTTATCATGCTTCCAAAATCAAGTTATTACCTTTCAAGCGTAACGGGTCTCAATGATTTTCCGATATTATTGAAAACCGGTTTTGATAACACATTGAATTTTGTGATTCCTCCTGTTGTAGCGGGAGATTCAGCATCGTTACAAACTCAGAATTATGCGGTGGTCTTATCAAGGCAGGTTGATTCTTCGATTTTTGCCAATACTAGCGCCTTTGTAGGCGGGGCTGAAATCAATGCCCGAGGCAGAGACCTTTACATGGGGGATATGAACTTCAGCGGTATTTTAGGGTTTAGGTATTTTCAATTTAAGGAAGCCTTAGATGTAAATAGTCAATACACCATTTTTAGGCCCAATGGCGTTTCTGACAATCAAACTTTTACGGTTAATGGCATAACTCAGACAACACCTGTTTCTTTAAATTTTCCTGTTCCGATTAATATTAATTCCGCTAGCAATGATCAAATTAAAGTTTATAACCATTTCATCGGGCCCCAAATTGGTTTTAATGCAGATTATAAATTTGATCGCTGGTCGATTATGACAGGCGCAAAGTTAGGCATTGGCGTGATGCATCAAGTTGCGAAAATTAATTCTACCACAACCCAAACGGTTGTCCGAGAAATTTCTAGTCAAAACAACCAAGGAGCCATTACCACCGCCACCAATACTTCTGCGACAACTTCTGCAGGCGGGTTGTTGTTTTCGCCCATGGATGTAGGCCAATATTCAAGAAACCAATTCGGCTTACTGCCAGAAATCAATGCAAAGTTAGGTTTTAAAGCCACAGAAAGAATTAAGCTGACGGTTGGGTATGATTTTCTTTTGCTTGCAAATGTACTTCGTGCCCCAAATCAAACCCAGTTGATTCCCTATAGTAACAATCTGAATTATACTGCAAATTCTCAGACTCAATCTGCAAACCAAACGCTGCAAATTCCAGCATTTCAGTACAGCACCAGTAATCTAATAATTAATGGTGTGAGTGCGGGAATGCAAATCGATTTCTAAACCGCTTTTTCCTTGATCACCTGGATTTGATTTTCCAGACTTCTTCCAGCAAGTGCTGGAATTATCGCTTCTTGCGCAATCTGTTTTAAATAATAACTGTTAACGGTGCCATGTATTATGACGCGTTCGCCTATTTCTTCTAAAACTACATCGCGTAAAGCTGAAAAAGGGCAACTTCTAAGGGCAATCCCTGCGGTAGAAGTTTTTGTGGAAGTTGAAAAAGTCATGGGAAAAATCCTCCGTAAATGTCTCGTTCCCAGAATTCTTCTTTAACCTAGCTTAATATCTAAAATTACGCAAATGAATTCTTCCTTATCTTTATGATGGCAAGAAACTTGTTTTGCAATAAAATGTCTCGAACAACTCAGTTTGCTGTTTTATGAGGGTCTTGTGAAAATATCGGAAGTTGCGGTTAGCCATGTTCGTATTCCTTTAAAGCGCGTGATCAAGCATGCTTCGCATGCCCGAACCGACACCGATAATATTCTCGTTCGTTGCACTCTGGAAGATGGAACAACAGGCTTTGGCGAAGGCTTGCCCAGAGATTATGTCACCGGTGAAACGATTAGCTCTTCAATGGATATTCTGCGTAAGTCTCAGATTACTTCCCAATTTGAATCTTGCTATGATTTCTTTCAAGCGGTACAAATGGCAGAAAGATTGCACCTGCCTACTGCGCTAAACGATGATCGTAAATGCAGTGCAAATGCTGCTCGCTGTGCTTTGGAGATTGCAGTTCTTGATGCTTATGGGAAGAAATTTAAGGAACCTCTCTCTTCGGTTACCAAGTTGCTTGCAGGTGATCTTTTCAATCCCTTGAATAAGGTTCGTTATAGTGGAGCGATAACCTCTGCATCTGGTTTGAAAATGAAAATAGCCTCTTTTCTTTACAGCCTTTATGGTTTTCAGCAGATGAAGGTAAAGGTGGGCATTGCGGGTTATGATGATGCTAAGCGAATCTTACAGGTGCGAAAATGGCTCGGGAAAAAAATGGATATCAGGGTTGATGCCAATGAAGCTTGGTCGATTGATGACGCAGTTGCTCGCATTCAAGAATTAGAACCTGCAGGAATCACTTGCATGGAACAACCCGTGCCCCATGAACAGGTTTACCAGTTGAAAAAAGTACGAGCGCAAGTTCGCACCCCAATTATGCTTGATGAATCTCTTTGTTCGATGATCGATGCAGAGCGTGCGGTTGAACACCAGGCATGCGATTATTTTAACATCAGGCTTTCTAAATGCGGTGGATTTATCCCTTCCTTACGACTGGCGCAATATGCCCGAAGACATGGCATTAAATATCAACTTGGTTGCCAAGTGGGCGAGACTGCTATTCTTTCTTCTGCAGGCAGACATTTTGCTTGTTCTGTTTGCGACATTCGCTTTCTTGAAGGGTCTTACGATAAACATCTGGTGAAGGAGAATTTATCTAAACGGGATATTACTTTTGGTTGGGGTGGAGTCGCCCCTGCAATTACAGGCCATGGATTAGGGATTGTTCTTGATGAAGCGGCATTGGCCAGAGTGGCTATTAGTCAGGAGATCCTGCGTGGATGAAGCTTCATTCGAAATCTTGTCTTTTTCTACTTTAAGCGGGTACAAACTTTCCTACCGACATTTTCATTCTGTAGGCATAACCAAGGGGACAATCGTATTTATTCATGGAATTCAAAGCCATGGTGGTTGGTATGAATCTTCATGCAAGAAATTTGCGCAAGCAGGCTACAGGGTTCTTTTTTTAGATAGGCGTGGCAGCGGGCTCAATGATGTTTCAAGGGGAGATAGCCCTTCTTTTCGCACTTTATTGGATGATCTTAAGGGATTTCTTCAGTATCAAAGAGAAGAAATTGCGGGGGCAACGCCTTTGATTCTTGGGGCGATATCTTGGGGTGGGAAGATCGCATTTGGGCTAGAAATTCGCATGGCTAATCTGGTGGATGGGTTTATTCTGATGGCGCCTGGGTTTTGCCCTAAAGTTCACCCGGCTTTTAAAGAGAGGCTTTTTATTGCCTTGGGCAGTTTGTTTACGCCCCGGAAGCTTTTTAATATTCCCTTAAACGATCCAGAACTTTTTACTGCCAACCCGGTTGCTCAAAAATTTCTTAAAGAAGATCCACTTGCATTAAGGAAGGCAACTGCGAGGTTTCTTTTAGATAGCGTGAGGTTGGATTTTTATCTAATAATTTTCAGAACGAAAATCAGCAAGCCCATTCTGTTGGTTATTGCTGGGCAAGACAAAATCATTGACAATGGAAAAACGATTGCATTTGTTAAACGCTTTGCCTCGGGTTCCTTGATTATTAAAGACTACCCCAAGGCGCATCATACCTTCGAATTTGAACCTGAACCGCAACTTCATATCGAAGAAATAATAGAATGGTTGCAGGTGCAATTTAAAAACTAAAGGCCCCATGCAATCAAGCAAGGGGCCTTTATTTAAACCATTACTACGATTATTCTAAGTCTTTCCAAACAGAAATTGAGTGGTTAACCCATATTCCATCTTCCATAAAGGTAGTGCAGACAGTTCCTTTACAGGTGCCAAGAACTTCAAAGAAAGTTTTGATCTGTTTCTTCACACCAAAAGTCTCGTCAAGGCCTTGGGGCATCATTTCAAAACCAAATTCGACCCAAGGATTGATCATTTGCATCAAGGCAGTGTTATCGAAAATACAAAACCCAGCAAGGTTCTTTTCGGTGTTAGCAAGCTTTGCAATATCAGAAGTAAGTGGAGTTTTATTCAACAATCTTTCTGCATGCTCAAAGGATAAAGTGATTGCAGAAAAGTTGGGGCCAACCACTGCTGCGGGTTGTAACTTTTTCGAAATATCTTCCAATGCTGGAATGGGGTAGAAGTAAGCTTTGCCTTCTTTTAAAGCTTTTTCTTCGGGGGCAGGAATTTTGATTGCAGCAAGGGTTCCGGTGGGGTCAAAGCCCGCTGCATCCTTGATGATTTGATTGAGCCCTTCACGGTAACTTTTCATCGCAGAACTAAATTTTGCTGTATCGCTAAGGCCAAGAATAAAGGCTGGCTCTGGTACAAAAAGATCTTTCTTAGATTTGGGGATCAACAGGCTCCATTGCTTGCTGCCAAGTTTGCCATCAAGAACAAAAGCGATTTGTGCATCTTTCATCGCAGGGATCAAATCCGAGGAAGTGATTTTTGCAAGTTTCGCAATCGTAGGTTCTAGCTTTTTAAGGAATGCAGTTACTTGTTCTTTTTGATCCGCAGGAACGAATAGGATCGCAAATTCTGTAAAGTAGCCATAAGAAATCGCACTCCATTTGGAAACGAAGTTCCAAGTTTTCTCAATATCTTTGCCACGAAGCACGGTTGCAAAGATCGGGTTGCCACCAAAGTTTTGCAGCAAACCCAAAGGCTTTGAGCCATCAATGGGCAAATTGGAACTGAAATCATAATTCGCTGATTCACAACCTTTGGTGCTTAAGAAAGATATGCCGACTCGGGCACCAACTTTTGGTGCAAACTCGAAAGCTTCTTTGGTTAGTAAATCAACATCTTTTTCAATTCGTTTTGTTATTTCTTCGGGTAGATTTGCACTCTCAATCCGGTCCATGATTTTATCGCTGGTTTCTTCAGGGTTTGCGCCATAACTTTGGGCGGCTTCAAGAAATTCTTTGCTGTAGTATTGAATGCCAAGAATGTTTTTGCCAGCATGCTTTGCAAGAGGGGCCATTTCTTTTATGGAAGCAATGGAAGGGCCTTTACCTATGCTTTTAAGATAAGTCAGATCTGGGCCTATTGAAACAATAAGATAGTTATCCTTAATGCCAATAGCTGCAGTAAAAGTTAGCTTTGCAAGGTCGGCCTTGAACTTTTTAAGATCATCTTCTTCGATACCGGCGATTTCGTTGATTTCCTCGATGGGAAACATACGGCCTTTAAGTTTCAGAGTTATAAAATCTGTGCCTAATATCTTTTCTTTTTTTGCAGCGCCTTTAAATTTGGGTTCAGCAGTTCCGATCATTGGAAGTTTGTCTTCAAGCATTTTGATAAGTTCTTCGCCTGTTTTTTTATCCTTCAATTTAAATGCCAATAAAAGTTCAGGCACTTTCAGGTCTTCGGAAGATTCCACTAACGATTGAATGATGCTTTCGCCCTGTGCTTTGCTGATGGCATCTTGATCAAAATTACCCTGCATTATTAGGGTTAATGGTGCCATTTGGCTTGCACCTATTGCGCTAATAAGTGTGCCTAAAGATGTTGGCGCATTCGGCCCGGTTGCAATAACTACTTCATGGGAAAAAAGCTGTCCGGCAATTTTAAGAATCTGAGTCATTTTTTCTTTGTTACCGTCTACACCGCCAAACGCTTCATTAAATTTATCTATTGCTATTTTAGTTGCACCAAGCTCTGCAAGTTTTTTAAATGCTTTGCTATTTAAAACAAGATCGAGTTGTTCCTTGTTTTTTAGCATAATGCTAAAGGCTGTGGTGGTTTTGGGGATCCAATCGATAGCACAATCAGTTTTGACAAGATTTTCTGCTGCGATCGATTTGATTGTTGGAGAGAAGAGTAGAAAGCTTAAAAAAGCGGCGGAAAAAACAAACGCCAGTGATCTTTTGAACATGATTGACTCCACAAAGAAATTCAACAGGTATACCCTAATAATAGACTCGTGAAAGATTAGGGTAACAAATTAAGCAAATTAACACAATAAAAGATGGGTGCTAAAAATCCCCGGTTCCTCGCTTCGACCACCAAGGAAGCATACCGCCGCCATCGATGGTAAGGAGACTGCCGGTAATATAGGAAGAATCTGGGTCAGAAAGAAATACAATGCCCCGGGCGATTTCTTCAGGCTGTGCTAACCTTCCTAGGGGTAAAAAAGTACTGGCTTTATGCAAAGTATCTTCGGTGAAGAATTTTCGTTCGCCTGGGGTATCGGTCCACCCCGGATAAATAATGTTCACTCGAATTTTATGCTTAATAAGTTCAATAGCAGCGGTTTTTGCCATCATATCTAGCCCTGCTTTTGCCATATTGTACGCCATACAAGAAGGGTAGGGCACCACCGCGTGAGGTGAGCTTACTATTACGACACTGCCCCCTTCGCCTTGGTTAATCATATGGTTGGTGCAGGCTCGTAAGGTATGAAATGCCCCCCACATTGAAACATCAATGGTTTTGTGAAAGCCTTTCATATCTGCAATATGAAACATCTCGCGGTCGCTATAAACCGCGCTAGAAACCAGAGTATCAACCTTGCCTAATTTTTTTACTACATCTGCAACCATGTTTTCGACCTGAGTTTGGTCCACTAAATCTACCGGATAAAGCAGGCATTTCCTGCCTAGTGCTTCGATTTCTTTCTTGGCGCTTTCAGCAGTTTCGGGCAAAGTCAGATAATTAAGCGCAATATCCGCACCTTCTTTTGCAAGGGCGATGGCTGCTGCCCTGCCAATTCCTGACGATGCTCCCGTAACTAAGGCTACTTTTCCTGCTAGTTTCATGCTTCTTCCCTTTTCTTTTTGCTAGATTAAACCTTGTCTGTTTTATCTTATAGGCATTGAATCAAACTGGAACCAAAAGCGTGCAAAGCACCTCGGCAAATTATCGCATTCCTGATTGGCGTAAGCCCGAAGCTGCCTACATACATATTCCATTTTGTGCTCATCATTGTGGCTATTGTGACTTCGCAATTGCAACAGGTAAAGAAAATCTTCGCGATAAATACCTCGATGCACTCGAATCCGAAATAAAAAAACTAGGCAAGCCTCATCCAGTTCAATCTTGGTTCCTAGGAGGCGGAACTCCTACCGAACTTTCTTCTTCCCAATTGCAACGCCTTTGCTCCATCCTAAAAGAATGGCTGCCTTTGCAAGGGGTGTGCGAGTTCTCCATCGAGGCTAATCCAGATTCCACTACTGTTGAAAAATTACAAGTTCTTGCAAACTTTGGCCTTAGCCGCCTTAGCCTTGGGGTTCAATCTTTTCAGCAACCTGTTTTGCAACTTCTCGATCGAAAGCATAGTAATCCTCAAGTAGATTCGGTTGTAAAAGAAGCCAGAAAACTTGGGATTCCTTCGATAAGCATAGATCTTATTTTTGGTTCTGCAGGCCAATCACTTCATTCTTGGAACCAAGATCTTGCCCAAGGTTTGGCACTTTTACCTGATCATTTTTCAACCTACGGTCTTACCTACGAAAAAGGTACACCCCTTTGGAAAAGAATGAACCGGGGAGAAATCATTCCGCTGGAAGATACTGAAGAACTTGCACTTTATGAATCTGCTATTGATACCTTAGAAGCGAATGGCTTCGAACATTACGAGATTTCTAGTTTTGCTAAGGTGAACAAACGATGCTGGCATAATCAGGTTTATTGGGAAAATGCTGCCTACTTTGGCTTTGGTATGGGCGCTGCTAGATATGTAGATGGAAAACGCGAAGTGAACACACGAGATCTAGATTCCTATATCCAAAAATCGTTGTCTGGGCAAGAAACAATCTTTCAATCAGAACAACTCGAGCCGCGTGAAGAGGCGATTGAAACGCTGGGTTTAAATTTGCGGAGAATGCAAGGCGCTAATCGACAGAGGTTTTTATCTCGCACCGGGTTTCATCTTGATCAAATCACTGGCCCTAAAAAAGATTACCTAGTGCAGCAGGGATTGTTGAAAGACGATGGCGAAAGTTTAAGCCTTACCCGAAGGGGCCGTCATCTCGCAGATTGGGTCGTAACCAAATTATTCTGAGAACTAAAACCCAATGCTTCACCATGGTTGGTTGCAAGGCGCGATCTCAAACGCAATTTGTGATACTTCAAACCCGGGATGAAAAAGCAGATTGCGCTCACTGTTCCAAAAACAAGTTGAGAAAGTTCGGGCCATAGTGCCATAGGGATGGTGGTGAGATAAAGGGCGATCGCAGGGGGATAGAATTCACCACTTAAGATACCCGCCTTGGTGAAAAAAACAGTCCCAGCAATAATAGCTAGTATGGGGGAAAGTGTAAGCACGGGCATTTGTAAAAATATTTCCGTAAAAAATACTCCGATGGTAGAAATTCCAGCAGCAGCCCAGATGTGGCCAACTTGCCTTTCTACAAAAAGAACCGGCCCACCTTGCTTTCGCAACTCCCAGAATATTGCTCCCCATAACGCCAAACCACCACCCCATAGCAAAATGTACCACCACGGGCTACTGATCCCAACTCGATTCATATACCAAGTTGCTACGCACTGAGAAAAAATCATGACGCTATGCATCATCCATAGCAAACCCCAGTTTTCAAGAACGATGGCATGATGAGTATCTCGCAACATCCTACTGAAGAAGTTGGAGAAAGATCCTAAGCTGCCCGAACGAACAGAAGTGGTCTCGCCTCGAACCCATGCCTCGAGGTCGATTGCAAGATCTTGGGCACTGGTATAGCGAAGATCGGGCTGTTTCTGCAGGCATTTTAGGCAGATCATTTCAAGATCCGGATCCACCTTCGGGTTCAAAAGCCTTGGCCTTACAGGGTCTTGTTCAAGCACTAATAAAAGCGTATCCACAGGCGATGCCGCCCTAAATGGGGGCCTGCCGGTAAGTGTTTCGTAAAGGATGATCCCAAGGCTGTATACATCGCTGGCAGGGCCAACGACCCCCCTGCTGCTGCTGACTTGTTCGGGTGCCATGTACGATGGGGTCCCAAGAATTGCACCCGGTTGGGTTAAGGGGTTGTCATCGGGAAGGTCAATTCTTTTGGCAAGGCCGAAGTCGGTTACGAGCGGATGGTTATCGCGATCAATAATAACATTCGAAGGTTTTAAATCTCGATGCAACACCCCTCGCTCATGGGCATGATGAACTGCACGGGTTATTTTCGCAATCAGCGAAGCGGCTTCTCTGGGCTTGATAGGCCCTTGGGCCAGAACTGTAGCAAGGGTTTGCCCTTCGACAAAGCGCATACTGAAATAAGGCTGGTCTTCATAAATACCTGCCTCATGAACAGGAACAATATTAGAATGCTCAAGTAGAGCGATGGCTTTTGCCTCTGCTTGAAATCGTGCCATCTCTTCGGGCCTTGCATGCATCCCTCGAAGCACCATTTTCAAAGCAACCATCCTGCCGAGATTTTTCTGCCATGCTTTATACACGACGCCCATTCCGCCTCTTCCCAATTCTTCAAGCAGTTCAAACTCCCCAAAGTATTTTGGAAACGATGTTGCTGGTAGGGGTGGATCTTGCAGGGGCTTTTGCAAATCGAGCAAATTGGGCTTTCCAAATACATCTGCAAATTGGCTTGCAGCCCATAGCTCTCTTAATTCCTGTGCAGCTCTAGGATGCTTGACGCATAGCTCTTCTAGGTTGTTGTTTCCTTTTCGTGATTGATTCAACAATTCTTCTAGAAGCGATGCAAGGAGTTCATCCGCAGCAGCATTATTTTTTGATTGCGTAATATCCTTGGTTTTATCCATGCTTAAAGGCCCCCAGGCAATAACCCACTTCGTAGCTTTCTTACTGCACGAAGGTAGCGCATCGATGCCGCTGCTTCTTTCAAACCTAGTAAAGCTGACACTTCTTGGTTGGTCATCTGCTCTGCATGGCGCATGAGTACAATTTCGCGGTCATCGGGTTCTAAGAGTGCAATTGCTGCATCCAACCTACCTTTAAGCTCTGCATGAATTGCAGCAGAAGCAGGGGTAACTCCGTTGGCAAGTAGTTGGCCTGCGAGTTCAATTGAAGATTGGTCGTTCATGCCTGAGATAACGAGAGGTTTTTCGCGATCTAGGCTTCTTCGCTTTGCAAGCCTGTGTTTGCGATGTGCATCGATGATATGGTCGAGTGCGATATGCCTAAGCCAAAGATGAAAAGGCATAGCTTCTGGATTTCGCAAATAATCACTTAGCCTGCGGTGTGCCTCAAGCATCACATCTTGAACAATATCGCTTGCATCAACGCGTGCAGAAAGTGCGGGATCAATGCGATTGTTGATCATGCGCCTGAGGGGTTCCCGATGATGCGAAATAAGCCTATCAATTGCATCGGGTTTTCCTGACTTAGCATCATTAAGCAAAGCATCTTGAAGGGGGTTGTTTTCAGCCATTATAATTGTTCCTGAATTACCATATATTTCATTTTAGCAATAATACATAGCAATTAAACAACTATCAGGTTTTGAATGATAAATTGATGGATTGTTCTGTCTGAAAGTCCTCCATTTCTCGTGTGTGTGTTAGTGTTATTGAAATCGGCATTCCCAGCGCCATTGTTAGCAATCAAGAGGTCGCTGGGCTTTGGGGCTGCTGGGTGGTGGTTTTGGGGCTGCTCGTTGTGTAATTAAATAAAATGATAAGGAAGATAAACAAGCCCACCGACCCCAAATCGATAACAGTGGCGGTGGGGACTCTTGTTTGTGTATTTCCCCTGGGAACGCCAATCTCCTGATTGGCCGGGTTATAAAAGCCAATCGGGAGATTGGCGTGCCCAGGATTAAACATCTGTAGGCGGTGTTGCAAACGCATGTAGAGTGGGTGGGCATTGTAAGAAAAGTTGAAAGTAATAGCAAACAGCCGGGCTAGCGAAGCGAAGGGCCCTTTTCTCGGAGGGAAGAGGGTTGGGAGTAGGGAGAAAAAAAACGAAAGTATAAGTGTAAAGGCGGAGTGATTACGAATTTAGGAAGGGTCAGTTTAAATCATCCATAAAATCATCTTCCATCTCATCATCTTCGATAGGTGCGGGTTCTTCATTAGGGAAGGGTTTCCAGATTCTTGTGAGGTAATAGAGTGCGAAAGAATCATAAAGGCAATGTACTAGGATTGGGGTTATGAGATTGCCTGTCCAAACAAAGAGGAATCCTAGGTAAGCCCCTACTAGGCTGGCTAGTACAAAATAGCTTCTGCTCATAGAGTGCATCATTCCGAACGATAGGCTAGCGGCAACAATAGCGGCCCAGCTAGGGCTATCTTGTGCTAGCCAAGTTTGCAGAACCCCTCGGAAAACCATCTCTTCGCCAACCCCTGCGAGCACGCTAATTCCAATAAGATCAGGAATGGTGCACCTTCGCATCATTGGCCTGATGGTATCTTTGCTGATGGACTTTAATTTTCCTAGGAATGGAATTGGGCCATGTATCATGATCAAAAAGATTGGCAGCAAGGGCAAAGTAGCAACCATGCCTATCCATGAATCGTGCCAGTTGAGGTTAAAGCTGCTTAAGGGGTGAATGCCAAGTAGCCAGCCGAGTGGGTAGGCTGCTAGAATAAGCCCGCCTTCGACTAAGATGGAAAGGGTGATAACCTCGGCTCTGGTTTTAGGAAGGTGATCCATCTTAAGTGGGCGGCTCAGCAGAAATAATATTCATGCCCAACATTAGGCATCTAAAAGATTGTTATAGCAAGTTCAAGATATTTAGGTCAGGCAATAATTTCATTTACAACTCTGCCTTGCACATCGGTCAGGCGGAAATCACGGCCTGCATAACGATAAGTAAGCTTTTCATGATCGAACCCTAAAAGCTGTAACATGGTGGCATGAAGGTCGTGAACATGAACTTTGTTATCTTGAGCAGCGAAGCCAAATTCATCGGTATTGCCTACAACGGTACCGCCCTTAACGCCCCCGCCAGCGAGCCACATAGAGAAGCCGTGATGGTTATGGTCACGGCCATTAATTTTGCCTGCATTAGCGCCTGGGGTGGGAAGTTCTACGGTGGGAGTTCTGCCAAATTCGCCGCCCCAAATAACTAAAGTATCGTCAAGCATGCCTCGTTGTTTTAAGTCTGCAAGAAGGGCCCAGATGGCTTGATCGCATTCCTTGGCAAGGTTTCGATGGTTAATTTCGATATCATCATGGCTATCCCAGGGTTGGCCAGCGCCGTGCCAAACTTGAACAAAGCGAACGCCTCGTTCAAGAAGCCTTCGGGCGATCAAAATTTGTCGGGCTTGAACGCCGGGGCCATACATATCCAGAACATGCTTTGATTCTTTGCTAACATCAAAGGCATCGGAAGCATCCATTTGCATGCGGTAAGCAAGTTCGAATGATTGAATGCGGGATTCAAGAATAGGATCGGTGAGTCGATCTTTGGCGTGTAGAGAATTCAGTTTTTGTAAAAGATTTAACTGCTGCCTTTGTTTTTCAAGCGAAAGATTCTTGTTACGAATGTTCTCGATAAGCTTGTTCACCTCGGTTTGGTTGGTATCGATGTAGGTACCTTGATAGATACCAGGAAGAAAGCCGGCCTGCCAGTTCTGAGATTCCTGAATAGGGTAACCGCCTGGGCACATAGCAATAAAGCCAGGAAGGTTTTGGTTTTCAGTTCCTAGGCCGTAGGTGAGCCAACTGCCCATACTGGGCCTGATCAGGCGAGCTTCGCCACAATTCATAAGCAGAAGGGAGGGTTCATGATTGGGAACATTGGCATGCATAGATCTGATGATGCACATATCATCGACATGCTGTGCGGTTTTTGCAAAGAGTTCGCTGACTTCGATGCCAGATTGGCCGTATTTTTGAAACTTGAAAGGGGAGGGGAAAGCAGCGCCTGTTTTTCTCTCAGTTTTTGGGTTATCAACTGGGAGGGCTTTCCCAGCGTATTTTTCTAATGAAGGTTTGGGATCGAAGGTATCAACATGAGAGGGGCCGCCATTCATAAACAAATGGATCACCCGTTTTGCCTTTGCAGCGAAGTGGGGTTTTTTAACTGCAAGTGGGTTGGCTTCGGAGGCATTTGCAGATTGCAACATTCCGCCTAGGGCAAGGGCGCCCATGCCCATCGCAGATCGTTCCAACATCATTCTTCGGTTTAACATTTGTGATGCCTTTTGTTAATCAATGAATTGGAATGCGTTGCTTGCAAGAAGCACTTGTGCCAGTTGTTTAAAGCCATCAGGTCCTGCAGATTGTAGAAAATCTAGTGCAGATGCAAGTTCCTCTTTTGAAGGAGTTCGTTGCAATGCTACACGATACATTGCTTCTACTTTTTCAGGATTTGAATCGGTGTTAGTAAATCGAAGGGTGAATTTTGAGGATTGCTCTTGAACAAAGGGGGAGTTTAAAAGGTAAAGCGCTTGCTGGGGAACACTGGTGATAAAGCGCTGTGGGCTATGGGTATCGGGCAAAGCGAAATCGAAGGTTCGTAGAACGCCCGGAAGATTTTGCCTGTCGATGAAAGCATACAAAGCTCGTTTGTTACTAAAGGGTTGTGTGAACATTTCGACCGATCTGCCCCCTACCGTGGGTTCAAGGGTGCCTGCCATTGCAAGCATGCTATCGTGCATGGATTCGAAATCCAGCCTTCTGCGATTCATACGAATTAAAAGAGAGTTTTCTGGGTCGTTGTCTTGTAGTTCTTCACGGGGTGAACTGGTTTGTTTAAAGGTAGAGGATAGCAGCATGTGCCTGATGAGATTTTTGGTTGACCAGTGATCTTCCATAAAATTGGAAGCGAGAAAATCAAGGAGTTCTGGGTGGGAAGGTGGGTCGCTGCGAACGCCAAAATCGCTGGGTGTTTTAACTAAAGGGTTACCAAACACATGCGCCCAAACTCGATTGACCCAAACTCTTGCAGTAAGGGGATTTTTGGGCGATGTAATTGCTTGGGCAGCTTCGAGCCTGCCACTGCCTTGCTTAAATGGAGTACGATTGGCGCCACTGATCACTTCCAGAAATTGCCTAGGTACTTGTGGCCCCCTGTTGCCTTGATTGCCACGAATGAAAACTACGGGTTCTACTGGGGCGGGCTTATCAAACAGGGCCATGCCTTTGGGTGGTGAACCAGGATGCTTGGATTTAAGTTGCTTGATGCGGTTGTCGTATGGCTTTATATTTTCGGAAAACTTTCTTGGCTCTTTGATTTTGATTTCTGCATTGTCGGCTTCGAATTTTTCTCTTTCGACGGTAAGCTTTGCTAATTCAGATTGAAATGCAATAAACTCGGGCCCGGTACTATCGATACCCAAATCGGGTAGATCTTCGGGTTCCTGTGAACTTGCAAAAACGCCATACAAAGAATAGTAGTCTTTGGTAGGAATGGGATCGTACTTGTGATCATGGCACCTAGCGCAAGTAACGGTAAGGCCCATGGTAGTTCTGCATAATACATCGATTCGATCATCGATGATGTCGTTTTGATTATTGATGAATCTTCTGCCGACGGTAAAGAACCCTAATGCAGCGAGATCGGATTTAGAAGCACCTGATTTTGGATTGTCTGCAGCTATTTGATAGGTAAGAAATTTATCGTAAGGCAGATCGCTGTTAAAGGATTGAATAACCCAATCCCGGAAGGTATAGGCATAAGGGTAGGTGCGATCCACACCAACACCAATGTAACCACGGTTATCAGCGTAGCGTGCGAGATCAAGCCAATGCCTAGCCCATCGTTCGCCAAAGTGTGGAGAGTTTAAAAGCTTGTTGACCAACTTAGGGTAAGATTGAGGGTCAGGATCATTTAAAAACGATTCCACTTCTTGTGGAGTGGGGGGAAGGCCTAAGAGAACAAAATTAAGTCTGCGGATAAGGGTTCGTTTATCGGCTTGTTTTGAAAGCGTAACTTTGTTTTGTTCAAGCTTTGATTCGATGAAGAAATCAATCTCGTTTGAAGCAAGCGACGGGTTTATAATTTTTGGAATTGCAGGTGTAGTGATAGGGGCAAAGGCCCAGTGATCGGTACTAGCTTTAGCAAGCGAATTAGGACTAGGCTTTTTGTTAAGAGGCCAGGGTGCACCTTTTTTGATCCATTCAGAAATAGCAGCGATCACCGGATCAGGAAGTTTGCCCTTAGGGGGCATTTTAAGTTCACTCTGATAATGCAATAGTTTTAATATTTTGCTTTCTGAGGGTTTGCTTGGGTTAAAAATGGGCCCAGAGTCGGAGCCTTTAAAAAAGTGTTCTTTAGAGTCGAGCCGGAAGCCGCCTTGTTGCTTAGATGCATTATGGCATTTTTCGCAATGTTCGATAAATACAGGGCGAACTTTGGCTTCAAAGAAATCCACATCAGCGGGGTTTATTTCCGCTGTGCCTAGAAAAACAAATACTAAGTTGCAAAAAAAACTATTCATTGTTTCAGTATTATCGTCAAAACGGTTTTCATAGTTGCAATTAAACACGAATGCAAGGAAAGCTTTTTAGTCAAATCAATGCACCTCTACCATTTTAGGGGTTAAGAAGCTTCTTTGCCTGTTTGAAATGATAATTTCACAAGAAAACAAGATTGTTCGTGAAGATTATGGCGGCCCGGCTTTGAATCTTGGCAAAAATAAAAAAAGCTGAAGTGACTTGGTCTGGGATGAAATAAAGGCGCTGAAGTATAATGTTACTTCAGCGCCTTTGAAATAAACGCACCAATGCCAGTTGTTAGGCTAGTTGCTTCCACCAAGGGTGGTGCCACCCTTAAAACCAGGGAACGGATTAAACTGGAAGAGCGTTGTTGGCAGGTCGACGCCAGGAAGCAAAGAGTAGCGTGTAACTACGGTGCCTGCTGCGCCTGTTGAAACAAGTAAGTCGGAACCGGTGCTTACATCTACCGAGCCAACCAAAACCCCGCTGGTGATAGTTGAATCAAACGCAAAGAAAGTAAAAACTTGTTCGAAAGTATTTGCAGGGGTAGCACTCATTGGATAAGGGTCCATATTACCCATTGCTTGCCAAACAGAAACTAAAGGAGCCCCAGATAAAGTTCCTGTTATGATTCGGTCGAATCCCCCTTGTGACATACCCGAGGTAAGGCCGGTACTAACCTGAACTCCGCCTGTGTAGGCAAGTTCATAGGCATAAAAAGCACTGGTTAGATTCATAGGAGAGATGGTTTGTGCCCCGGGTAAAATTGGAGTGGAACCAATGGCAAAGAATTGCGAATTACGCCAAACTCTAACTTCCGGCCCGCCGCCTACCCCAGCCCCAGTGATTAAAGAGGGGAACCCAGAACCATCAGTATCTCCGGTAGCAACGGTAACGCCGCCCGAGAAGGCAGAGTCAAAAGCCCAGAAAGAATTAAGAGTAGCGCCGGTTTGGCCATCAAAAATGCTAACCATAGGGCCACCGCCAGGGCCAGCCCCTACAGCGATGTCTGCGTAGCCATCCGAATTAAAATCTCCACCCGTGACAGAAACACCGCCTCGGAATGCGGTATTAAAAGCAAAGAAATCCTTAAGCACGGTGGTGAAATTGGTAGCCCCATCAAAGACTTGAACACGAGGGCCACCGCCTGGCCCGGCCCCAACAATGAGGTCAGAAACCCCATCGTTGTTAACATCGGCAACAGCGGTGGTAACTCCCCCAGAAAAACCAGGTTCAAAAGCTAGGAAGGAAGTAATCAAACTGTTGGTTATACTGTTATAAACATTAACTTGAGGAGTTCCACCTGGGCCCGCACCCGTAGCGTAAATCGGGATGTTTGGAAGAATAGTTACAAGAGCCATCATCCCACGATCTTCGTGTGTGAGGATATGGCAGTGGTAAACATAAGAACCAGTATAGTCGGTGGGTTTATATCGGATAACTACCTTGCCTGGGACAAGAGCATTTGCAAAATTGTTTGAAGCCTGCCCACCAGAAATGGGATTTTGGGAAGGTGGCGAATTAGGTACCACAATTCCGTTTTGTACTACAACGGTTCCGGTGGCATTAGTGGTACTGGTGGAACTGGAAATAGTAACAGCGGCCTTATTAAGAATGCCACTGCCCGAATTGATTATTGTGACCGCAGAAAGTACTCCTAATGAATTTGCCGTTGCAATCCCGGATGCAGCCGTGGTTGTGCCGCCGGTACTATTTACAATAGTAACTACTTGCCCATTAATAAATCCTGTGCCCACTTGCACCAGAGGTAACAGTTAGACCGGTAATTACCTTATTTGCAAAAAGTGCAGGTGGAACATTAATCACATCCAAGCCATATTGGTAAGGCGTGGTGACATTCCCAGGGTAAAATTGCACTGCCCCCGAAGGTTCGGTAGGTGCAAAAATAGACATTACCTGAAAATCATTCACATGGATATGAAATGGATGGGGTTGGTTGCTATAGTTATAAAGGGTCCATTCCTCCACGGTGTTTAGTCGTGGTTGAAAGATAAGGTTATTAGGAAAAGACTCGCCAGTAATTTCAAAAGCATTACCTGTTCCGCCGGCGATTGAACCTCCTGCATTTGGATTTGCAACCTCAGAACTAAAAGTTACGGTTCTAGTTGTGGTTACGGTTTGGGTGGATAAATCTTCAAAGGGTAGATTACTTGAACTTGTTAAAATTGTGGAAGTGGTAATATTGGTAGGACTTCCAGGACTAGAATTTGCGATTAAGGTCACCAGAGAAATATTATAGGGCGGATTGGCATTGGAGGTGCCAGATTGGATATCATTTGCTTTTATAGTATATGTATTCCCGCTTATTGAGGGAGCAGTTATCGCAAAAGAATAGCGACTTCCCGGGGCAATGATAAGGCCATTGCCTGCAACAGGATTGACCAATGCATTTCCATCCTGAGCAATTTGAAATAGTTTGCCAGATACAAGGGCACTAGATTGATCATAAAGCTGGATTTGAAAATTTGTTACAGCACTAATGTTGGCAAAAGACCAAACTTCGGTCTGATTTTGGCCCACCGTGATTGTGGGGTTGACTAATCCATTTACAGAATACTGCTTAAGAAATGCAGTAGGGACACCACCTGTAGTCCCGAGTTCAGGGGTTTGTACGCTACCCCCCTGAAAATATTGAAGGTACTGAGTTGGATTTGGTAAACCTGCTACGGTAATGGCACTACCGTTTGCCATAGGAGTCGTTAAATAAGTTGGAATAGACGGGTTTGTAGTGTGTGCCAGAGTTTGAGTTTGCAGTGCCATAACCCGTTGGTTAGCAGCGGGAATAGCACTGATTTGGTTAATATTACTTGCTGCATTTCCAATTATAAGCATACTTGCAAGGCCACGATAGGTTTGGTCTGAGGTAAATTCGTGTCGGTGGTTGTGAATCCAGAAAAGTCCATCTGGTTGGCTTTGGGGAATGACATATTCGTAAACAAAAGCCATTGATTGTGGAATTTCAAGTAACACATTATCGGAAGCACCCCCTGGGGATACATGAAGTCCGTGCATATGGTTGTTAATAGGTTGAGGCCCAGGGGCCATAGTACTTGCCAATTTAAAAGCCGTATTTACATTTGGAGCTAGAGGAATTGAATCTGGTAAATCGTTTTGCAGAGTAATTCTAATAGTGTCCCCCCGATTAGCGAATAAGGTAGGGCCAGGGTAAGAATCTCCCGTGGTTGCAGCGACATTAACACCGTTTTGCTTTGCTTGGCCAGCATTTAAAGTCCATTGATAGGTGTAAAAGCCGCCTGTGTTTGTAAGAGCCGTAGTTGAAGGTCCGGTGCTTGTTTCTAATAGTTGGTTTGATTGGTGGCCTAAAAGCGTGATGTCTAAAACCCCATTGGTGCTTGCAAGAACTATGGGTTCGGAAAAGGCAGTGGGTGTTATCCGGTCTTCAAGTTGGAGCAAAAAGGGTTTAAAGAAACTGCTTTTTTGTTTGTTGGATCTTTTAAGCATTTCGAATACTCGCTTTTATGGAAAGTTGAACGCCAGTAGACTAGTGGCTTTGGTGGCTTTGGTGGCTTTGGTGGCTTTGGTGGCTTTGGTGGCTTTGAGCGACTTTGCAAAGCTAATTTACAAAGCTAAGGAAGTTATTGCAAGATAAAAGCATAATAATATTTAAATATCTTGGTTTGAAATAAATAAACGCACCTATAGACGCTTAGTATTTTCTCAGTTGCACTTACATTTTGGCTTTAATTAGTATAATTTTCTTTCAAACCCAAGCGCCCTATCTTTCTCAAATTCTATCCGCTTAAGGGTATATTTCTTTTATCTGCATAGGTACAAAGATTGTTTTTATTGTAAAAATTTTACTAAATGTTTGAGTTCGAGCTAAGTTTTTTTAATCACCTTCTTGCATCTTCAGCCGATTTAGCACAAGATATTCTTTTGGCTTTTAATTTATCTTTAAGCGGAGTATTAGTATGAAGGTCGGAATGAATCTGCTGTTGTGGACTGCTTATGTTACCGAAGAGCATTTTCCTATCTTGGAAAAGATCAAGAAGACCGGCTACGATGGAGTGGAAATCC
>Ga0209284_10001391_pt1 | contig 37391 bp, 28 predicted proteins | sample FRY03_FD_187211 | JGI IMG/M metagenome (GOLD analysis project Ga0209284, IMG submission 187211) | Freshwater microbial communities from Lake Fryxell liftoff mats and glacier meltwater in Antarctica - FRY-03 (SPAdes) (version 2) | ecosystem: Environmental > Aquatic > Freshwater > Ice > Glacier... | reverse complement strand
GCACACTTGTTCGAAGGGCGCAGTGGCAGTGCCACGGTGACTTTCGAGACCAGCAGTGGTACGCAGACCGTTACCGCGAGCAAGACGCTGATTCACTCCGGTTACGACAGTACGCAAGGCAACAACGACCTGGCGCTGGTGTGGTTGTCCAGCCCGGCGCCAACCGCAGCCAACCGCTACAACCTCTACCGAGACAGCGATGAGATCGGACAAATTTTCACGCTGGCGGGCTACGGTAGAACGGGTACCGGCAGCACTGGGGCAAGCAGCAGTGACGCCAGTACGCCCATACGGCTGAAGGCCAGCAACCGGTTCGATGCCGATGCCTCCACCCTGAAAAGCTACCTGGGCTCTGGCATGGCCTGGACCCCTTTGGCCGGCACGCAACTGGTGGCAGATTTTGATAATGGCACGACCACGAATGACGCGCTGGGGCGCCTGATCAACCGCAACGACACCGGGCTCGGACTCAATGAAGGCTTGATTGCCTCGGGTGACAGTGGTGGACCCGGATTCATTTCCGGGCTGCTGGCTGGCGTGGCAAGCTACACCGCCCGCCTGAGTAATGGCAGCATCAACCCCGACATCGACGCCGTCAGCAACAGCAGTTTCGGGGAAATTGCCGCCTGGCAACGTGTCAGCCACTACCAGCAATGGATTGACCAAAGCATCAGGTCGCAACTGCCCAATGCGCCTACCAAGCCCGAGGAGGTCCAAAAAACCAGTGTCGAAGGCAACAGCAGTACCAGCTATGCCTACTTTCTCCTGCAATTCACCGGCGTGCGTAGCGATGCTAACCAAACTTTGAGCGTTGACTATGTCACGCGGGACGGCACGGCACTGGCCAGCAGCGATTACATCGCGCTCAGCGGAAAGCTGAATCTCTATCCTGGCGAAAACCAGGCTGTCATTGCGGTCGAGATCGTTGGAGACACAACACCGGAGCCGAATGAGTATTTCTACCTCGACGTCTTCAACCCGGTAGGCGGCAGTTTTGGCGAAGGCGTGGTGAAACTGACAGCCGTGCGAACGATCCTCGATGACGATGGTTGGCTGGGCATGGTTTAAAACCGGGTCTTGCTGCAACGAAAGTCTTCGTTGTCGACTGCGTACCTACTTCACCCTGCGTCGCCAACCTGGCACGCCCTACCTCGGCCTGTTGCAGCACTTTTTGAACCACCGCAGCTTTATGCGTCGTCAGCCGCCCGCTTCAAGCCTTCATCCAGCGACAGCGGCGGCGCCCAGCCCAGCAAGCGCCGGGTTTTTTCAATATCCACCTGCAAAGAGCCGCACAGTCGCTGAGCTACATCGGGCTTGCCCAGCAGGGCCGCCGCCAGTTTCAGCCAGCTGGCCGGCACAGGAATCAAATGCGCTGGGCGGCCCAGGGCCAGGCCCATGCGGCGCAACAGCTCGGTGGTGGAAACATCTTCGCCATCGGACACCAGAAAGGTCTGATTGGCTGCAGCCGGATGGGTTAGGCAAGTCACGATCAGATCAACCAAGTTGTCCAGTGCCACTAGACTGCGCTGGTTATGAATGGCACCCAGCGGCAAGGGCACGCCGCGTTTGAGCCAGCGCATCATGGTGGCAAAGTTGGCCTTGACACCGGGGCCGTAGACCAGGGGCGGGCGGATGATGACTACTTCCATGCCGGTTTGCCGGGCGATCTCGCGCAGACCCTGCTCGGCCTCCATCTTGGACACGCCATAGGCATCCAGCGGCGCAGGCGCATCGTCTGCTGTGAAGGGTGCGCCCGGCTGCGTCGCCTCACCGTTGACCTTGACGGAACTGACAAAAACAAAACGTCGCACACCGGCCGCCGCCGCTTGTCGGGCCAAATTTAATGTGACCTCAACGTTAACCAAACGAAATTGTGCAAGCGGGTCGGCAGAAGCGTCATGCATCACATGCACGCGGGCAGCGAGATGAGTGACTAACTCACAGTCGGCAAGCTTTTCACGCCAATCAGTGTGACCATCCATATCGCCAACCACGAAATTTTCAAGTCCAGAAGTGGAACCCAGGGAGGATCGCGTCATACTGCGCACTGCCATGCCATGATCCGGTACCGCAGCACACAAAGCGCGACCTACAAAACCATTTGCGCCAGTAACCAACACGCGTTGCTGGTTCATTGGCGGTGTTTCCCTACTACGAACAACGCCACACACGACAAGGCGAATAACCACTTGTCGCGGATACGTCGGCGGCATTGACCCGCATGCAAGGCAAGCCGGAGCAAGCCCAAACGACTACCACTTGACCAAAGAGTTACGAACGGATCACCACCTACACCTACCAGGCTGGCGATTAATGCAGACTGAGTCAGCCACCAACCGCCCAACACTTTACGCGCTCGATGAACCGCAGCCCGCCAGCCGAGATTGACTCCGACTTGGTTAGTCTCGTGCTGCCGATATAACATTCCCGGGTGGTCATCGATTACCCAGCGGTATCCGTTTGCGCGCGCAAACGCATAGGAAAACCAGTCATGCAAGCCCACTGCCTGAACTTCATCCCAACGACTTTTTAATTTATCCTGAATCGCACAGGTCAGCTCTTTTCGCATGACATAGGTACACCCTGGCCCGGCCGCCTCAAACAAATAATCCCACAAAACCTGCGGCTGAGATTTTTCGATCATCGATTGACGTCCATCTGGCCAAAACGCCAGCACATTACTTGAATAAGCATCAGCTCCCGTACTGCATAGAACTTCATGCGCCCGCAACAATTTATTTGGCAACCAAATATCGTCCTGGTCAGCGAAGGCCACGTAAGTGAAAGCTTCAAAATCCACGTCCCGCAAAATTCTGAAAAAATTTCTGGCTGCTCCTCCAAATCGCTCGCCATGTGGAAGCAAGACAATTCTTGTATCTTTCCTGGCTCGCGCGTCAACGCATTCTTCAGTGCCATCAGTAGACTGGTCCACGCTTACAAAAATGCTTACTGCAACACCAGTTTGCGCGAGAATTGAATCCAATTGTTCAGTCAACCAATCCTTACCGTTGAATGCAGCCAGGCAAATGGCGATTTTGGGTGTACTTAATAAATGAAATGACGGCAATTTAGTGAGCCTGTTGAAAAATACTATAAATGCAATATTGCCGCACGTGAGCTGCAAGCCAGGCAGATCTCCATAACGGTGCATGGATGGTTTTTACATGAGTAAAGCCGTTTCTCTCGATACACTCTTGAAGTTTTTCTTCATCATAAAAAACTTTGTGATCAGTGTCACTCTCCCAACCCCGGATGCCGGGCACACCAACCAACAACCGGCCGTCGAGAACCATAACCCTGCGCACATCTTGTAGCAGAGCTTCCGGTTGGGCAATATGCTCCAGCACGTTGTCCAACAATACAGAATCAAATTTGCCGGACTCAAAAGGCAACACATCCGGCTGCATCAGATGGGCCTCAAAACCTCGTTGACGGCAGTATTCAACCGTATGCGCATTGACATCAACGCCTACCGTACCAGGACGAAAGGCGAGCATGTCGCCAATGCCGCATCCAATATCAAGCGCCGTACCGATCATGTACTTCGAGAGTCGCGGGTAAAGCCAATACTTTCGATATATTTCCCCGAGACGGCTTCGATGCATGAGGTAGTCAAAGTATTGATCGTGGCTACTCATAATTTTTAAATCCTCTCAAGAGGATGTAGTGCCTGAAGGAATTCAACATACATCGAACAACGGTTTGTCGCATTGCGGGCAAGGCCAAGCGCTTAAGCTCCCTGGATATCAAAAAAGTCACTTGATCACCCCATGCGACGGGGTTGCTGCGATGTAATGGCTGCTGCGAAACAGAAACCACTTTTCAACCAAGTGCCACATGGCGATTGCGCCGATTGTTGTTATGAGGATAACGGCTATCAAAAAGTACCATGGGCTTTCCCGGAACCAACCTGCCTGAAGGAGAAACTGGATGATTGGAAAGTGGAGAATGTAGACGCCGTAAGAAAAATCGCCGAATTTACCAAAGTTCCCGACGTACAGAAACAGCCCGAAAAAGATGACGATGGTAGCAAGCGCAAAGGGCTCAAGGAGTGGTAATGGGAAAAACATATTGGCAACAAGAACTAAACCAGCCGCAACCAGAAAGTACCCGGCGCGGCGCTCAAACAATGGTAAGAAGTAATAGAGGAAAGCCCCTGAAATAAAGTAGGAAAGCTGCCCTGGGAGTTGGCGGCCAAGTTCAACATACATCCCAGAACCAGTGCGCTCCGCTATGAGCGCCAACAGGGCGGCATAGACTACCGACGAGCAGTAAACAAGCACGAGAATTGGAAGATGAGAAAACTTCCGAAACAAGAGCACCAAGAAGGGAACAGTCAGATAGAACATCACTTCAATCTTGAGTGTCCATAGCGCACCATTAATAGCTGCCAGCTTGTTGGTCTCAAAGACGCCAGGAAGTGTGGGCTGCAAGAAATTCAAGAAGGTGAGGTTTGCAAGAACGTACTTGATCCACGCAAACGTAAAATAGTCTCCGATATTCTTTGAGCTGACAACTATTAAGCCTATTGCGCATAGCATTACCACCGCAAAATATGCCGGATAGATGCGCCGAGCGCGCTTGCTGGCGTAGGAGGCAAAAGATGACGAGCGCTCAAAGCTCATGAAAATCAAGAAGCCACTGACGACAAAAAAAGCCTTTACGGCTACTGCCGATGACAAAATACCGGCAATCCACCCTAGCTGTTGATATCCAGAGAGTTCGTAAGAGTGAACCAGGCAAACAGTTCCAGCGAACAAAAGGCGAAGCAAGTCGAAGTTGTTCTTTGTCAATCGCGGGCTGTTGTGCGGCAACAAATCAATCTCCCAATGTCGAGCTAAGGGGCGGCGCGCTTTTGCGGCGTTTTTTCATTGGGTTAATTAATTCAAACACCGTACAGACGTCGCGCGGCCAGATGTAGCAGCACCAGGTCCAATGCCACCCGCGCCACCCATGCCAAGGCGGCCCCCAACAAGCCAAACTGCGACGACAAAATCCACAACGCCAAAAGATACAGCAATAATTCAGCCAGGTGAAAAATGGCCGTCAACCTCGGATTTCCTTTTGCATGCAAAAGTGTGTAGGGCACCATGGCCATGGAGTTGATCCAGATCCCCACACACAATACCAGCACAATCGGCAGCGCGGCGCGCGCAAATTCAGCCGACAACCAGACGGCCAGTACCGGATAAGCCAGCACTGCCGCTACAACGCATACGCCAAACATTGACGCTTGCACCCGCCGGTAATTCTGGCGATAAGCCAGCACGGTCTCGTCCTTTCCCATGGCGGCCAGGCGCGGTAGCAAGGCCCCCGTCAAGGCCATCGGAATCAACAGCAGCCGCAACAAGCCCTCTTGGGGAATGGCATACAAAGGCAACTGTTCAGCGCCCACGGCAGCGCTGACAAAAAACCGGTCGCCATAGACCATCAACGGCCCCACAATGCCGGTCACCGCTACCCAGAGGCCGTAGTTCCACAACCCTTTCAGGTGCCGCTTTTCCAGACCAGGCCCGCCTGAGTACAAGTAGCCGCCGAGTTGCACACCCATACTGAGCACCACCAGGCATCTCCCCAAGACCAGATAGAGCGTGATGCGCCACAAATCCGGGCCGTGCATATAGACAGACCAGGCCGGCAGCACGAACATCCACAGACCCAGCACGATTCGGCTCAGGTTGGATGCGGCAAAACGATCCAGGCCTTCGAGTCCACCGCGCAAGCCACTGGCCAGGGTCGTCGGCAACACCCCAAGCGCGGCAATCATGAAGGCAAGCATGGCATCGTGCTGCAAAGCCGGACTGATCTTTAGCCAGTGTTTCGCCAGACCAGGAGCCAAGACCCAGATCAGCCCCGCCCCCAGCAGGCCTGCGGCGCAGGTCAGCAGCATGCCCGCCCTCAGCGTCGGGCCAATCTCCACCATCCGTCCCGCCGCCTTGAGCTGGCTCAGCTGATAGGTCAGCGCCCGGCCGACTCCCAAGTCAAACAGGCTGAAATACCCGATCAGACCCCAAATCAGCGTCAGCACCCCAAACGCTTCGTTGCCCAGACGTCCCAGCGTGAAAGGAACCAGCGCCACGCCAGCGACCAGTGGCACGGCACTGCCGGCCAGGTTCCACAGCGTATTACGTTTGAGCGACATGCACGATCATGAAAATACCTCGGCACTGGCAAGGGGCTGCCCGGCTCCATCCTTGGCGGACAGGCTGGGCGTCTGGTCCAGCGGCCAGGCAATGCCGATGGCCGGGTCGTTCCACGCAATGCAGCGCTCATATTCAGGTGCGTAATAGTCCGTGGTCTTGTAGAGAAAATCAGCCGAGTCACTCAGTACTAAAAAGCCATGCGCAAACTCCGGCGGCACCCAGAGCTGCTTGTGGTTTTCTTCGGTCAACTCAACGCCCACCCACTTGCCAAATGTGGGCGAACTCTTGCGGATGTCCACCGCCACATCAAACACCGCGCCACGCACCACGCGCACCAGCTTGCCTTGCGGCTGCTGAATTTGATAATGCAAGCCACGCAGCACGCCCTTGGCACTGCGGCTGTGGTTGTCTTGCACAAAGTTCAGGTTCAGGCCGGTGGTTTCGTTGAAGGTTTTCTGGTTGAAGCTTTCATAGAAGAAGCCGCGCGCGTCGCCGAACACCTTGGGTTCGATGATGAGGACTTCGGGAATGGCGGTGGGCGCGACGTTCATTTTTTGAGGTTCAAGGTTCAAGGGGCAAGGAAATCTTGCTTCACTCAACAACCTGCCAATGGCCACCCTTGGCGGGGCCGATGCGCAGCAGCCGCTTTTCGTCCTGCAGTTTTTGCAGGTTGCGCTCAATGGAGCGGGAGGTCACGCCGATTTGTGCAGACAGCTCTGGAATGGTGATTTGAGGGTTCTGGCGTACGGTCGCCAGAATTTTCCCCGACGTTTTCCCCGACGTTTTCCCCGACGCTTTCCCCGACGCTTTCCCCGACGCTTTCCCCGACGCTTTCCACAAAATGCTTTTGATAACAGGGGGTACACCTGCAACAGGCAGGGCAAAAGTCATGATGACGAAACCGGCACGCTCAACTAGCGCCGGTGCCGCCAAGCCTGCCTCTTGCATCAGTTGGACGATTTTGAGCGTTCCCCGGCCCCAGGTTTCGATCATTCCCCGTCGGTAGAACACGCTGGCGATCCAGGGATTCCAGGGCCTGGATTCGTGCGGCTGAAACAACATTGCCGGGGTCAACCCAAAGTGAAGTTCACCCGCCGAGATGATTTCAAGTCGGTCATCGTATAGCGCCACGGCCACCGAACCGCTTGCGCTGGCGTAGTCGCGATGAATGAATGCATTGGCAAGTGCTTCACGCACAGCTTCAGTCGGCAATGCGGGGGTATCAATGCGCGCCATGCTCCCCGGCTCAATCTTGCCGGCCACCGGTAGCCAGTCAATCAAAAACCGTTCAGCCCGGCGCTTCAATGAAAAGGCGTTTCCAAAGTACTGTCGATTGTCCAAAAACTCGTCGCGATTGGTGCCCTTGAATCGCGCCACACTGAGCTTGAACTGCGGAAAGTCAGGCAATGGCTCGTCGCTCTTGGAAAACAGGGCTACTGCCGCACGTGACAGTTGTCCGTCGGTCAACAGCAAACCCAGTCCACGCAGAATATCCAGCGGATCGCGGCTACCGGGGTCTTCGCTGCGACCGCGGCGAATCGATTCTTCCAGGGTAACCACAATCTCTCTGCCATCTAGCTGATCGACGGTCCAGCCTTGCGCGGGCTGGGTTTCCCATCGGTCGGTGGCGTGCAGCGACTCCAGCAACAAGCGCTGGTAAGTGGCGCGCGGCATGACGCGAGTGGTGTTGAGCACACGCTCGTAGGGCACGCCGCGAAAGGAGACTGGCGCGTGAGACGCACGTTCCACGCGCACGACGAGCGCTTCAAGGCCGTCTGGCAGGCGCACCCGTTCGGTCTGCGGGAACAATGGCGGCTCGAAACCCTGAAACTCCTGCGCCAGCTCTTCCAGCGTGCGGTCTGTCACCGTCTGCCCCACCAACTTGCCGGCGGGTGTGACGCCAAAAAGCAGTTGCCCGCCCTGAGCGTTCGCAAACGCGCACAGGGTGCGGCAGGCGCGGTCTTTCTCTGCCGTGGACTTTTTCAGTTCCAGCGTAAGGGATTCGCCTTCGGCAATCAGGTGGTTGAGCGGGATCATGGTTTTGGTAACAGGGCTAATTGGGGGCAGATTCCACTTTTTGACTGAGCAGGTCAAGGTTCAAAGAGCAAGGGCGCGATTCATGTCGCCATCTTTTTGCGTCTTGCCCCTCGCTACTTGAATCTCACAATTGGGCACCTTCCTTCAGCAAACGCAACAGGTATTGGCCGTAGCCGTTCTTGGACAGGGGTTGGGCCAGTTTTTCGAGCTGTTCTGCGTTGATGAAGCCATTGCGCCAGGCGATTTCTTCCGGGCAGGCGATCTTCAGGCCCTGTCGATGTTCCAGCGTGGCGATGAACTGGCCGGCTTCCAGCAAGCTGTCGTGCGTGCCGGTATCCAGCCAGGCGTAGCCGCGCTGCATGATCTGCACATCGAGCTGGCCCAGGTCGAGGTAGGTCTGGTTGACGGCGGTAATTTCGAATTCGCCGCGCGCGCTGGGCTTGACGGCCTTGGCGATGTCCACCACCTGGTTGTCGTAAAAGTACAGGCCGGTGACCGCATAGTTGCTCTTGGGCTGGGCCGGCTTTTCTTCGATGCTGCTGGCTTTACCGGCCTGGTCGAACGCCACGACGCCGTAGCGCTCGGGGTCTTGCACATGGTAGGCGAAGACGGTGGCACCGCTGGTTTGCGCATCGGCCCCGGTCAGCAGTCCCTGCAAGTCGTGGCCATAAAAAATATTGTCGCCCAGCACCAGCGCGCTGGGCTGGCTGTCAATAAACTTTTCACCAATGATGAAAGCCTGCGCCAGCCCATCCGGGCTGGCTTGCATGGCGTATTGCAGGCTCAGGCCCCACTGGCTGCCGTCGCCCAGCAGTTGCTCAAAGCGCGGCGTATCTTGCGGCGTGCTGATGACCAGAATATCGCGAATACCCGCGAGCATGAGGGTACACAGCGGGTAATAAATCATGGGCTTGTCGTACACCGGCAGCAATTGCTTGCTCATGGCCAGCGTCGCCGGGTGTAGCCGACTACCGGAGCCGCCCGCGAGAATGATGCCTTTGCGTTGCGTCATGGGGTTTTTAGGAAGTTGGAAAAATCTCGGCCAGCATGCGATCCACCCCCTGCTCCCAAGGCGGCAGGGTCAGTCCGAATACAGATTGCAGCCGGGTCGTGTTCAGACGCGAATTATGCGGCCGCCGGGCCAGCGTGGGAAAGGCGCTGGTCGGTACCGGGGCCACTTCTTTGGCGATTATTTTGCTAGCCAATGGTGTCTGCATGGCCTGGGCAAGCAGGTGTTTTGTGTAGCCGTGCCAGCTGGTTTCGCCGCCCGCCACCAGGTGATACAGGCCGGCGTCTTGCGGACGCTGCAACACCTGGCGAATCGCGTGCGCGCTGACATCGGCCAGCAGCTCGGCGCCAGTGGGCGCGCCCCACTGGTCGTCGATGACCGTCAGGTGTTCGCGCTCCTGCGCCAGGCGCAGCATGGTTTTGGCGAAATTGCCGCCGCGCGCGGCATAGACCCAGCTGGTGCGAAAAATCAGGTGTCGGCAGCCACTGGCCTGAATCAACTGCTCCCCGTCGAACTTGGTCTGGCCATAGACGCTCAGCGGCGCAGGCAAGTCGGTTTCCCGCCACGGCTGCTGCCCGCCGCCATCGAAGACGTAGTCGGTCGAATAATGCACCAGCCAGGCACCGAGCTTGTGCGCTTCTTGCGCCAGCACGCCGGGGGCGGTGGTGTTGATAAGGCGGGCCAGGTCCGGCTCGCTTTCGGCTTTGTCCACCGCCGTGTAGGCGGCGGCATTGACGATGATGTCCGGGCGCACCGTTTGCACCGTGCGGGCCAGACCCTGCAGATGGCTCAGGTCACCGCAGAGGTCCTGGCTGTGGCGATCCAGCGCCACCAGTTCGCCCAAGGGCGCCAGGCTACGCTGCAGTTCCCAGCCGAGTTGCCCGCCCTTGCCAAACAACAGGATTTTCATGCGCGGGCGATGTAGTTTGTTTGTACCCACTGACTGTAGGCGCCAGACTGGACATTGGCCACCCAGCCCGGGTTGTCCAGATACCACTGCACGGTTTTACGGATGCCGCTGGCAAATGTGTCGGCTGGCTTCCAACCCAGCTCGCGCTCCATCTTGCTGGCGTCAATCGCATAGCGCCGGTCATGCCCGGGGCGGTCTGCGACAAATGTTATTTGCTCGCGGTAGCTCTGACCGTCGCTGCGCGGGCGCAACTCGTCGAGCAAGGCGCACACGCTATGCACGATCTCGATGTTGGGTTTTTCATTCCAGCCGCCGACGTTGTACACCTCGCCCAGCTTGCCGCCATCGAGCACCCGGCGAATCGCGCTGCAATGGTCCTTCACATACAACCAGTCGCGCACCTGCCTGCCGTCGCCATACACCGGCAGGGCTTTGCCCGCCAGCGCGTTGACGATCATCAGCGGGATCAGCTTTTCGGGAAAGTGATAGGGGCCGTAGTTGTTCGAGCAATTCGTCGTCAGCACCGGCAGGCCATAGCTGTGGTGATAGGCGCGCACCAGATGATCACTGGCTGCCTTGCTGGCCGAATAAGGGCTGTTCGGCTGGTAACGATGGTTCTCGGTAAACGCCGGATCGGTGGCTAAGAGTGAGCCATACACCTCATCGGTGGAGACATGCAAGAAACGAAAGCTCGCCTGCTCACTTGGGGATAGCCCGGCCCAATACGTGCGGGCAGTTTCCAGCAGCCGGAAGGTGCCCACGATGTTGGTCTGAATAAAATCTTCCGGCCCGAGAATGGACCGGTCCACATGCGACTCCGCCGCAAAGTTGACAATCGCCCGGGGCTGGTGCTGGCCCAGCAAACGCGTCAACAAGGCGGTGTCGGCGATGTCGCCCTGCACAAAAACGTGCCGACTGTCGGCGTGTAAAGACGCGAGGTTTTCAGGATTGCCCGCATAGGTCAGCTTGTCCAGATTGAGCACCGGCTCATCAAGCGTCGCCAGCCAGTCCAGCACAAAATTGGCACCGATAAAGCCGGCCCCGCCAGTCACCAAGATCATGTCCCATCCCTCAAGGTTTTAGCCAGCCGTTGACCTCATCGATCACTTCTGTTTTTGGCCCGCCCGCCAGCGCTTGCAGCCGCACGCGTGACATCAGGTAAACAAAACGCGCCTGCGCCAGATCGCGCAGGGCCGATACTTTTTGCTGTTCGGCGTTCAGCGTATCCACCAGGGTTCGGCTGCCCGCCTCGAACGAACGGCGGTTCGACAGAACCACCTGCTCCATCGAACGCACCGCCTGTTCCAGCGCCTGGACCCGCAAGACGCCTTCCGTGACGCCGCGAAATTCCCGGTGCAAGCGCACCCCGAGGTCCCGGCGCAAGCCTTCCAGCGTCTGCCCGACGCGCTCCTGCTCGGCCAGCGCCTGCCGCACCAGGGAATTGACGTTGCCCCCCGCGAAGATCGGGATATTGAGTTGCAGACCGATCGACTTGTTGGTGTAGCGGTTGTTCACGCTGGTGACCGTATCGCTGTCACTGCGCGACCACTGAGCGACGGCATCCAGCGTCGGGTAGTGGCCGGCCTGGGCCTTGTCCACTTCATAGCGGGCCGCTTCAAGCTGCGCCTTCAGCGACGCAATCTCCGGACTGCCGTCCTCGGCGCGCGCTATCCAGTCTTCCACCCGGTTCGGTGCCGGCTGAACCAGTTGCATTTTCTGCGCATCCAGCGCCGCCAGCTGATCGATCGGGCGATTGATCAGGGTCTGGAGTTGCCGGCGGGTAAAGTCCACATTCTGGCGGGCCTCCAGTTCCTGCGCCAGGTTGAGATCCAGCGCGGCTTGCGCCTCGTCGATATCGGTCCGGGTTCCTGCGCCGGCCGCTAAACGCTTGCGTGCGGCATCCAGCTGGGTGGTGTAGGCGGTTTTTTGCGCCAGTACCAGTGCCAGCTGTTCTGCGGTCAACAAGGCCTCAAAGTAGGCACCGCTGACACGCACTGCAACGTTTTGCAGTTCCCGTTCCAAAATGGCGTTGGCATCGTCCACCTGCGCTTGCGCTTGACGGTAATCAGCCATCTGGTACATGCGAAAAATCGGTTGGCGCAGGGTCAGCGCATCGCTGCTGCTGCCGTAACGGGTGTTGTTGGTGACCGGGTTGCCGAGGAAGTTGGGCGCGGTTCTTTCAAGCGAGTTGCGATTCCGCGAAGCGCTGGCTGACAGGTTCGGCAGGAGTTGCGCGAAGGCCTGGGGCACGCGCTCGCGCCGGGCGTCAGTCGCCGCCCGCGTGGCACGTATCGACGCATCCTCTTGCAGCGCCGCCTGGTAGGCCTGCAGCAAGTCAAGCGACCAGGCGGGTGCGCTGGCGGCGCTACAGGCCAGCGCGACGACCAGCGCGAGGCCCCGTCCGGCTGCTTGTCGGCGTGCTGCTGTACGGGATTTTTTTTCCATCAGGTCACTCCTCGTTCATGGACGCCGCAATGCGCTTGGTCAGCGGATGCAGCAGGTAAGTCAATAGCGAGCGCTCGCCGGTTCGCAACACCACCTCAACCGGCATGCCAGGCTGCATCTGACGCTTGCCCAGCTTCTTCAGTCCCTCGGGCGTCACGGCAACCCGCGCCAGATAGTAGGCCATACCGTTTTGCGGGTCGGTCAGCAAATCGGCGGACACCGACACCAGCTTGCCCTGCACCACCAATTGCGGAGAATTCGCAAAAGACGAAAAGCGCACATCCACCGGCATGCCGGCATGTACGCGGTCAATCAAGTGCGGCAGCACCCGCGTTTCCAGCAGCAGCGACTCATTGGACGGCACCACATCCAGCAATTTTTGGCCCGGGCCAATCACCCCCCCCACGGTTTGCGTGGCCAGTGCCACCACCTGGCCCGACGCCGGCGAGCGGATCTCGGTGCGTGCCAGTTCATCCTGCAGCGCGAGAAACTTTCCTGAATCGCTGAGCGCCTCGCGCGTCACTTCGGCCAGCTGCGACTCCACTTCCTTGCGGTATTCCTGCTGCCGGGCGATGGCGCGCTGGCGCAGTTCAGCCATCGCGTGTTTGGCGCGGATGGTATTTCCCTGGAGTTCCGCAATCGCGGTGCTGGATTCCGACACCTGGCGCTCCAGTTCCAGCTGGCGATTGCGCGGTGCGTAACCCTCCTTGACCAGGCCCCGGGTATGGGTAAGTTCTTCGTTCAGCAGTGCCAGCTGGTTGCGCCGGTTGCCCTGCATGCCTTCATAGGCCTGCGACAGGCCTTGCTGGCCCTGGATGCTTTCCTCGATGCCCTGCAGGTCGGCGCGCAAAGCCGCCTTGCGCGACTGGCGCAGTTGCGCCTGGTTCATCATCTGCTGCTTGATCAGCGGGTCCCTGGCGGCCGCCACCAAGTCCGGGTGGAAAGTAATGGTGTTTTGCTCCGCCTGCTCGGCCAGTAAGCGGCCCTGCATGGCGCGCAGCCCCAGGTAGCGTTGCCGCACGGACTCAAAGTTGGCTTTGGCGGCGGCATCGTCGAGCCGGATCAACAACTGGCCCTCCTTGACCTGGTCACCCTCACCCACCAACACTTCCTTGATGATGCCGCCGTTCAGATGCTGGACCGTCTTGCGTTTGGTATCGATCGCGACGTGCCCCTGACTCGGGATGCCTTCATCCAGCGGGGCAAAGGCCGCCCACAGCAGAAAGCCGCCAAAGCCGATGCCCAGCGCCCACAGGCCGATGCGTCCGGCCCGACCCAGGTCGGAAGGGGGCGCATTGTCCGATGTCGGTTTCCCCAGGGTGGGCGCTGTAGCGGGGCGGGTCAGGCGGTTCAAAATATCTGGTTTAGCCATGGCGAACTCTGGTGAAAAGTAATGAAAAAGGGAAGCTGTACCCGGTTCAGGCGAGCTGGGGTGATACCGGCGGCACCGGCGGCACTGGTGGTACAGAAGAGGACGCGGCAGCGGGGGCGCGCAAGGCGGCCAGCACGGCCTCCTTCGGCCCATCGGCAACAATCTCGCCATCGCGAAGCACCATGAGCCGGTCCGCCACGGCAATGGCGCCGGGTCGATGGGTGATCAGAAAGACGGTTTTTCCTTTGGCTTTCAGCTCGCGCACCGTGCGCAACAGCGCGGCTTCGCCGGCATCGTCCAGATTCGCATTCGGCTCGTCCAGCACGATCAGCGAAGGCTCGCCGTAGATCGCACGCGCCAGGCCAATGCGTTGCCGTTGCCCGCCCGACAGCAGGTTGCCGGCCTCGCCGATGGAGGTGTCATAGCCCTTGGGAAAGCGCAGAATCATCTCGTGCATCCCGGCGCAGCGCGCCGCCGCTATCACCTTGTCGGAGTCGACTTCGCCAAGACGCGCAATATTCTCCGCAATCGAGCCCTCGAACAACTCCACATCCTGTGGCAAATAGCCCAGATGGGGGCCCAGCTCGATGCGATTCCAGGACTGGATCGGCAAACCGTCGAGCAGCGTTTCGCCGATCACGTCCGGCCAGATGCCAACCATGACCCTGGCCAGCGTGGACTTGCCAGAGCCAGACGGCCCGAGCACGGCCACCACGGTCCCCGCAGGCACCGCGAACGACACGTTTTTCAGAATCGGTGTCGTGCGTCCCGCAGCACTGGCAAAAACATGGCGCAGCGTGATCTCGCCTGTGGGTCCAACGCGCGTCAGGGCGGGGTCGCGTTCCGGGTATTCCGCCAGCAGCTTTTCGAGCCGGGCAAAGGCGTTTTTGCACGACACAAAACCGCGCCAGGTGCTCACCAGCTGGTCGATAGGCGCGAGTGCGCGGGCCATCAGCACGTTCGCGGCAATCATGGCGCCGGGTGACAGTTGTCCGTCAATCACCAGCAAGGCGCCAGCCCCCAGCGCCAGCGACTGTTGACTGTAGCGAATGAACTTGCTCCAGGCGGTCACGCGATGGGTCAGGCCCTGTGCGGAGGAGTTTTTGTCCATCCAGACCGCATATTTGTTGTTCCAGCGTTTTTGCAGATTGGCGATCATGCCCATCGCCTCCAGCACTTCTGCGTTGCGCAATTTGCTCTGCAGATAGCTGCTGGTTTCACTGCCGGCTTGGCTGGCTTCTTCGGAAGGGGCGACGGTGTGCCGATGCCCAAACCAGGCCAGCGCCGCCTGGATCACGGCGAACAGCAGCGACAAAATGCCCAGCCAGGGGTGCAGGAGAAAGGTGACCGCAATATAAATAGGCGCCCACGGCGCATCAAACAGCGCGAAGATGCCGTTGCCCGTCATGAACTGCCGGATCTGGATCAGGTCGCCGAAAGCGCGTGACGGATTGGTCGATGACTGGCGCAGGTAGGCCTCAAAACTCGCGTTGAAGACACGGGTGCTGAGCTGCTCGTCAAAGCGCATGCCGGCCCGAACCAGCACCCGCGAGCGCAGCCATTCGGAACACGCCATCACGCCAAACAGAAACAGCGTGATCAGCGACACCGCCAGCAGCGTGAGTTCGCTCTCGCTGGTCAGCACCCGGTCAAATATCTGTAGCATGTAGAGGGTCGGCGCCAGCATCAGCAGGTTCGCCAGGAAGCTCAGCAGTCCGACGATCAGGAATTCCCTGCGGAAAGCCCACAGGGTGGCAGTCAATTCACTGCGATTGAAGAATTCGGATTTTTTCATGGGTTTGTTTTATTCTGGCCAGCTTGCGCCGCCGCCGCTTGTTCGTTGGCTTTCTTCAAGGCTGCCAACACATCGTCGCGTGGTCCGAAGGCCTGCATGATGCCGTCGCGCAAGACCAGCATTTTGTCCGCGACTGCCAGCACACTGGTGCGGTGCGTCATGACCACAAACGTCGTGCCGCGGGCCTTCAGTTCCCGGATGGCAGAGGCCAGCGCCGCGTCACCGGCTTCGTCCAGGCTGGAATTGGGTTCATCCAGCACCACCAGCACCGGGTCGCCATAAATGGCACGCGCCAGCGCCACCCGCTGGCGCTGGCCGCCGGACAGCATGGCGCCCTCGCGCCCGACCGGGCTGTCATAACCCTCGGGCAGGCTCATGATGAAATCGTGCAGGCCGACGGCCTGGGCGGCGGTCTTGATCTTGGCGTTCTCAAGCTCGCCGAAGCGGGCGATGTTTTCAGCCAGCGTACCTTCGAGAAGCTCGACCCCTTGCGGCAGATAGCCGATATGCGGGCCGAGCTCACTTTTGTCCCAGCTAAAAATATCGGCACCGTCAAGCCGCACCTTGCCGGCCGCTGCCGGCCAAAGACCCACCAGTAGCCGCGCCAATGTCGTTTTGCCCGAAGCCGAGGGTCCGACCACTGCCAGCACTTCACCTGGGGACAGGCTGAACGCCACATTCTTGATGATGGCCGGCCCGCCACTGGGCGCACCCGCCACCAGACTTTCCACTTGCAGCAAGCCCCGCGGCGCTGGCAGAGGCATCGCGTCTGGCCGGGGCGGGACGGCCGCCAACAAACTCTCCAGACGTTGCCAGGCATCGCGCACATTGACCACCGTGCGCCACTGGGTCACGATCTGCACCAGCGGCGCCAGCACCCGACCGCCCAGAATCGAGCCGACAACCATCATGCCGGCGCCGCCGTTCAATTCGTTGTGCAGCAGCAGCCAGGCGCCCAGCCCCAGCAACAGCGAGCCCATGGTGACCTGCAAAAACTTGGTAACCGCCTGGTAGCCCCCGGCCTGGTCCGAGGCCATCGCCTGCAAGCCCAGAAACTCGCGCTGCTTGCCCATCCAGCGGCGGTGAATGTCGCGCAGCATGCCCATCGACTCAATCACTTGCGCATTGCGCAGCGAGCCGTCGGCATACTGTTGTGCTGCAATCGCGCTGCGATTCGCGGCCACCAAAGGCGGCTGCGTGCTTTTTTCATTCAACCAGCCGACAAAAACCTGCACCAGCGAGCCCACCACGGCGGCCCAGCCCAGCAGCGGGCTGATGGCAAACATCAAACCCAGAATCACCAGCGAGACCGGGGCCTCCATCAGCGCCAGCAGCGGCGGCGAAGAGAGGAACTCCCGGACCGTGCGAAAGTCGTTCAGCGGTTGTACGCTGCCGCCGGGCATGCGTTTCAGATTGGCCTCGAAGATCGCGCCAAAGACCCGATTCCGCATTAGCTTGTCCAGTTGCAGGCCAGCCCCGTGCAATATCTCGGCGCGTGCCCATTCCAGAATTTCCATCAGCACGTAGGCCGCCAGCACCAGCACGGTCAGCATCGCCAGCGTCATGTGGCTGCGGCTGTTGATGACCCGCTCATAGACCTCCAGCATGTAGCCGCTGGGGGCCAGAATCAGCAGGCATGAAAGCACGCTGAACCAGATGGCCCGCACAAAATAGGGCCGCAGCGACGTCACCGCCTGGCGTAGTTCGGAAGGTGTTTTCAGGGTACTCATGAGGTTTGGTAGTCCGTTTCGTCAATCATCACGTATTCGGGGATTTCGCCCGGGTCTTGCTCTTTGTCAGCCGGGGGTTCATGGCCCTGTGGAGGCATTAAAAGCAGGAATGACAGCTCAAAGCTGCCCGTCGCCGTTTGCGACAGGACAATTTCGCGCAATTTATTGGCATGAAAACTGGCCTCGTCTTCCGGTCGCAAGGCCAGGTGGAAGCGAATCCGCCCGTCCAGGGTGTACATCGACAACTGTCCGTCCTTCACGCTCAGCGTGTGACGGTCGAAATAAACCGGGCAGCTGTCAGTAAAGCGCAGCAGCGGCAGCGGCTTGTCGCCCAGTCGGGTCAGGTTGAACGGGCTGGCCGGGTGCTGATAGACCAGGCGGCTGGTGCGCGACACCGAGTAAATCGCATTGCAGACCATTTGCGAGCCCATGGCCGGAAACTTTTCCCTGAGCAGCTTGTAAGCCAGATGATGCAGCGTCACCCGGTTCCAGCAGCGCGACTGCTGCACCAGGGGGGCCAGCGCGTTGCAGACCTGCGCAAAGGCTTGCTGGAGCGAGAGCAGGCTGGCCAGCTGCTCCGGTGATCCATTCAAGGGAATGCGCAAAATTGAATTCATATAGGAACGCACTATAACACTTCCTATATGACTATTTGGACATGGCCAGTCCTTGTCTTCAAAAACCGTCACTACCCAGCTCCCTGTAGGGTGGGCACTGCCCACGCAATCCACGACATTCATGAAGCCAGCGTGGGCAGTGCCCACCCTACGAATTAGTCATTCTCGCGCCGTATGGTAAAGACCTCGATGGCGGTTTGGGTTCCTCTCAGCGTGATGTTACCCAGCGAGGTGGTCTGATGCTGCGTCAACTGGCTATTCGCCGCGGAGCCTATCACCAGTTGCGTCGGCAAGTCCCGCGCCGCCGCCTCCAGCCGCGATGCAAAATTGATGCAATCGCCTACCGCCGTGTAAGTGCTGCGGAAGGATGTGCCAAGATCTCCCACCAAAGCCGGGCCGCTCTCAATTCCGATGCGCACCCGCAGCGGCGCAAATCCGCCATGTCGGCGACGTGCATTGAGCGCTGCGACCTCGGTCAGTATGTCCAGCGCCGCACTCACCGCCCGATCAGCCTGATCGGAGCAGGGCAGCGGGGCGCCCCAAAAAGCCACCAGACCATCGCCGGTGTATTTGTCCAGCGTGCCGCGCCAGCCAAGCACTGGACGCGTCAGGCAACCCAGGAAGTCCTTGGTCAGTGTGGCTGCATCTTCCAGACCCAGTGACGAGGTGGCGCGGGTATAGCCCTCCATATCGGCAATCAGCACGGTGACATCGCACAGCATGGGCTTCAGGCTGTATTGCAGGTCAAGGCGGACGATCTCGTCGAGTACCGGCTGCGCCACGTAATGTGAGAACGTCGCCAGCAGGCGTCGGCCTTTACGCTGTGTTTGCCACCATTCGTAGGGAACAGCCACCACGAGCAAGAAAAAATAAGCCCACAGCGGCGCAGTCACCGACCATTCCGCTTGCCGCGCAATGCCCGCAAAGGCCTGTCCCAGCCAGATCGGGGCCAGTCCCAGCAGAACCAGCAGGCTGCCCCATGCCGGCAGTCTGGCGATGCAGAATATGGCCAGCGCAATGCTGAGCACGCCCCACACCAGCAGCCAGGCGCGGCCCGACCAAGGCGCCTGGGCACGGCCTTCGGCCAGGTCCAGCAAGCCGGAAAGGCTGGCCGCATGCACCATGATGCCCGCACTCAGCGGTGCCAGGGGCGTGCTGACCCGGTCCCCGAGGGAAAGCGATGATGATCCGACCAGCACATAGCGACCCTGGATCAGGTCACGCGGCGCACTTTCGCGCAGTATGTCGGTGGCACTAATGACCGTATAGGCCGACAAGGCCCGGCTGTAAGGCACCCGCCACAGCCCTTGCGCATTCCCCGAAGGCGGATTTGCGAGTGGGTCGGCGCAGGCATGTAGCGCGCTGGCAAAGTTCAGATACTCACGGCCTTGAAAGCGGGTGTGTGTCGGCGTGTGGCGCAAAACACCATCGGCATCGGGCTGGTAGCCAATATTGCCAATGCAGCGAGTGCCTGCTGCCAGCCCGGCATGGTTGGCAATGTAGCCGTAGGCACCCAGGCTACCGCGTCCGTCTAGGCCTTGCTGCCCGCTCAGACCGCCGGCCAGTGTGCCTTGCAAAATCGCCGGATGCCGCGGCAGGTAGTCAAATATTTGCGCCAGAGTCAGCGGCGCATGGGCTGCCAGCGACGCCATACGTGCATCGCCCTGTGCGTCTCCGGGTTCGGGAAAGACGATGTCCAGCCCCACCGCCCGGGCGCCATAGGCGCCGAGCAACAACTCCGTCAAGTCAGCGACCCGCTGGCGCGGCCATGGCCATGGGCCGATCTCTTTGAGAGTCGTTTCGTTGATGTCAATCACCACCAGCCGGTCTTCGGGATGTGGATCTGCCGTCAAGCGCAAGAAAGTGTCGCGCAGGCCTTCATCCACACGGCCGATAAATTCGGGTCGCTGCCACTCCACCAGCAACATCACCGCAAAGGCCAGCACGGCAATGACCGCGCGAATCGTCCTGAGCGTTAAAAAAGGACTAGCCAATGCTGTCATCTTTGGGTTTTTGGGGTCAGAGTCCAAATTCATCGTGCTTTAGCACGCCCTCCGGGGGAATTATTGGGGTCAGACACCAATTTCGCTGCGGTGCAGCGCACCGCGCCCTCCGGGCGAACCGTAGGTTCGGCGAATTTGGGCTCTGACCCCAAAAATTCCGAAATTGGCGTCTGACCCCAATAACCCATCATATAGCTTGCGATACGCCGGACCCACCACTTCCGGGGTAAAGCATTGCTGCCAGCGGGCCCTGGCCGCAAGACCCAGCCGGAGGCAAAGTTCATCGTCATCGGCCAAAGTATTCATGGCCTGCGCCAGTGCGTCCGGATCGCCCGGCGGCACCACCAAACCGGTTTCATTGTGCCGGTTAACCCATGTGGTACCCGTGCCAATTTCGCAACAAATCAAGGGCTTGGCCGCCTGAGCGCCTTCCAGCAGGGTCATGCCAAAAGCCTCGGACCGCAGATGGGAAGGAAACACCACGCCCCGGCACAGCGCAAACAGCGCCTGCTTGTCGGCATCCGGTACGGCACCCAGAAAGTGCACATTATCCAGGCCCTGGGCGGCAGCCTCACGTCGCAGCCGTTCGCCCTCCGGACCTTTACCCACGATAACAATCGGCAGCTTGACCTGGCGGGCGGCAGCCAGCAAAAAATCCAGACCCTTGTAATAGCGCAGGACGCCCACGAACAGAAAGAAATTTCGGCCCAGCTGTGCCTCCCAGCGGCTGAGCAGTGGCGCTGTCGGCGGCGCAAGCGCTTTCAGGCAGTGCGAAATATAGACCAGCTTGGCCGGGTATTGCTGAAGAATGTCACTGCTCGCCGCGTAATTCCGGGAGGAAACCACAATCCGCGCCGCACGACCCAGCAGGTAGCGGCGCAGCGGCGCATACAACAGCCCCAGCCCTTTTTGGCGCACGATATCCGACACATAAGTCACCAGCACCGGCTGATTGCGGCGGCGGATAAAGGGCAGCAGCATGTCGGCGAAAGGCCAGGGGTAGTGAATCTGGATGATGTCGCACTGGTCCGCGGCTTCGCGGCAGCGGCGCAAAGCCGCCCAGGCGCCGATGTCGCACGACGCCACCTCCAGCCATGACCGGGCACGTACCAGCCGGCCCTCAGGCAAATCCATATAAGCGGGTTCAGGCTGATGCGCCAGTGCAAACACCGTGTTCTCCACCCCCAGCGGCTGGGTCGCCAGACAGAGTTGACGAATGGACTCCTGCAGCCCGCCCTGCGTTTCGGGGAAATAGGTGCGATACAGGTGCAAGACGCGCAGTTTTTTCACGTCCCGCATCTCCTGGCCAGCATAACCTTCTCATACACGGCAAAGGTCTCCCTGGCGCAGCGATCCCAGCTGAACAACTTGGAACGAAGCAAGCCGCGGTGCCCTAAATCGTGCGCGTAAGCCCGGTCCTCCAGGAGCTGGCGCAGGCGCTCGCGCATGCCGTCCACATCGTCCGGGTCCACCATCAGGCCGGCCTCACCCACCACTTCCGGCAGGGAGGTTTGGTTTGATGTGATGACCGGTACCCCCGAGGCCATTGCTTCCAGAGCCGGCAGGCCAAAACCTTCGTAACGTGAGGGGTAACAAAAAGCCGCGGCACCAGCGTAAAGCGGCGGTATCAACTCGTCTGCGACATACCCCAGCAGACGCAACTCATTGCGGCGAATCAGTTCTTCAGCAGACTTCATCAACCCCTCGGTACCCCATCCGGCCATTCCAGCCACTACCAGCGGATAGCGTTGCCGCAGGTCCGCCGGCAGTCCGGCATAGGCTGCAAACAGGGTTGGCAGGTTTTTACGCGGCTCCAGCGTGCCAACACACAAAACGTAGCCGCCCGGGGTCAACCCAAGACGGGCCAGCACCGGGGTGAGGGCTTCATCGGCACGCGGCTGAAAGCGCGGATCAGCCGCCAGATAGGTATTGGTAATGCGAGCCGGATCAACCTGAAACCAGCGCCGCAGGGCCTCTCCTGTCGCCTGCGAGATCACGATGATGTGATCCGCCCTGGCGATGGACGCTGGCATATCCCGCTGCATCAGGCGCACCCGCTCCTTCGGGTGGGTTTCCGGGTGATCAAAGCAGGACAAGTCGCAGATGGTCAACACCAAAGGCCCTTTGTAAGGCAACGCCACGTAATTCGGCTCATGATAGAGAACGTCACCCGCACCACCCCGGGTCAAATAACGAAATATGGCGCTTTCGGCGACTTTGCGCAAGGCACCGGGACGCGGAATGAATCGGCGCAACAGGCCATAAGTGCGCTGCACCGCTTGTGCCGTGCCTACAGCGGGCTGTGTCATCCCTTTTTTGAAACTGGTCCCGTAATACATGGTCAGGCTGACCTCAGGAATTTGTCCCATGGCGGTAAACAGGTGGCGGATGTACTGCCCAATGCCGGTCAGAGGCGCCAGAAGGGGCGTGCCGTTGACGAGAACTTTCATCGGCTACAAAAACAAGGCAGAAAAAGCAAGACCGAACACCAGCCCGGCCACGCTGCCGATCAAATTACCCGTCATGTCAAACCAGCAAAAGCCACTGCCATAGCGAAAGTCCCAGCACTCTTTTGCCAAGCCTAAAAAGAAAACCACCGCAAACGCCAACGGCGCCGACCACAGCAGCAAGGCGGCCAGCGTCATCCAGAAGCTCCAGACCATGTGTTTGACCTTGTCTTCCTCCCGCAGCTTGCCGGACAAGAGTTGGAAAAATTGGTAAATGGAAACTCTCATCAATCGTGGGAAGGGGCTTAGGAACAGTAAGCAGATATTCTAGCTTCGGGCCAAACAGAGTTTTTGGGGTCAGAGCCCAAATTCGCCGAGCCTTCGGCTCGCCCCGCAGGGTGCGGTGCTACGCACCGCAGCGAAATTGGTGTCTGACCCCAATAACTCTCTTACATACTCTTTCACAGTGTCGCCGCTAACAGCCCTCCAAGCTGAATACAATTCAGCACAGAACCGTACAACTATCCATGATATTAATTTCAGTCGTACTGTCAGGCGGCGCTGGTGCCAGGCTATGGCCTGTTTCGCGCCAAGCCTACCCCAAACCGTTTATGCAGGTGGGCGGCAGCGCATTGCTGCAACAAGCCATTGAGCGCGGACAAGCCTGCGGCACCGACGCCGCGATCATCGTGACCAATCAGGAGCACCTGTTTTTGTCGCGCGACGTGATGTCCGGGCTGACAGACCCACCCCATGTTCGCTATCTTTTAGAGCCCAAAGGCCGCAACACGGCGCCGGCCATTGCGCTGGCAGCATTGGCCTGTGCGCAAGCGCACGGGCCGGATGCCGTCATGCTGGTGCTGCCGGCCGACCACCTGATTCCGGACACCGAAGCGTTTGTGGTGTGCGCCCTGGAAGCCGCACACCAGGCGCGGCAGGGCCAACTGGTGGTGTTCGGCATTTCACCCACGACACCAGAGACCGGCTTTGGTTACATAGAGGTTGAAAAACCCAGCCGCAGCACCCAGAAAGCCCGGCGCTTTGTAGAAAAGCCCGACCTGGCCACCGCCCAGGACTATCTGGCCACTGGCCGCTATTACTGGAACAGCGGCATGTTCTGCTTTACCGCTGGCAGCATCCTGCAAGCCCTGAAAGAGCACGCCCCCGAAGTCCTGCAAGCCGCCGCGCATGCCTGGACCGGCAGCGCCACGCAAGACGGCGTCACCCAATTTGAGCCCCATGCCTTTGGCCTGCAACCCGACATTTCCATCGACTACGCCGTCATGGAACGTGCCAGCAACGTGACCCTAGTGCCTGCCAGGTTTGGCTGGAGCGACGTCGGCTCATGGCCCGCTGTGGCCCAGTCCCACACGGCCGACGCCAGCGGCAACACGTTTGTTCAAAACCAAGGCGCCGAGTTTGTTGCCCTGGACACCACCGGCACCCACGTGCAGACCGACAGCCACACCCGCAAGGTGGTGGCCACCATCGGTGTGCACGACCTGGTGATTGTGGACACGCCCGACGCCCTGCTGATAGCCCACAAAAACGCCGCCCAGAAGGTCAGGGCCGTGGTCGAACTATTGAAAGAGCGCAAGCACGAAAGCACCCAGCTCCCCCCCTCCGTGCACCGCCCCTGGGGCAGCTACGCAACGCTCAAAGAAGAAGACGGCTACAAGGTCAAGCGCATCACCGTCAAGCCCGGCCAGGCGCTGAGCCTGCAATACCACCACCAGCGCGCCGAACACTGGGTGGTGGTGCAGGGCACGGCCCTGGTGCAGATTGGCGACACAGAGTACAAGACCCTGCCCGGCCAGTACCGCTACATTCCGCTCAAGGAAAGACACCGCCTGACCAACATCGGCCAGGACGAGCTGGTGTTGATCGAGGTGCAGTGCGGCGTTTATCTGGGTGAAGACGACATCGTCCGGCTGGCCGATGTTTACGGGCGTGTCTGACCCCAATAACGCTTACTAAGGCCTCGGTTGATCGGTGGGCGGCTTGGGCGCATTGACCTCTTCGCGCAGCGTTTCGGGTTTGCGCACGATCAGCCTGCGCAAGTCTTTCTCCACCACCCCGCGCTGTATCAACACCTGCATGGCCCTAGAGACGGTTTCGCGGCTGGTGTTGACCATGATGGAAATCTCCTGCTGGCTTGGCAGTCTTTCAATAACTACCAGCCCACCAGGACTTATTTTTGCAAGGTAATCGAGTAGCGCATAAACCCTTTGATAAGCATTCGGGATACCCAGAATGATTCTGAAATTCGATGCTCGTCGAATGTCGGACGCCAGCCTTTTCAACATCCGTTCCGCAATCAGTGGCTGGTTGTGCAGTAACTCCAGCGCATGGGCGCGCGGCAGCAAAGCATAGATGGACGGCTCACAAGCCACCACGGTGGCCGACCGCGGCAAGCCATCAATCACCGAGAGTTCGCCAAAATAATCACCCGCCTGCAAAAACGACAAACCAATTTCGCGTCCATCTTCCGTAATCTCCACCGCCTGCAAACGGCCTGACAGCAGAAAAAGCAAATGGTCTCCCACGCCCCCCTTGTGCAATATGGGTTGCCCCTTTTGAGCCGTGCGTACCTGCAATACAGCAGCTATTTTTTTCAGGGCGGCCTCGTCAACACCCGCTAACAGCGGAAGCTTGTTGAGTTGAATGGTGATGACTTGCTGCGGCTTGCGGTCGGCCCGCAGGCTGGCAGCCTCAGACGCAGTTTGGATGCTGGCGTTTGTCATAGTTAAAAGCCGGAAGCAGCAGCTTATTCCTTTTCAGATCGATAGGAGATTAGGCGCGGGGTTATTGGGGTCAGACACCAATTTTGCTGTAGTGCAAGCACTGCACCCTACGGGCGAGCCAAAGGCTCGGCGAATTTGGGCTCTGACCCCAAAAACCCTTCCTTGCTGACTCGTGCCATGTCAGCATCTACCATCCCGGTAATCAGTGTATCCAGATGGGTCTTCGCCACCCAGCCCAGCTTGGCCTTCGCCTTGGCTGGATTGCCTAGCAAAACTTCTACCTCGGCGGGACGGTAGAACAGCGGGTCAATCACCACATAATCCTCATGCTTCAAGCCGACATGTGCAAAAGCAATGGTACACATATCGCGCACCGTCGTCGTCAGCCCGGTAGCGATCACATAGTCGTCAGCCGTATCTTGTTGCAACATCAGCCACATCGCCTCGACATAGTCGCCGGCAAAGCCCCAGTCCCGCTTGGCATCTATATTGCCCAGGCGCAGTTCTTTTTGCTTGCCCTGCTTGATCCGGGCCACGGCATCGCTCACCTTGCGCGTGACAAACTCGATACCGCGCAACGGTGACTCATGGTTAAACAAAATCCCGCTTGACGCATGCAAGCCAAAACTCTCGCGGTAATTCACCGTCATCCAGTGGGCATACAGCTTGGCCACTCCGTACGGGCTGCGCGGGTAAAACGGCGTTGTCTCGCTCTGCATGGCCTCGTGAATCAGGCCGAACATCTCGCTCGTGGACGCTTGGTAAAAGCGTGCTTTTGGATTCACTATCCGCACCGCCTCCAGCACATGCAGCGCTCCTATCCCTGTGACCTGCGCCGTCACAATCGGCTGCTCCCAGGAGGTACCCACAAAGCTCTGCGCGCCCAGGTTGTACACCTCCTGCGCGCCAGACTTTTCCATGCTTCGCACCAGTGAAGACAGATCCGTCAAATCCCCCTCCAGAAAATGCACATCCTGGGCAACGTTCAGCTCGCGCAGGCGCCACAGTGTGTCAGTGGAGCGACGTGCATGCAGGCCATAAACGGAGTAGCCTTTTTCAAGCAACAGCTTGGCCAGATAGGCCCCATCCTGGCCAGTAATGCCGGTGATCAATGCTTTTTTATTTGACAATTTCTTTTTCCCAATATGTATAAAGATTTAGTAAAGTTTCATCGATCGGTATTTCCGGTTGCCAGCCTGTGCATTGCGTCAATTTATCGTGACTGCCACATACGCGCAACTGATCAGCGGGCCGGTAGCGGGCCGGATCGCTGACGATTTCAGCCTTTACGCCAGCCAGCTCCAGCAGTTTTTCGAGCATCGATCGTATCGAACGTTCAACCCCCGAGCAGACGTTGTAAATCTCGCCATTGCGGCCGTGCGCCAGCAGCAGCTCGTAAGCGCGCAGCACGTCCTTCACATCGGTGAAGTCACGGGTCACGTCAATATTTCCAACCTGCAGCACGGGCGAGCGTTTGCCGGCAGCCATTTCTGCCGCCTGGCGTGCAAAATCCGACAGGGCAAAACTGGGCGCCTGTCCAGCCCCAATATGATTGAATGGGCGCACCACGACGATCTCGAAGGGGCCGGTCAGGCTCCACTGATAGCAAAGCGCTTCGGCAGCTGCCTTGCTCACAGCATAAGGGTTTCGGGGGCGTAAAGCCAAGTCTTCGCGGATGGGTAGCTGTTCAGGCGTCACCAAACCATAGGCATCACCCGTGCTGACATACAAAAAACGGCCTGTAAATCCTGTTTCCGCCAGCGCCTCCAGCAAGCGCAAAGTCCCCAAAAAATTCACCTCAAACGTTCCTTGCGGGTCCTTGAAGGAGTCCGGCACATAACTCAGCGCCGCCAGATGCAGCACCGCCGCAGGCATGCGTTCAGGCAAAAACGCCAGCAGCGCCGCCTTGTCCCGCAGATCCACTTTATACCCGTCGCGGCACAGTCCAAACGCACCCGGCCAGGCCCGCAACGCATGCGAGCCGACAAACCCCGACTCACCGGTGACCAGTAGCTCGGACATCTCGACATTCTTTGGCATCATCGCCCCTGTAGCACGTTTTCGAGCAAATGCCGCGCACTCTCGCGCCACGTCAACCACGGCATATCCTTAGACTCCGGCGCGCCACCCGCCTCAGCCAGCATCAGCCAGGAGCGCAGCGCCAGCGCCAGCGCCTGTGGTGTGGTGCCAGAAAAATAAAACGCATGCGGCCCAGCCACTTCGCGAAACACAGTGATGTCCCGGGCCAGTACCGGCAGACGATGCTGTGCCGCCTCAATCAAAGGCAAGCCAAATCCCTCGGCTTCCGACGCGGCCAGCAAGCATCGTGCTGCGCCATATAACTGCGCCAGAAACGCATCGCTCGCGCTTTCCAGCCAAAACAGGTGCCGGCCTTGTTCTGGATGGTTACGCAAGCGGCTGGCCAACTCCTGCGTATGCCAGCCCTCCTTGCCCACCACCACCAGGCCCACCTCTACGCCCTCGTGCCACAGCAGTTCAAACGCGGCAAGCGTTTGCGCGTAGCCCTTGCGGGGCTCCAGGGTGCCGACCATCATAAAGTGCGGTCGCTCACGCATCGTCGCCAGCAACTGCTGCGCTTCATCGGGTAGCCCCAGGGTTGGCACAGAATTTTCTATATCGGCCCCCAGATGAAAGTAACCCACCTGCGGCAAGGCGCCCGCCGGCGCGTGGGCAGTCAACCATATTTGCAGATCTTGCGCCACCGCCTGTGAAATACACCACAAAGCATCGGCCTCCTGCGCCAGGCCCTCCAGCCAGGTTTCAAAGGCCTGCGTTAACTCCGCCGTCGAATACTGCGGATACAGCAGCGGAATGATGTCGTAGACCACAAAATGCACCCGAACCCCCGCCATGCGAAAGCGCCGCAACTCGGCTTGCACCTGCGGAAACAAATGGGCACTCAAATCCAGCCCAACAAACACATCCCCGGCCTGCACCTGCACCGGGGGCAGTGCCGTCAGATCTGGCTGGGCGCCCAGGCCCTCGCCCGGCTGACCGGGTGCCCAACCGGGGGCATACCGATAGCCTAGACCCGCCTGGGCCACCACCGGGCAGACCCGAAACCCCGCCGGCGGCGCAGCCAGCCACTGGCCCAGAATGCTGCGCACCACCCGCTGAATGCCGGTTCTGGCGTCCCGAAAATACAACTCCGACACATCCACCAGCAACTGTGCCTGGGTCACCACCGGGCGCTCCATCGGCCTTGCCGTCTGCGTCAGCCGGTCCACCCGCAAACCTTCCATCATCGCCGCCAGCCGCGCCGCTACCTGGGCCCAATCCCGCTGCGCCAGCCAGGCCCGCTGCCGCGTGACCAGGGCTTGCGCCGCCTCGGGCTGTGCCAGCAACGCACACACCGCCGCCACAATGGCCTCGACCCCGCCGCCCTGCATGCGCCAGGTGCATTCGGCCAGATCCGAAAAAATCGGCAGCGGGCTCACCAGCACAGGCTTGAGCGCCGCCAGCCCAATCGTCACCGCCCCGCTGGCGCTCTCCTGCGTCTCCTTGTAGGGGTAAATCACATAATCGGCCAGCCCCAGCAACTGCACGCACTTCTCGATCGGCCTAAAGTCCGTGATCCACACCACCTCGGTATCCAGCGCCAGCGCCCGCGCCATTTGCTGATATTGCTGGAGCATTTCCTCGCTGCGCTCGTCCAGCACCGAATTGAGCGCCAGCAAACGCACCCGTCGCCCGGTGGCCTGCGCCAGCGGCTGAATGCTCTGCACCAGCGTGTCAATCCCCTTGTGCGGCAAAACAAAACCAAAACAGGCCAGCACCAGATCCGCGTCGCCCAGGCCCAGGCTGGCCCGATCCACGCCAGCCACGGGCGGCTGCGGCTGCACCACGCCATGCGCCAAAAGGGTCACCTGGTTCACCAGGCCCAGCGTCAGCAGATGGTTCAAGTCCTCCACCTGGTGCACCAAAATCCGGTCCAGGCGCTGCAAGGCCGCCACCGCCCGGCCAGACAAACGGCTCTCCAGTAACAGCGGCTGCGTCGAATGCAACTCCAGCAACACCACAGCACCTGCGTCATGCAGCGCCGCCAGCGCCTCGCACACCGCATCCGTCAACGCATACAAACTCGGCTGATGCTGCACCAGCACCAGGTCCGGCGTGCTTTGCCCCAAAAGGCGCAAAGCCGCGCTCACCGACTCACTGTTTCCCAGCTGCCAGCACGGCGTATACACCGACTGTGCTGCATCCGGCTCTGTGCGCGTATCACAAAACACCCGCAGCTCAAAACCCGGCTGCACGCCAGTGCACAAATCGCCCAGCAACTTGTGGCTGTACTCGGCAATCCCGCAGCGCGTCAGCCACGGGCTCAGCACCGCCAGGCGCAGGCGCGTGGGCCGCACCAGCCGCGCGCGCAGCGCATCCAGCCAGTCGACGCAGGCCAGCACCCCGCGTGCGCTTTGTGCCCAGCTGTAGACCTCCCGCACCAGCTTCATGCCGGCCTGCCGCCGCTGCGCCAGCACGGCGCTGTCCGACATCACTTCTGCACGTAGCTGGCGCATCGCCTCACGCAAACCCTGCATATCCGCATCCACCCAGCACGCATCCCCGGCTTTGACGTGGCTGGTCGATTGCGCAAACCGAAACGGCAGCAGCAAGGCCGTGCTGCGGGTGCAAAAATCAACATGCGCCCCATAGCCCGTCACTATCACCGGCAAGCCCAGCGCCAGCGCCTCTGCGGCTGGCAAATTAAAACCTTCGCCGCGTGTTGGCAGCACCAGCGCTTGCGCGCTGCGGTACAAGGCCAGCATGCCGGCATCATCCAGCGACGTTTCATCAACAATCACCGTCGGCGCATCGGCCCGCCCGCCCGAGAGTTCGGCCCACTGCGCGCGCACCTGGTTGTGCGGATTGGCAAAGGTCTTGATGTAAAGCTCGACCCCTGAGTCGCCTGCAAACTCTTCCAGAAAAGCCTGCAACAGCACATCGACGCCCTTGCGCTCAAACACCGACGATACATGCAGAAAACGAAACGCCGTGTTGGCCTTCGGCGTCAACGCTGCCAGGGGTGCAGTCTCCGGGCCCACCAGATGGTCCACGCCCATCGGCAGCACAAAAATCGGCAAGCGGCAACCGGAGTTGCGCAAGGCCCGTTTCACAAAATCGGTGGCTGCCAGCAGTGCATCAAAATGCGTCTCGATGTGCGCCACCATCTGCGCTGGCACCAGGGTTTCTTCCCAGAAAAAAACCATCAGCCGCAAGCGTGCTGGCGCTGCATCCGCTATCAACGGATAGTGGTGCACCAGCGCCACCGTGTGCGCTGCCAGCGCCGACGGCACCGGCCGCCCCAGCAGCTGCGCCAACGCAGCCCGCTGTGCTGGCGGCAAGTCTGTGGCTTGTGCCAGCGGCGCGCCATGAAATGGCACAAACGTCAGCCGCGAGCCCGTCAGCGCGTCCAGCGCCAGCGCCAGCCCCCGGTTCACAATCGCCAGGCTGTAGTGCCCCTCCACATGCCCGGTCAAGCGCAGCCAATCCGCGCGCCCGCCCAGCCTCGGCACGGCCAGCGACAAAGCCTCTGGCCGCAACGGCCAATTGGGCAGCACGGTCGGGTTAAAGCGCCCGGCCGCTGCCACGGCCCTAGGCCGCGCTGGGGCTGCCAGCGCAACAGGGCGCGCTGGGGCTGCCACCGCAACAGGGCGCCGCCACGACAACCGTGCCAGTTCCCCGGCCGCCCGCAGATGCTGGCTCAGCCAGCGCAGCGGCGCCGTCACCCGCCACGAGTGGCTGGCGCGTGTTTCAGTCAGCGCCACGTCCAACTGCTGCACCTGCTGCAGCTGCGCCTGCACCTGCTCCTGCAACTGCTCCAGTTGCCCGCGCGTACGCAACCAGTCGGCCTCGGCCTTGGCCTCGGTGGCCTTCAGGCGCAGGCGCAGCGCATCGGTCTGGGCGCTCTCAAAATCGTCAAACACATGGGGGGGTGATTCAAAAAACCGCGCCAACGCTGCCTGCTCATCGGCCAGGTAATACCGGTTCAAGCCGTCAAAAAACACGCGCTGGTAACCCGCCGCCAGCACCAGGGGTTCCCAGCTCGCCTCGACCGTCTGCGAGTTCGGACGCGTCGCCTCGACCACCAGCACCCAGGGCCGGCAACGCGAAAAATCCATGCCCGCCAGCACATCGGCCTCCAAGCCTTCCACGTCAATCTTCAGAAAATGCACATCGCGCGCCGCATACTCGGCCAGCACACCGTCCAGCCGCCGCATCGGCACCGTCAAGCGCACCACCGTCAGCCCGGCGCGCGCATGCATCTGTGCCACCTCGGCGCTGGCCGTGGCCAGGCCCCGCACCGAGGTGTCAAACAGTTCCAGTTCCCCATCCTGGGCACCAATCGCCAGTTGCAAGTTGACATCGCGCGGGCGCTCGGCGCGCAGTTGGGCAATGTGTTGCGCCAGCGGCTCGATGTTGATGCCCGACCAGCCACGCTCATAAAACGCCCGCGTCACCGAGTCATCCGAAGGGTGGTTTGCCCCCACGTCCACATAAAAGCCGCCCGGCACATGCCCCAGGGCGCGCCACAGCAGCACGTCCTCATGGTTCTGGGCATACGACACAAACGTCATGAGGCCTCCACCGTGATCACCGGCGCCATCCAGACCGAACCGACAAACGCCGGCTTGTCCACATTCACCACCGAAAACACCAGCGCCAGATCACGCCACTCGAAGTTGGCTGACAAATGCGTATCCCGGTCCACCAGCGCCGTCTGCACCGAATAGCTCCCAACCCCCAGATTGGCCTCAAACGCAATCCGAAAAAGGTAAGTGGCCCCCACCGTCGGGGCCTGCAACAGCTGGCCGGTGTGCCAGGTGTTGGTGCCATACAGCACTTGCCCCAGCCGGTCCTTGATGCCATAGCCCAGCACCAGGCTCTCAATCGGGCGCAGCACCGTCACCGCGACTTGCAGCAGCACCGGCGCACCCACCCGCACCACCTCCAGGCGCTCGCCTGCTGCATTGCACAGCGCGATGTCTGACACCACCGCCTCACCCGTGCCCGACACCGTCTGCTGCCGACCATCGGCCAGCGTCGACTGCGTCACCGTGCGCTGCCCGCTCTCGGCAATCAGCGCGTTGTAGTAATCCATCACCACCTCGGGCGTGCCCTGCAGCGCCACCCGGCCACCCTGCAGCAAAATCGCCCGGCTACAGATCGCCTGAATCGCCGCCTTGTCGTGCGACACAATCAGCAGCGTCGTGCCGAGCGCCCCAAACTCGCGGATGCGGTTAAAACTCTTGTGCTGAAAATACGCATCGCCCACCGACAGCGCCTCGTCCACCACCAGCACATCCGGCCGCTTGCAGGTGGCCACGCTGAACGCCAGGCGCATCTGCATCCCGCTGGAATACACCCGCACCGGCTCGTCAATCGCCGCGCCGATCTCTGCAAAAGCCTCAATCTGCGGCATCAGCGCCGTGATGTCGGCCGACGACAGCCCCAGCAGTTGCCCCGCCATATAGGCGTTTTGTCGCCCGGTAAAGTCGGGGTGAAAGCCCATGCCCAGCTCCAGCAGCGCCGCCACCCGGCCCTCTATTTGCACCTGCCCCGTGGTCGGATGGGTGGTGCCGGTGATCAGCTTGAGCAGCGTGCTTTTGCCCGCGCCGTTGACGCCGATAATGCCCACCGCCTCGCCCGGCTGCACCTCGAACGACACATCCTGCAGCACCCATTTCAGCGTATGCCGCACGCCGCTACCCGGCAGCACCCACTCCGCCAGCTGGGCCCAGCGCGAAGGATAGAGCCGGTAGGCCTTGCCCAGCTGGTTGACCCGTATCGTCCCCATCACAAGGCATCCACCATGTCACCGGCGTGTTTGCGAAACAGCCGCAACCCCAGCGCGCACAAGCCCAGCGCCAGCAGCAGCACCAGCCCCACCGCCGACCAGTCGGGCCAGCGTCCAAACACCATAATTTCATGCATCGCATTCACCAGCGTGGCCATCGGGTTGAGCACCAGCAGGGGCCGCACCGACTCAGGCAGCACCGTGATGGGGTAGACAATCGGCGTCAGCCAAAACCAGAACTGCAGCACGATGCTGAACAGCTGCCCCACGTCCCGGAAAAAAACGTTCAGCACCCCCAGCGTGATGCCCAGGCCCATTGCCAGCAAGGCTATCACCAGCAGCACCGGCAGCAGCGCCACAAACACAGCGCCCGGGAAATTGCCCGTTAGCAGCAAAAACGCCACAAACAGGCCAAAAATAATGCTGAAATTCAGCCCCGCGTTGAGCCCCACAATCAGCGGCAGGCACAGGCGCGGAAAGCTCAGCTTTTTCATCAGGTTGGCGTTGTCGATGAAGACCGTTGACGCGCGCCCGGCGATCTCGGCAAACAGGCCCCAGGTCAGGATGCCCGTGCACAGGTAAATGCTGTAGGCAAATGCGCCATCCATCCCGGGCAGCCGGGCGCGCATGATCTGTGAAAAAATCACCGTGTAAACCACAATCATGGACAGCGGCTGAATCACCATCCACGCCGCACCCAGCAAAGAATTGCGATACCGGGACTGAAACTCCCGCATCACGCTGCTAAAGACAAAGCCTCTGAATGACCAAACAGCGTTGGGGTATTTCACGCAAGCTTTCTAAAACTAACCATGTTACCGGACGAGCACCGCGCAACGCGGCAATTCGCCCGAAAAATGAATTTATAGAAGTGACCTACAACTGCCACTGCCAGCCTACTTGTAGCGACTGGCTGCCATACTCAAAGATCGAAATATTTTCCCGGTTCTGCACATTGCGCAGTTCTACATGCAGCGACTGCTTGGCCCCCATCGGAAACACCAGTGCCAGCCGCACCAACTGCGTTTTTTGCCGGCGGATTTGATCAATCAGGCCTGGTGCATACGGCTGCTGCCCGGCCCAACTTTGGTAATTTAGCCACAACTCGCCCAGCACCCCAGGCGTCAGCTGCCAGCGCCCGGTGATATGCGCCAGCGTGCCGCGCCGGTCATTGCCCGGCCGCACAGCACTGCCTTTGTCAAGCGCCTGCCCCAGGCTGGCCTGCCAAAAACCATCGGCCCAGCGGTAGTTGAGCACACCGCGCCACTCTTGCATCACCGAGTCAAAGCCCGACTGCGTCAAATAGCGCACCCCGGTCACCCCACCCTGCAGCCCAAGCTTCCAGCCCGATGGCAGCGCCAGCGGCGGAAACAGTTGCAGCGCCAGCTGCTGCTGCGTTTGGTAGCCCGCCCCGCCCAGCGTGGTCAGCCCCATGGTGGCCGTGCCCGTCAGTCCCCAGCCCCGGCCCAGCTGCCAGGGCCGCTCCAGCCCCAGCAGCAGATGGCCCAAGTCATAGCGGTGCTGCGTGTCGTACTGCCGCGCCTGTACCTGGGCAAACGCCAGCGCACCCACCGCGTCCCAGGGCTGGGACAGCTCGGCGGACAAGGCCATAAAACGATCCGCCTTGGGCGTGTAGTCCGGGCTCAGTACCAGGCTGGTTAAGCTCGCCCCCGTGCCAATGCTGAAATTTGGGCTGCTCGCGCCCTGGTTCACGTTGCTGTCATAGCCCAGGCCCAGCCGCAACCAGGCCGGCGCCTGCTTCTGTGTTTGTGTTTGTATTTGTGCTTCCACACAGCGCTGCTGGCGCTGCAGGGCAATCAGCTCGCGGATGCCCGGCGGCGGGTCAAAGCGCGCCTCAATCGTCGCAAACAGCGACTCAGCCTGCTCTGCCTGCCCCATACTGCAGTACAGCATGGCCATGTCCATCCAGGCGCCCGCATGCTCGGGCGCCGTGTTCATCAGACGTTGCAGCACTGCGCGCGCTTGTTCGGGCTCGCCATCGGCGATCAGCCGCAGGGCCTGCTGGTATAGGTCGTCCCCGTTGGGGGCGGGCACCGGCGCCTGGCCCCAGGCGGTCCCGGCCCAACCAAGACCAGCCAGGCAAAGCGTACAAAGATTCAGGCGCGTGCGCCAGCACCTGTGGGGCCTTAGCCACTTTAGCCACACCCGCAAAAAATCTAGCACATGCAGCCCATGCAAAACACCCTACACAAAAGCCAGCAAGTATAATCGGCGACATGCTCGTCACTGTCCGTCGCTGGCTACAAAACACAGGTCTGTTCCTTATCGGCATGATCGGTATCGGGCTGTGGGCCGGTGCGGCCTGGGCGGGTGAGGCCGGCAAAATCGTGCAGGCGTTTGGCGACGCACGGCTCAAGAGCGCGCCAGCCCAAGCCGGTGACGCCGTTCAACCGGGCGACCTGCTCGCCACCGGGGCAGACGGCTACCTCTACATCAAAACCACCGACGGCGGCTTTCTCATCCTGCGCCCAAGCAGCCAGGCCAGGGTAGCGGTGTACCACGTTGACGCAGCCCGGCCTGCCAACACCCGCATCAAAATCGAGTTGCTCGGTGGCGTGGCGCGCAGCATCTCGGGCGATGCCGTCAAGGCCGCCCGGCAAAACTTCAGGTTCAACACCCCGGTGGCGGCCATTGGCGTCAAGGGCACAGACTTCACCGTTTTTACCGACCAGCACACCACCCGCGTGGCGGTGCTCTCGGGCAGCATTGTGGTCAGCGGGTTTGACGCTGCCTGCACCCCGCAGGGGGTGGGCCCGTGCGCTGGCCCCAACGGGCGCGAGCTATTGGCCGGCGGCGGCGGCCAGGTGCTGCAAGTAAGCCGCGACCAGGCCGTGCCCCAGCTGCTGCGCGGCAGCAGCTACTCGCCAGACCACAAGGCCCCAGCCCGGGCCGACGAGCCCGGCAAAGACGCAGACAAAACCTCCCGCCTGGCGCCCGGCATCGAGCCCAGCCTAGCCCCCCTCAGGCTGGCCGAGCTCGGCAGCCAGTATGTGCAGCCCACGCCTACACCCACACCCACGCCTGCGCCCGCCTTGGTGTGGGGCCGCTGGCAGGCCCTGGCCAACAGCCCGGCCGACCTGGACTTAACCGCCGCCGTCCAGGCCAACCGGCTTTTGGCCATGAACAGCTTTTATGCCCTGCTGCGCAGCAAAGACAATGTTTGGCTGCCCCCCACGCAAGGCGTTGCCAGCTTTGCGCTGCAAAGCGCCCAGGCCGTGTCGCAGGTGGAGGGTGCTGGCACCGTCCATCCGGCTACGCTAGAAAACGGCAAACTCACCCTCAATTTTGTCAACAACAGCTTTGCCACCCAGTTTGACTTGCTCTCCCAGGGCCAGCGCATTCCGCGCAAGGCCGAGGGCCATGTTTTTCAAGACGGTACTTTTGGCAACCCCAGCCAGTTTTGGGGCAATAACAACATGATGGTGCAAGGCGCCATGGCCAAAGCACCCGCCTTGAGCGCGGCTTATGTGTTCATCACCCGGCTAGACGCCACGCCCCTGGCTGGCCAAGTGGCCAGTGGTGTTACCCATTGGGGCAAATGATGGGGCAAAAAACAACACGTATGCAAAAAAGTGACGCGTATCACAAAAAATACTTGTAACAGCCATACATAATGGCACCAGCAGTTTTTTGCTAATGAAGCTTTCTGAGCCTGTGGACCAGTCGCGAAGAAATCTTCAATGCTGATATTTTTTTTAACAGGAGCTTTCAAAATGCCATTGACCACAGCACAAATCCAGAATGCATACGTAGCGTTCTTCAATCGCCCTGCAGACGTAGCAGGCCTTAACTACTGGAGCAGCTACGCCGGCAGCTCTGCCGACCTGCTCAACACCTTTGCGCAGTCCGCAGAGTACCTTGGCCTTTATGCTGGCCAAAACAACAGCCAGATGGTCAACACGGTTTATAACAACCTGTTTGGCCACGCGCCTGATGTGGCGGGCTTGAACTACTGGGTCGGCCAGCTGGACAGCGGTGCGCTGAAAATTGGCAACATTGCCGACGCCATCAACAAAGGCGCCCTGACCACAGACCTTGACGCTGTGACCAGCAAAACCACGGCTGCTACGGCTTTCACCAACGCGCTCGACACCACGGCTGAGATTCTTGCTTATGCAGGCGCAACGGGTGCTACTTTGACAGCGGTCAAAACCTGGCTGTCGGGTGTGACCAGTGCTGCAACATTGGCTACGTCCACCACGACGGCTGCTTTGGATACCATTACGGCGTCGACTGTGACGGGTGCTGCGACTACAGTGGGCTCGACCTTCACGCTCACTACTGGTGTGGACCAAGGTGCAGCCT
>Ga0209284_10001388_pt1 | contig 37493 bp, 37 predicted proteins | sample FRY03_FD_187211 | JGI IMG/M metagenome (GOLD analysis project Ga0209284, IMG submission 187211) | Freshwater microbial communities from Lake Fryxell liftoff mats and glacier meltwater in Antarctica - FRY-03 (SPAdes) (version 2) | ecosystem: Environmental > Aquatic > Freshwater > Ice > Glacier... | reverse complement strand
AATCGAGCGAACAGACAACTAAAGAAACGCTAAAGTGGGTACACATTGCAATCGGGAATGCTAAGAGGGATCTTCAGAAATTCCATAAAATAAAGAGGAAATACCTGCAATTGTATCTCAATGAGTTCATTTATAAACTCAATAGACGATATTTTGGAGACAAGATATTTGATAGGCTAGTAATAGCAAGCATTACAGCGACTGGAAACTAAACGGATATGCAATTCTGTTTCGAATTAGTGGGTCGAAAGTTATAATTAAAAGTTAATTAACTAACATATTTTTAACAAATTTTTTAGAAATTCGTTTTTTTTGTGTAATTCCTAATAAATAGGGGTCGAGAATAAAGAATAGAAAAAAAATAAATGTTCAAATAGGAATTTCTAAGAAGGCTTATAACAAAAAAACCGGTGCTCCCACCGGTTTTAGACTAACTAACTCAAAAATTACTAAACTCAAATAATATTTTACAAATATAATATTAATGTAATTCTCTAGGGTTATATTAACATTAGATAATTGTTATGGATACGTTAAAGTTATAACGTAGTTTTTCTTGACTTAGTCTCTTAGGATGCAATATTTTTTTAAAAAAGTTGTCGTTTATTTAAAGTATCCTCTAAAAGCTTAAGGATTGGTTCTTTAACTGACTTGTTTTCAATTAAAAAATTTACACTAGGCTTTGGAGGTATGCTTTTTAAAATTACGATTTGGAAAGAATCAATAGGCAAGAACGAAGACAAAAAAATTTAATTTCTTGAGTATTATTCTCACAACTGTACTTATAACTCTATAATTTTAACTCAAATTAAATTATTTTCATCTAAATAAGGGATTTAATTAGACTTAAAAATAGAATATCCCAGAAAAATTGAATTTTTCTATCTTTTACTTTTTTACTTAATTTACCCAGTAAACTCAATCTCGCAAAGCAAATACTTGTTGAATCAAAGCCGTAGTTATTAAGGTAGTTTTAGTTCTAATGTCTTTCTTCTCAACAGAAATCATCGTATAAACTCCTTTTAAAGCTTCTTTAGTCACATAAACTGTTAAATTTGGATTTACTTTAGGCACAAAAGTAACATTGTTATACCTATTGACTAAGTTACTCCAAACCTGATCTGCCTCAACCTTTTCAAAGGAATTGTTGATGACAGGCTTCAAAGAGTCGTAAAGTTTTAGTTCAGTATTAGATTTTAGATAATTGGTTGCTGCATCGTCCTTTCCTAAAAGAATTTGTCTGGCATCAGTAAAGGTTATCCCCTTTGCAGCATCGATAAAAATCGGAGTAGCTTCTTTCACCGCATCTTCGGTGGCACGGTTCAATACTTTTAGACCTTCATCGGCTAAATTACTTAAACCTAATTTCCGTAAGGTATTGTCAACCGTTTGGAATTCTTGCGGTAGTGTAATTTTAACCAATTCATTTTTTAAAAAACCGTCTTCAGTATCAATTTTAGTACTTATTTATCGATACCAAAATCTAGGTCCTCTCGCAAGCCACTGGCTCTTTGGTCATTCCCTAATGTGACTCCTTGCGTTAGTTTATTGACTACTTGTTGCAACTTAGCGCAACCAAAAATTAAAAAACATACACTAATTACGAAAACTTTATATTTATTATTACTGGTTTTTAAAAAGCTAGTTCAATTAAATTAATAGGCCAATAGTTAAAAGTAATATAGGTTGCCATTATAGAAATAATAATTAATACATAATTCTTTTTATTTCTCCTTTGAAAATTAAGGAGCATTCAAGAAAAAATCACAGTTTTATTCTTGTAAACCATTGTTTTCCGCTGAATATGCAATTTTACGGCTCTAGCCAGCACAATTTTTTCTAAATCTCTGCCTTTAGCTACAAAATCATCAATGGTATGGGTGTGTGATACAGGTGTAATGTCTTGCTCAATAATGGGCCCAGCATCTAACTCTTCCGTTACGTAATGACCCGTTGCTCCAATGATTTTTACGCCGCGTTTAAAAGCAGCATGGTATGGTTTTGCTCCAGCAAAGGCAGGTAAAAAGGAATGATGAATATTAATAATTCTGTTGGGATACTCATTGATAATTTTTCCAGTAACAATTTGCATGTATCTAGCCAAAACAATAAAATCTATTTGGTATTTTTTTAACAAGGCTAGTTGTTGGTTTTCCGCTTCATCTTTGGTGTTTTTTGTTATTGGAATATGATAAAACGGAATCTGAAACTGCTCAGCCACAAAAGCCAAGTCGGAATGATTACTGAGAATAAATGGGATATCAACAGCGAGCTCACCAGAATTAAATCTGCTCAACAAATCATACAAACAATGGTTGTATTTAGAGACGAACAAGCCCATTTTTGGTTTTTTATCGTCGGTATGGATACTCCAATTGATTTTGAATTTTTCGGTTAACTGGGCATCAAATCGTTCTTTAAAAGTGTTTATAGTAAAATTTTCTTCTGAAAATTCGCTTTCTAAACGCATAAAAAGCTCGCCAGACTCTTTATCGACATGCTGATCAATATAAATAATATTGCCATCTTGCGCGTGAATAAAACCAGTTACCGAACAAATAATACCAGATTTATCTGGGCAATGAATTAAAATTGTTGTTTTCAAAGTACATATTTAAGGGGTAAAATTATGGTATTGAAAACGATAGCACCTATTCCTTATAGATTTTTACAATATTATAATTATGATGTAAAAATCTTTGCGTTTTTCGTAAATTGCAGCTCATAAAAACATCTTTTATTATTAATGGAACAAATTGCACCTTACTCCCCGAAAAATAAAATACGTATTGTAACCGCAGCCTCACTTTTTGACGGACATGATTCTGCCATAAACATCATGCGACGAATTATACAGTCAACCGGGGTAGAGGTCATTCACTTAGGGCATGATCGCAGTGTTCAAGAAATGGTAGACTGTGCCATACAAGAAGATGTAAATGCGATTGCATTAACCTCTTACCAAGGCGGACACAACGAGTATTTTAGGTATATGTATGATTTGCTAAAAGAGCGCGGAGCAGGCCATATTAAAATTTTTGGAGGAGGAGGAGGAGTGATACTTCCTGAAGAGATAAAAGCTTTAATGAAATATGGTATTACGCGGATTTATGCTCCAGATGACGGCAGAACCATGGGCTTGCAAGGAATGATTAATGATTTGGTGCAGCAAAGCGATTTTGAAACACCAGCATTAAAACTACCTAAAAACACATCTGTTGAAGAAGCCTTAAAACAAAAAGATATTAATACGATAGCAAGGTTAATTTCTTTGGCAGAAAATAAGCACGAGGATTTTAAAAAGCATTTTTCAGGTATTAAAGTCAATACTTCGGTTCCTGTTTTAGGAATTACAGGAACTGGTGGTTCGGGAAAATCGAGTTTGGTGGATGAATTGGTACGCCGATTTTTAGCAGATTTTCCAGAAAAAACTATCGGATTAATCTCCGTTGATCCTTCAAAAAGAAAAACAGGAGGTGCACTTTTAGGCGATCGTATTCGTATGAATGCCATTAATAATGATCGGGTGTATATGCGTTCTTTGGCTACGCGACAATCGAACTTAGCCTTGTCTAAATATGTAGAGGAGGCCGTTGAGATTTTAAAAGTAGCGGAGTTCGATTTAATTATTTTAGAAACTTCTGGTATTGGGCAATCTGATACCGAAATAATACAGCATTCTGATGTTTCTTTATATGTGATGACCCCAGAATTTGGAGCTGCAACGCAGTTGGAAAAAATTGATATGCTCGATTTTGCGGATGTAGTCTCCATCAATAAATTTGATAAAAGGGGTTCTTTGGATGCTTTACGTGATGTAAAAAAACAATACATGCGCAATCATAATCTTTGGGATGTGCACCAAGACGATTTGCCTATTTTTGGCACTATGGCGAGTCAGTTTAACGATCCAGGCACGAACAGATTGTATCGGGTGGTAATGCAAAAATTGGTAGATATTGCCAAAGCAGATTTAAATTCAACTTTTCAATTTTTAAATGAAAGTACAGAACACGCATTTGTTATTCCGCCGGCGAGAACACGTTATTTATCTGAAATTGCCGAAAATAATAGAAATTACGATAAAAATGTAGTTTTACAAGCGCAGGTAGCACAGCGGCTTTATGGGGTTTTTCAGACTATTTTATCTTTATTACATATAAAATTAGGCGAAGCAGAATTGGATTATTTATCGAAGAATGGACTAAACGAAGATGCGCTTTTAAAGGTAGAAATGCCAGAAGAAAACAGAGATTTTTTAGACTTGTTGATCAAAGAATTTGATCGGGTAAAGTTAGATTTAGATGCTTACCATTGGGAAGCTATTTTAAATTGGGAAGCCACAGTACAACGCTATAAAAATCTTATTTACACTTTTAAAGTTCGGGATAAGGAATTGCAATTAGAAACCCATACGGAGTCTTTATCGCACTCACAAATCCCGAAAGTTGCCTTGCCTAAATACAAAGCTTGGGGCGATTTATTGCAATGGATATTGCAGGAAAATGTTCCTGGGGAGTTTCCTTATACTGCCGGTTTATATCCTTTTAAAAGAACAGGAGAAGACCCGACCAGAATGTTTGCTGGCGAAGGCGGACCAGAACGTACCAACAGGCGTTTTCATTATGTGAGTTTAGGCTTACCAGCAAAAAGACTTTCCACAGCTTTCGATTCCGTTACTTTGTATGGTAACGACCCTGATAAACGTCCAGATATTTATGGAAAAATAGGGAATGCAGGTGTTTCTGTTTGCTGTTTAGATGATGCTAAAAAGTTGTATTCTGGTTTTGATTTATCAAACCCGACAACTTCTGTGAGTATGACAATTAATGGTCCTGCACCCATGTTATTAGGTTTCTTTTTAAATGCTGCAATAGATCAAAATTGTGAAAAATATATTTTAGAAAACGACTTAAAAGAAGATGTAGAAGTTAAAATCACCCAATTATATAAAGGCAACGAAGAAAAAAGACCGCTGTATCAAGGAAAACTTCCCGAAGGTAACAATGGTTTAGGTTTAATGCTTTTAGGGGTAACAGGAGATCAAATATTGCCTCTGGAAGTTTATAATCAAATAAAAGATAAAACCTTGAAAGAGGTAAGGGGAACCGTTCAGGCCGATATTTTAAAGGAAGATCAAGCGCAAAATACTTGTATTTTTTCAACGGAATTTGCCTTGCGATTGATGGGTGATGTGCAGGAATATTTTATCCAAAATCAGGTTCGGAACTTTTATTCGGTGTCTATATCTGGATATCATATTGCAGAGGCTGGTGCAAATCCCATTACACAATTGGCTTTTACCTTATCAAACGGATTTACGTACGTAGAATATTATTTGAGTAGGGGAATGGATATTAATGCTTTTGGGCCCAATTTATCCTTTTTCTTTTCGAACGGAATTGATCCAGAATATGCTGTTATTGGCCGTGTGGCTCGGAAAATTTGGGCAAAAGCTTTGAAAAACAAGTACGGGGCAGAGCCAAGAGCGCAGATGTTGAAGTACCATATTCAGACTTCCGGACGCAGTTTACACGCTCAGGAAATTGATTTTAATGATATTAGAACCACATTACAAGCTTTATATGCTATTTATGATAATTGTAATTCTTTGCATACGAACGCCTACGATGAAGCAATAACTACGCCAACAGAAGAATCGGTTCGTAGGGCGATGGCAATTCAATTAATCATCAATAAGGAATTAGGTTTAGCAAAAAATGAAAATCCATTACAAGGTTCTTTTATAATAGAAGAATTAACGGATTTGGTAGAAGAAGCCGTGTTATTAGAGTTTGATAGAATTACGGAACGCGGTGGCGTTCTAGGGGCAATGGAAACCATGTACCAACGCTCAAAAATTCAAGAAGAAAGCCTGTATTATGAAACTTTAAAACACAATGGTGAGTTCCCAATTATTGGGGTAAATACTTTTTTAAGCTCCAAGGGTTCACCTACAGTTTTACCCATGGAAGTTATTCGCGCTACCGAAGTTGAGAAGCAAACACAGATAGCGACCCTTGAAAACTTAAAAGAAATTCACAAGCAAAATTCAGAAAAAGAATTGCAAGAATTACAAAAGGCAGCCGTAGAAAACGATAATATCTTTGAAAAATTAATGGAAATTACGAAAGTGAGTTCTTTAGGGCAAATCACCAATGCACTTTTTAAAGTTGGTGGTCAGTATAGAAGGAATATGTAAAAATAACTAGGCAAAAATCAAAATAGAAAAGGCTGCTTTTTTAGGATACGATGGTTTTTTTGTCTTTTTAGCGGACATTAATAATATTTTATGCTTTGAGAGTATTCCTTTTATCTTGAACTGAGCGCAATCGAAGTATCGGAGGGATTATAGGGAGTATCAAAAAAAACGCTCTTACAAAGAGCGTTTCCATATTTTATATGATTTTCTAAAATTCTTTACTTCTTCTCTTAGTATGTTTAGATATTCTTTTTCTTTAAGACCATCTTTTTCAAGACCTCTACAGTACGAAAAAATATTTTTTGTCATAATATTAATATGATCAATAGTTGTAATTCGTATTGTTGAAGAGCTAGAACGTTCTGCCAATTCAATTTTTTGCGGAATTAAAATTACATCAGTCAAAATAGCATCGGCAATACTATCTCTAAAACTGTTGGACTTATATAAATACAATAAATCTTTATTATTCGTAATATAAGAAACTATTTCTCTGCTGATAAAGCATAAATCTAATGCTTTTCTGTACACAGGTAGGGTAGCTAAATTTCTATGAGGCATTCTATGAAATTTTTTTATAAATTTACGAAGAGAATAAAAATTTCAACTTAACATTAAAAGGTAAAAATTAATTTTATCTTTATAATATAAATATTTTTAAATCTTAAACCTTTGAATCAAAAGATAGACGACTTAAATTGGGGCATCTTAGAGAGTCTTCAAAGCAATGCTAGAATTTCCTTTGCCACTATTGGTCGCAAAGTAGGGCTAACCCCACCTGCGGTAGCTGAACGTATAAAAAAGATGGAAGATGTGGGGATTATTAATGGGTACAAAACCTTTATCTCGCATACGCAAGCAGGTTATCAACTAAAAGCTATTATTACTTTACGTGCTTTTATGGGCAAGTTAAAGCCGTTTTTAGAAGCTGTTAAAACTTTTGAAGAGGTGATTAATTGTTATCGCATTACGGGGAATGAAAATATTATTATGGAAGTGGTTTTAAAAGACCAGTTTCATTTAGAGAAATTTATCGATAAATTAATTCAATACGGCGAAACACGTACCCATATTATTTTATCTGAAATTGTTTCTGATGCACCTATTGGCAGAAAGGTTAAATAGATCTCTACTTTTTAAAGACTGAATCATATCTAAACCCAAAAAAGATTATTATTTTTTTCAATGATCTAGATTGGCTAAGCTTAATTAGACTTACTATTTGTTTTAAAACAAAGCATATAGCGTAAGGTGTTAAGCTAAAAGCTTTGTTGATTCAATGAGTTCAAAGTTAATTCAAGTTCCGCAGTCATTGTGCAATCAAAATAGGTGCAGAAACAATAATAATCTTTAATTTATAACTAGCTTTTCAGTTAATTTTGTAGCTTTATTAAAAAGTTTTGGTCAGGTTTTTGATATTTAGAAGAACTTAAAACATCTATTAAATTTCTGCCTTGAGCAAATCTAGTGCTTTTTGAATATTGCGTTGAAGAAAGCTTATTGCGATAGTAAAAATATATCCTAGGAGTAATTTATAAAAATTAATTATTATTTACAGATGAAAAAAATAATATCCATCCTATTGATGATAGGGTTTAATATAGGCTTGCAATCGCAAACTATCAGTTTAAAAAAAGGGGTTGTTTTAGAAGACCTAATCGTATCCGATTCTATTCCTGAAAGTTATTCCTTGTATCTACCTACCAATTTTGAAGTTACTAAAACATGGCCTATTGTATTTGCTGTTGACCTTCAAGGAAACCATAAACAATCCTTACAAATGTTTAAGAATGCTGCTGAAAGTAATGGTTATATTTTGGTGGCACCAAACAATATCAGTGATACCTTGAGTATCTCTGATAATGCACTTATTACAAAAAGAGTCATGAATAAGGTGATATCACTTTTGCCAATAAGTAGGAAACAAATATACGCTGCGGGATTTTCGGAAAGTGGAAAATTTGCCTCTGTATTGCCTATTTTGATCAATAATTTTAAGGGCGTTTTAACGGTTAATTGTCCCTTAGCGAATACAGATGTTTTAGATTTGAAAAAAATGTTTCATTATATAGGTGTTGTCGATATCAATAATTATAACTTTAATGAAATGAACGCCAACGAAAAAATCTTAAATATTTTGCGTTTTCCTAACCAATTATTAGTCTATAATCAAGGGACTTCTCCAACCATGTTTGATTTTATTAATACATCTTTTGAAATGTTTTCATTAGACGCCATGGCTAAAAATAATATGGTCAAGGATTCAATTTTTATTAATGAAACTTATAAGACAAATATCAATTTAATTGAAGATTTAATAAGCAGAAAACAGTTAATTCAGGCCTTTGACTTAGCCACTGAACTTACAAACGTTTATAGACCCCTACTTGATGTCTCGCAACTAAGAGATTTACAAAAAGAAATTAGAAAAGATAGAGTTTATATAGAAATGAAGCGCGCAGAGTCAGGTATTCTTTTCAAAGAGTCATTGCAACAAGAAGATTATGATTACGCAATGTTTGAAGATGTTTCCAGTTATAACTTTAATAATTTAGGATGGTGGAAGTTCCAGATGGATCAATTAAATTCTCAGAAATCCAATAATCCCTTTGAGCTACAAATGAACAATAGGCTTAAAAGTTTTGTAAGCTTTTTGACGGATAAAAATATTGAAGATTTACGGGTGGAAAAAATTGTAGATGAAGAAGGACTTGTTTTTTTATTTATGTTGAAAACGATTATAAACCCCCAAGATTTTGATGCCTACGAAAATGTAATTTCTCTAAGCGCAAAAAATGAAGATTACACCACCTCTTTATTTTATTTAGAAGAACTTTTAAAAGTAGGTTTTGTAGATAAAAATGCGCTGTATCAAATTGAAAATACGGGGCTGTTAAGAATTGCACCTGAATTCAATGCACTAATTTTAAAATATTTAAATGATGCGCGGTATGTACCTATTGAGCAATAAAGTGGGGAATATTGCTCACTTCCCAATCGATAACTAAACCTTTAGCAATAGTTTTAGCAACTTCTTTACCGTATAATACTTCGCACAAATAAAGGGCAGCATCAATACTTTTTGCACCTCCGGCTGAGGTTATGTATTTTCCATCGTGCACAAATATGGAGTTTTTCTTAATATTTAAATGTGGAAACATTTTTTGATACCTATCAAAATCACTGGGGAAAGTTGTTGAGGCTACCGTATCTAAAAGTCCTGATTTAGCTAAAACAAAAGCCCCATTGCTATGACTCGTCATATACAATGCTTTCTCATCCACTTTTTGGACGAAACTGAGAATCACTACATTTTCTAAATCACTATCTGTACGATGCTCTGCACCAGGTATGACTAAAATATCTATTTGCGGTAGGTTTTTTTTGGTGTAATCAAAATCAGGTAATACACGAATACCTTCAAAAGTGCTAATGGGTTTTAAGGTGTTGGCAACAGTAAAAACATTCATGGCTTTGATATTCTCACTAAATTGTGTTTGCTGAAAAACACTAAAAGGCGCAGTTAGCTCTGTGTTATACGTGCCATTCATGATTAAAAAAGCTACGTTGAAACGATCTGGTTTTATTTTTAGCCGGGCATTTACAGCATTATTATGCTCATTACCGCTGTTACAGGATAATAAACTGAAGATCAATATTATTAAAAGTAAAAAAGAGATAAATTTCATAAGAATAAAATTTGTCTCGAATGTACGAACAAAACCTAAATGAACTAAAATTATAAATTGTAATTTTGTGATAAAGAATATGGTATGAGGTATTTATGGTTTTTTTTAGCGTTTTTAGTCTTTGGGTGTAATGAAAAAAAGAAATTTCATGATAACAAGGCAGTTACGGTTATACAAGGAAAAACAGAAGCTTTAACTGATATTCTCCTGTTTCAAAATGAGATAAATGCTGATTTTAAAGATCCAGAAACATCGCCACTTTATGATAGACATAGGAAAGATTTTGAAGGTTTAGATTTTTTTGAACCGGATACCACTTTTAGGGTCATGGCAAAACTAGTTAAAACACCAAAGGCACTCTCTTTTTTAATGCCAATGACAAGCAATACGGAGTCGGAATATTTAAAATATGGCATGGTCTATTTTTCGATTGGGAAAACAGATTATCAGTTAGAAATTTATCAAGATCCTTCACTTTTTGCAGAAGAAAAGTTTAAAAACCATCTTTTTCTTCCTTTTACAGACCTAACGAATGGAATACAAAGCTATACAGGTGGCAGGTATATAGATTTAAAAATTCCTGAAGGCGATAGCATTCTAGTTGATTTCAACAAAGCCTATAATCCATATTGTGCTTATAATAAAAAATACTCTTGTCCCATTGTGCCAGAAGTAAATAGGTTAGAAGTTGCCATTCCGGCCGGTGTTAAGGCTTTTAAAAAATAAAAATGACTGCTTTAAATTAGCAGCCATTTCTAAAAAAACATATAAACATAAATTAACTCAACTTCATTTAAAAAGAATAGATGGCCGCAATTAAGAAGGATGATAAATTTTTGGTAGTACCATCAGCGTTAAAGAATACAGCATTATCAGAAGCACTATCTATACGTAGTTCTGGCTTGATTATTAAGTTTTCAATGGTATAGCTACCTGTCAAAGTTGCAGCAAATACACTTAAATCTTCAATCCCACCAGCTCCATAAATAGCTCCATAATCACCACTTTCTGCGAAATATTCACCTCTAAGTCCTATTTTAAAACTATCTGATGTTGCTAATTGCGGGTAAATAGCGGCTCCAAAAAATCCAGTACCATCGTTGTCTTGATACGCAGCGTTTAGGCCTAAGAAAAAAGTATCAGATAAATCAAAGCCGCCTGTATAGTCTATCTCAAAACCAAGTTTTGCATTGCCATCATAATAGAAGTTTAAAAACTGACCAGAGTATCCCAATTGGGCCCCTAAAGAATATGCGCCAGGAATTGAACCGCTTGTTCCATTGAAATTTTCATCAGTAACGTTCATAACGGCAAGCATCAAATTGAAGTCTTCGGATAAAGCAAAATTTGCTTTTAAACCCACATGTGAAAATGGCCCATAAGAAAATAAATAAGAGGTACTATAGTTGAAGTTGGCTGCTGGAGAAATAACTTCATAACCTAAATAGGTATTAAACCGGCCCAAAGTTAATGTAGTTTTTTCTGAAACGTTCCAGTAAGCATAAAGTTGATTTACAAAAATTCCCTCGTCACCTCCCACCGCTTGGAATGCTCTTGGTCCAAATGCTAAATCAGCAACGGCACCTGTTTTTGCACCTTCATAGCTTGCAATGATATTTGCAAACCCTAGGGCAAAACCACTTTCATTAGCAAAAGAACTTCCTGGTGCTTGAGAGCCAACATCTGTAGAACTCAAATTAGTTCTATAATAGGCATCAACGCTACCACTTAGGGATAGTGGTTTTTTCTCCTCATCAGCTTCCTCTTGTGCAAATAATGTTGTTCCTAGACATAAAGTTGCTAAAAAGAAAATATTTTTTACGTAATTTGTTATTGTAATCGTTTTCATAAATTAATGATTTAGTTGGTCTCTTCTTGTAAGGACGTTAGTGATTAAATGTTAATGCGAAAATTGTGAAAATTGATTATAGAACGGAGCGTTCTGCAAAACGCTCCGTTTATATTTTAATTAGTGCTGGTTCATTCTAAAATCAGGATAGGCATCCATTCCGTGTTCGTGAAGATCTAAGCCTTCTATTTCTTCTTCTTTCGAAACTCTAATACCAAAGGTTTTCTTTATAATTATTAAGATGATAAATGCGCTTGAGCAGCAAAAAGCACCAATAACTCCAATACCAGTTAACTGATACAGTATTTGGTCTCCACCTGCTTTAGTTCCGAAGAAACCGACGGCAAGTGTTCCCCAAATACCGCACATTAGGTGTACTGCAATAGCACCTACGGGGTCATCTAATTTAATCTTGTCTATAAGTGCAACCGCTAAAACGATAATTCCACCTGCGATAATACCTATAATAACGGCTTCGTTAGGCGACATTAAATCGGCACCCGCAGTAATCCCGACCAAACCACCTAATATTCCATTTAAAAACATAGTCAAGTCTAAATTTTTGTAGAAAATAAAGGTAAAAAGCATGGCAGCTACCCCACCAGCCGCTGCGGCTAATGAAGTGGTTACCAAAACCAATGAAGTAGTTGCTGGATCTGCTGAAAGAACAGAGCCTCCATTAAACCCAAACCAACCTAACCAAAGTATCAATACCCCTGCCGCTGCAAAAGGAATATTATGTCCGGGGAGTGCCTGCGCTTTTCCTGTTTCATCAAATTTACCAATTCTAGGCCCCAATAAATAAACAGCAATAAGGGCTGCCCATCCACCAACAGAATGTACCAAGGTTGAACCTGCGAAATCGTAAAAACCACCTTCATCACCACCTAAGGTCGATAAAAAACCACCGCCCCATTGCCAAGAACCTACTATCGGATATACTAAACCAACATAGAAAATGGTAAAAATCATGAATCCGCCTATTTTAACACGTTCAGCAACTGCTCCAGATACAATGGTAGCTGCGGTTGCAGCAAACATGCCTTGAAATAAAAAGTCTGTCCAATACGTATAACCGCCTGAAGCATAATCAGGGGTCAGCCCGTTTTCTCCGGGGTCTAGTCCAAAGCCAGCGAAACCTAAATATCCATTAAAATCTCCTGGATACATTAAATTGAAACCTCCTATGTAATACAATAAGAGACCAATGCAGATGATAAAAATGTTTTTGAATAAAATATTAATAGTGTTTTTTTCTCTTGTAAGTCCTATTTCTAAAAATGAAAAGCCCAAGTGCATAAAAAATACAAGTCCTGTACTTATCATCATCCAGACGTTGTTTGCTGTAAATAATCCTGCTTCCATATTAACTGTGTTTTTGGTTGGTGTTTTTAATTAATTCCTGCGTTACCGCTTTCTTTCGTTCTTATTCTGTAAGCTTCAATAACGTCTGAGACGAATATCTTGCCGTCGCCTACATTACCTGTACTCGCTACCTCTAAAATGGTGCCAATGGTTTTTTCTAAAAATTCATCAGAAACCACAATGGTTAAATACCTTCTTTGAATATCGCTGGTGCTGTATGAAATGCCGCGGTATACATGACCTTGTTTTTCGTTTCCTACTCCAGTTACATCCCAGTAACTAAAAAAGTTGACCTCAATTTGATGCAATGCCTTTTTCAATTCATCAAATTTTGATTTTCGAATAATTGCTTCGATTTTTTTCATAATTTATTAATTTGTTGATGGGCCAAAAGTATGTTAAAATAATTAATACCCATAAAAAATAGGGGTTTTTATATTGATTTTTATATATATAGTAATTTAACCCCTAAAAAAATATGGGTATATATAAAATAAATTGATTAAAATATTTTTTTGATGTCTCAGAAATGCTTTTTTTGGAAAAAAAGAAGAAGAAGTAGATTTTAAAGTAAATATTTCTGAGAAATGTTCAAAAAACTACAATAAAAGACAAGAATGGTTAAAAAATCAAAGAAAAGTCCTTGCCTTGTTTTATTTGTAACAATTGGCAAGTTTAAGATGTTAAGAAATAAGAAAATGTAGCGTAAATTAGGGTGTCAAATAAACTTTGATGTCCAAAACCCTAATGAAATTGAGGCAATACCGATGATAATACTTATCAAAGTGTAGAAAATAAAAGGGAAAATATCACCGGATTTTAATAAAGAATGATTTTCCAAAGCAAATGTCGAAAATGTAGTGAAGCCACCGCAAAAACCTGTAGCCAATAATAAAGTTTGATTTTCTGTGAGATAATTATTTTTTATAGATAAACCAATTAAGAAGCCTATGATTAAGCAGCCAAGAATATTGACTAGAAAAGTTCCTAAATAAAAGTTTGAGAAGTAATTGTTGAGATTTTTACTGATATAAAATCGTAAAACGCTACCAAAACCCCCACCTAAAAAAACCAGTAATAATTGTTTCATACTTTAAAATTATAAAACTAAACCGCTTTTTTAAGGTTTGTCTCAAGAATATTTAAAGGATATACTATAGAACTCATAATTTCAGAAATTTCCATTCTGTTTTTCTGAATTCTATTTGTATTATTATTAACACTAAAGAATAATAAAAAAGCTTTTTGTCCTACTAAAACAAACACTGTACTAAAGAATATTACCACACAACTTTTATTTATAGTATTACAATACAAAATTACTTATTTTCTCACAAAAACAAAGAATATGTTCTGTAAATGTTGATTTTTATGGTAAGTGTAAAAAAAGTTAAAATTTGAGTATATACCTTATAACAAACAAAATTACAATGAAGATTACGAACAAAATACCAATCCATTTAACACCTTTGTAATTCTTTACATGCAGTTTATTGTCTTTTTTGTATTGTAAGAAGATAATAACAGCAAATACAATAAAAAAAACAGCTCCAAAAATTATTTGTCCTGTACTGAACATATTTTATATTTTTACGCAAAAATAACCTAATTAAGTTATAATTATGGAAAATAATCTGAATGCAGTAGCACTCTTTCACGAAACTTTTGGGATGGGCGTGTCAAAAATTTTAAAAGCTAATTTAGGAGCCGATACCAATAAGTTACGTTTTAATTTAATGGATGAAGAAAATAAGGAATATTTAGAAGCTGCTGAAAATGACGATTTGGTTGAGGTTGCTGATGCTTTAGGTGATATGCTCTACATTTTGTGTGGCACTATTTTGGAACACGGAATGCAATATAAGATTGAAGAGGTTTTTAGCGAAATTCAACGCAGTAATATGAGTAAGTTAGGGGCAACCGGGAAACCAATTTATCGTGAAGATGGTAAGGTGCTCAAAGGGCCTAATTATTTTCCACCTAATATTAAGGAAATACTTGAAAAATAAAAAATGGCTATCTAAAAATTTAGATAGCCATTTTTTATTTTTGATCAGCACCCAAAACTAAATCTTAACCCGCCATCCAAATTTATCTTCTGCTTTATTATATTGTATTTCGGTAATTCTTTTCTTTAATAAAGAAGCGTAGCTATTAGATAATTCAGGTAAATCAAAATCCGTTTCTCTATGACCAAAAGCAGTAATAGGAGAAATTACGGCAGCCGTTCCAGCGCCAAACATTTCTTTTAAGCTTCCGTTATGAGCTGCTTCAACCACTTCTTTTACGGTAATTTTACGAACTTCTACTTTAATATTTTCGTCTTTTGCGATAGCAATAATACTTTTTCTAGTAATACCATCCAAAATTCTATCGCTTATTGGGGCTGTAATGAGTATGTCATTAATCCGAACAAAAATATTCATTGCACCAGCTTCTTCAATATGCTCATGGGTGTTATCATCTGTCCAAATTACTTGATTGTATCCTTTTTCTATGGCCAATTGTGTTGGATAAAATTGACCAGCATAGTTGCCACCAGCTTTTGCGAAACCAACACCGCCGTTTGCCGATCTAGAGTAGGTTTCTTCAATTAAAACTTTAACTTTTCCAGCAAAATAAGCACCAGACGGAGCTAAACAAATCATAAATTTATATTCATTTGCAGGGGAAGCATGAAAACCCTCTCCTGTAGCAAACATAAACGGACGGATGTACATAGAACTACCTTCTTTGGTCGGAATCCATTTTTCATCTAAAAGTAACAAAGCTTTTAATCCTTCCATGAAGTAATTTTCAGGGATTTCAGGAATTACCATTCTTTTCGCTGAAATATTAAAACGCTTGTGATTATCAAGCGGTCTGAACAAATAAATATCTTGATTACTATCCTTGTAAGCTTTCATTCCCTCGAAAATAGATTGTCCGTAATGAAAAATCTTTGCAGAAGGGTTAATCATCAATGGGCCATAAGGCACAATTTTCGGCTTTTCCCAAGCTCCATTTTTGTAATCACATACAAGCATGTGATCCGTATAAACACTTCCAAAAGCTAGATTGTCAAAATCTACTTGATCTATCTTTGATGTTTTGCTTTCTTCTATTGAAATTAGATTTTTAGCAGTCGTTTCCATTAAATTTAATTTTTCGGTATAAAATTAGTGAAATATACCAATTACTACTTCTTTTTTTCTAGAAAAATGACCAACTTTGTGGTATTAATCATATTCTATCAGTTATGAAAAGAATTCACATTTTATCGGTGTTTTTTGCACTTATTGCTGGATGTAAGGGTCAGAATAAAGAACAGGAAGCAGTACAAAAAGAAGAAATCGCTATGAATTACGCTTCCTTTGGAGCAGAAATTGATGCTAATAATGCTTTGAGTAATTCTGAAATGACTAAAAAGTTTCAAAATTTACCCATTACTGATACGCTGAACACCAAATTTTCTGCAAGCGTTATTGAAGTTTGTAAGTCTAAAGGTTGTTGGATGAAACTAAAAATGGATGACGGCACTGAAGCAATGGTAAAATTTAAGGATTACGGTTTTTTTATGCCTAAAGATATTGCTGGGAAAGAGGTTATTGTAAACGGTAAAGCTTTTATTGAAGCCATGTCTGTTGACGAGCAAAGACACTATGCTGAAGATGGTGGAGAGTCTGCGGAGGCTATTGCAGCCATTACAGAACCAAAAAAGACATTGCGGTTTGAGGCTGACGGAGTGTTATTAAAGGAATAGTTTGGAGCGAAAAATAATTACGACTTCTGATGGTTCTACAACTATTCAAATTGTGGATTGGAATGAACAATACCATTCTATTCACGGTGCCATTCAAGAAGCTTATCATGTATTTATAAAATACGGATTATCCCTTTTTGAGCATCAAACTTTAAATATTTTAGAAATAGGGTTCGGTACTGGGTTAAACGCTATAATTACCAGTATCGAATGTAAAAACTATCATTTAGTTATTAATTATGTAGGGGTAGAGGCATATCCTGTAAAATCAGAAGAAATTGCCCAGTTAAATTATATAGAGCAACTAAAAGCGGTAGATTTCAAGGATCAGTTTATAAAGATGCATTCTGGTAGTTGGGAAACTGCACGTAAATTAGCAGATAATTTTACCCTTACCAAACAACAAAAGTTTTTTACAGAAATTACAGATATTGATGCCTATCATCTTATCTATTTTGATGCTTTTGGGGCAAGAGTTCAGCCCGAATTATGGACAGAAGCTATTTTTTTAATAATGTACAAGGCCTTAAAAGAAAATGGAGTTCTTGTTACATATGCTGCCAAAGGCAGCGTTCGTAGGGCCATGCTAGCGGTAGGTTTTTTAGTCGAAAAATTACCCGGACCGCCTGGCAAGCGAGAAATGTTAAGAGCACGAAAAGTGAGTTTAAATTCTTAATGAAAAGTTATATTATGCCCTGATAGTTATAAAGCTTTAAGAATATCATGGCGTATTGTGTTAAAGCTAAACTAAAGGCAGATTGTGGAGCTATAAATTCTTATATCTTTACCCAAAAATAAGAATGAGGATTTTAATAACTGGCGCTACGGGTTTAATTGGCAAGGCTATAGTAAAAGAATGTCATAAAAATAATATTGATATTAATTTCTTAACGACCAGTAAAAACAAAATTGAATCTACTCCTAACTACAAAGGTTTTTATTGGAATCCAGACCAAAATGAAATCGATTTAAATTGTTTTGAAAACGTTACGGCAGTTATAAATTTAGCAGGTGCTACCATATCTAAAAGATGGACTGCTAGTTATAAAAAAGTTATTCTTTCAAGCAGAGTAAATTCTCTCAAAACACTGCACAATGCCTTATCTAAAGTAGATAGATCAGCTATAAAATCATTTGTTTCTGCTTCGGCGACCGGCGTTTATCCAAATTCTCTAACCAATTTTTACGAAGAAGTCACTGCTTTTCAAGTTGAAGGCTTTTTAGGAGATGTAGTTGATGCTTGGGAAAAAGAGGCAGATACTTTCACTAGTTTCGATTTTAGTGTAGCAAAAATTAGAATAGGTCTTGTGATGTCCAACAAAGGCGGTGCATTACCCGAAATGGTGAAGCCTATTAAATTGTATGTAGGAGCTCCTTTTGGTTCAGGTAAGCAATGGCAGTCGTGGATACATATTAGCGATTTGGCTCGTTTGTTTTTATTTGCGGTAACACAAGAATTAAATGGCGTTTTTAATGCTGTGGCCTCAAACCCTGTTACCAACGAAAAATTAACACATAAAGTTGCCCTGACCCTTCACAGAAAAATCATTTTACCTAAAATACCGTCATCCTTTTTAAAATTAATACTCGGAGAAATGGCTAATTTGTTGTTAGATAGCCAAAGAGTTGGTAATAAAAAAATCTTAGAAGAAGGTTTTGTCTTTAAATACCAAAATGTAGGTAGTGCTTTGGAACCGCTTTATGGTAAAAAGTTTAATTAAAACTTTGGTGTTTGGTAGTCTATACTAAGTAAAAGGTAATAAGTATTCATTGATCTCTTAGGGTTTAATTCCCTCGTTGTTTGCATTGTTTGTTTCTTTTTTTTAGGAATTTAGAATTTGTTTTTTTAGGAATTTGATGCCTTTTATGATTGCATCAAGGTAATTCATTTAAATGTTATTTGCAGGCCAACTCTTAAACCTAATACTTGAAACTTGAATCTGTTTTCACCATCAACAAACAACTAGCACAATTCCATTTTTTTATCCCTAAAACAGGCGAAGCTTTCGTTTTACTATAAAGTTTAATGACATTTTGACATTTTTAAATAATTGGCAGTACTTTTGCCAATTATTAATTGCAGAATAAAGATTTGAATTTTACTATGAGTGATAAAAATAATATTGACGATATTCTTGACGACAACTTCAATGAAGAGGTTCAAGATACTATTTACGAAGAAGAGCAAAATCAAGAAGATAAAATTGAACAACTTTCTGATGAAGATCAATTAAGAGAAGATTTAGCCAAAGAAAAAGATAAATTTTTAAGACTCTTTGCTGATTTTGAGAATTATAAAAAAAGAACATCAAAAGAACGCATTGATTTGTATAGAACTGCTGGCCAAGAAGTAATTACGGCTCTGTTACCTGTGTATGATGATTTTGATAGAGCATTACAACAATTATCAAAATCCAATGATAAAGAAATGTTTATTGGGGTGGAGCTAATCCAGCAAAAATTTAATCAGGTTTTAAAATCTAAAGGTTTAGAGGAAGTTGAGGCCAAATCAGGTGATGTTTTTGATGCTGAAATTCATGATGCCATAACCCAGATACCTGCTCCTGATAAAAAAATGAAAGGGAAAATTATTGATGTTATCGAAAAAGGATTTAAGCTTGGCGATAAAGTTATCCGTCATCCAAAAGTGGTTGTTGGATTTTAAAAAATAAACATGAAGGAAGATTATTACGACATATTAGGCATCACCAAAGGTGCAACAGCTGCTGAGATTAAAAAAGCATATCGAAAAAAGGCAGTGGAACACCATCCAGACAAAAACCCTGGAGACAATAAGGCCGAAGAAATGTTTAAAAAAGCTGCTGAGGCCTATGAGGTTTTAAGTGACGAAAATAAAAAAGCACGATATGATCAATACGGTCATGCTGCTTTTGATGGAGCTGGAGGTTTTGGCGGAGGTGGAATGAATATGGATGATATATTCAGCCAATTCGGTGATATTTTTGGCGGGGCTTTTAACGGCGGTGGTGGCTTTAGTGGTTTTGGTGGTGGCGGAGGTCAACGTAGAGTTAAAGGAAGCAGTTTAAAAATACGAGTGACCTTAACTTTAGAGGAAGTTGCCAATGGTGTTGAAAAGAAAATAAAGGTAAAGCGTAGAGTACAAGCTGAGGGAGTTACCTATAAAATTTGTGCTACTTGCGGTGGTAGAGGACAAGTAACTAAAATTACAAATACTATTTTAGGAAGAATGCAGACAGCTGCCACCTGCGGTAGTTGTGGAGGTAGCGGTCAAATTATCGATAAAAGACCTAGTGACGCCGATGCACAAGGTTTAATTGTAAAAGAAGAAACGGTATCTGTAAAAATACCTAGTGGCGTTGAAGACGGTATGCAGTTAAAAGTTTCAGGCAAAGGTAACGATGCTCCTGGGAACGGAGTGCCTGGAGATTTAATTGTAGCGATTGAAACTAAAGAGCACGAAACCCTAAAGAGAGAAGGCGATAATTTGCATTACGATTTGTATGTGAGTATTTCAGAAGCCGTTTTAGGTACATCAAAAGAAATTGATGCCGTAACGGGTAAAGTGCGTATAAAGCTAGAACCCGGAATTCAGTCTGGTAAAATATTACGATTACGCGGAAAAGGAATCACAAGTCTTAATGGTTACGGTGCAGGGGATCTATTAGTGCATGTAAATGTATGGACACCAAAAATTTTAAATAAAGAACAGAAAGATTTTTTTGAAAAAATGCAGAATAACGAGAATTTTTTGCCAAATCCTGAGAAATCAGACAAATCTTTCTTTGAAAAAGTTAAAGATATGTTTTCTTAACTAATTTTTTATTTTGTTTTTAAAATAAAAACGTATATTTGAGGCAGCATTGGGAAACTGATGTTAATTTTCTTTTTCATAGCAATTTTTTTTCCCATCCTTGAATTCTTTTAAGGGTGGGTTTTGCTTTTAATGGAACCCCGTTTTGAAAAGCTTCAAGAGCGCATTCAAAATGGATGGTTGAACTAGGATTGAAGGCCAGCCTAAACTTTTTAATCTTTTGAAAAAGTTTAAACGAATTCAATTATATATCTTTGAAAAAATTCAGTTTATGAACCATATTCTGGTAGCTAAAGATGTAAGTAAAAGCTACGGAGACAACATCGCTTTAAATAAGGTATCTTTAGAAATTCCTGAGAATAGTATTTATGGTCTTCTCGGGCCAAATGGGGCTGGAAAAACTACTTTAATTAGGATTATAAATCAAATAACGCATCCAGATTCAGGAAAATTATTTTTTAATGGAGAACCATTAACTGAAAAACATATTTCTTTAATAGGATATTTGCCAGAAGAAAGGGGCCTTTATAAAAGCATGAAGGTTGGTGAACAGGTTCTTTATTTAGCGCAATTAAAAGGTCTGTCTAAAACCGATGCAAAATTAAAATTAAAATATTGGTTTGATAAGTTTGAGATTGGCGATTGGTGGAATAAAAAAGTACAAGAACTATCCAAAGGCATGGCGCAAAAAATCCAGTTTATTGTCACGGTATTGCACGAGCCAAAACTTTTAATTTTTGATGAGCCTTTTAGTGGCTTTGATCCTATAAACGCCAATATTATTAAAGACGAAATTTTAGAATTGAAACGCAATGGCACCTCAATTATATTTTCAACACATCGCATGGAATCGGTAGAAGAACTTTGTGAGTATATTGCCTTAATTCATAAATCTGAAAAAATATTAGACGGCAAGCTTTCGGATATTAAAAAAGCGTACAAGAAAAATATTTTTGAAGTGGGGATGCATTCAGCAAGAGGCTTAGAGCTGATTACTAGCTTAAAAGCAAAATTTAATATTACAGATGAAAAGTTTGATATTGCTGAAAGTCAATTAAATTTCACCTTACAGTTAAGCCATCAAAATACACAAGAAGTCTTAACTCAAATGGCTTCGATGGCACCAATAAATCATTTTTTAGAACAAGTACCTTCTGCAAACGATATTTTTATTAGAACTATAGCAAGCAAAAATTCCAATGACTAAGTTATTATTGATTATTAAAAGAGAATATTTGGCAAAAGTCCGAAATAAGTCTTTTGTTGTGATGACTTTTTTGAGTCCGATTCTATTGGTAGCGATGGTGATTTTAATCGCTTTTTTAACTAAATTAAACGATAGGGAAAAAACAATTATTGCAGTTTTAAATGAAAGTGATTATTTTGGAAATGAGTTTGTTACTACAGAATCTACGTCATACATTAATTTTAAAAATATGGGCATTCAATCTGCTATAGATTCCACGCTCAGCTTGGGTTATTATGGATTGTTATCTATTCCGAATGATGACAGTTTAGAGAAAATAGCCTCAAATACTTTTTTTTACTCCAAAGAAGCACCGAGCACTCTGGTCATCAATAAACTCGAGAAAATTTTTGAAGTTCGATTAGAACAGAGAAGACTCCAAGAATTAGGCGTTTCTAAAAAAGATTTTGAAGAAATAGGTTCTAGTTTTTCCTTACGCACTTCCACTTTTTCTGGCGAACTTAATGTAAAAGGTTTTAATGAAATACGCGCTTTTATAGGTGGTGCTTTTGGCTATTTAATTATGATGTTTATTATTATATACGGTGGTTTCGTTATGCGTAGTGTTATCGAAGAAAAAACTAGTAGAATTATCGAGGTAATTATTTCATCGGTAAAACCCTTTCAATTGATGATGGGCAAAATCATAGGCACTTCCTTGGCAGGTATCACACAATTTGTAATATGGATACTTTCGGCATCACTACTTTTAACGATTATTATTATGGTTTTTGATATTGAACCTGCAAGCTTAAATTCTGCAAGTCAAATGGCAAATAACGGATTATCAGAGGTGGCAAATATATCTGCAATGAATGAAAAAATGATGGCTTTAGGGACCGAAATCTATAAAATTCCATGGGTAATGTTAATCACTTTTTTCTTAGTATATTTTTTACTTGGGTATTTAATATATAGTTCTATCTACGCCGCTATTGGTGCTGCTGTTGATAATGAAACGGATACACAACAATTTGTATTTCCTGTTATTTTACCTTTAATGCTAGCGATTTATGTAGGTTTTTTTTCGGTTTTTAACAATCCGCATGGCCCTATCGCTGTGGCTTTTTCTTTGTTTCCGCTGACGTCGCCCATCGTTATGTTAATGAGGCTTTCAAGCGGGCTTGGTGAAGGTGGAGTACCAATTTGGCAATTGGTAGTTTCTATATTATTATTAATTGTTACTTTTATGGGCATAGTCTGGTTTGCAGCTAAAATATATAGAGTGGGCATTCTTATGTACGGAAAAAAGCCTACTTATAAAGAACTATACAAGTGGTTAAAGTATTAAATCAATGATACAAGAAAAGGTAGAAAAAGTAAAAGAAATCATTCAGGAAGATATCTGGGGTTCTTTAAAAAACTTTCTGGAATTGGGCATACAGTTTGGGAAAGGAGAAAAAGAAATCAATATCACTATTGGCTTACTTTTAATATTATTTCTTGCCTTTATTGGCACTAGTTTTATCTTAAAATTGTTGCGTCATCTTTTTACGCGCAAAATGGAAATTGATGACAAAAATAAATTCATCAGTGTTTTCAAATTTATAAGGTATTTAATTTATTTGGTAGTAATTATATTTACCATGAGTGCTGCGGGTATTAATATTACCATATTGCTTACTGCGTCGGCGGCACTTTTTGTAGGATTGGGTTTGGCGCTCCAAGAACTATTTCAAGACATCATTGGAGGAATTTTTATTATTGTAGATAAATCTTTAAGTGTTGGTGATATTATAGAAGTTGAAGGCAAAGTAGGAAAGGTTTTTGAAATTAAACTTCGAACAACTAGATGTATTACCAGAGATGATAAAGTAGTCATAATACCTAATCATAAATTTATAAGTGAAACGGTTTATAATTATACGCAAAACCATAAAACTACCAGAGAAACAGTAAAAATTGGCGTGGCTTATGGTAGTGATGTTACATTAGTGACTAAACTTTTACAAGAGGCGGTACAAAGCCAAAAAGGGGTATTAAAAAGTCCTAAACCATTTGTACTTTTCGATGATTTTGGAGATTCCGCGCTTTTATTTTCTATTAATTTTTATGTTACTGATAGCTTTTCAGACCCTAGGGTCAAAAGTGCTATTCGTTACAAAATTGATGCAAGTTTTAGAGAGAAAAATATTAGTATTCCGTTCCCGCAACGCGATGTGCATCTCTATCAACAACAACCTTTTGAACATATTAATAAAAATAAAATAGAAGATAATGGTAAAAAACTATAGGATTTGGAGTGTTTTTTTTTGCCTATTTTCTATATTCCTTAGTGCGCAGACTCCCGATGTAGTGCGGATAGAATATATAGGTATGCCAATGAATAAGTCTGATGTTCAAATTTCTCGGGTGAGGTTAGTGACCAATATTCCGATTAAGGTTAGGGAGAAAGACAAAATTATTATTGGAGCCGAATACAATGGCATCAATTATAATATACAACGAGAAGTTTCTTTTGATTCAGATGTTTTTAAAAACTTTCATGTAATTGATTTTAATATGGCTTATATGCACCAGTATAATGAAGACTGGCGCATAATTGGCGTGATTACGCCAAGAATATCATCCACACTAAATGATGGAATACAAAATGGTGATATATTTTTGAACATTACTGTGGGCGCTTATAAAGACCAACAAAATATCGATAAACCTACAAGGTTGGTGCTAGGCATTGCTTATAATGCCAGCGTAGCACTCCGCATTCCTTTGCCTGTAATTTATTATGAAAAGAGATTTAATCCTCGTTGGACTTATGTGATAGGGGCGCCAAAAAGCGGGATGAAATACCATTATAATGAAAAGAGTTTGATTCAGGCAGAATTTATTTTGGATGGCTATTACAATAATCTCCAGAACAATATAATGCTTCCTAGCGGTGCTTCGGCGACAGCTATTTCTTCTTCGGCAGCTTTGGTTACCTTGGGATACCAGTATGCTTTGGGTAAGAATATGTTTTTATATGGGTATTTAGGACATGCGTTATTTCGAGAAGAAGTTTTGCGAGACGATAATAGAAAAATCACAAATACGTTAAATGAAGATCTAGGTTTCTTTATAAGAACTGGGTTTAGAATAGGACTTTAAAAATTAAGTTTATGCCAAAAATATTAATAATAGAAGACGAAGCAGCCATTAGAAGGGTCTTAGTTAAAATATTATCAGAAGAAAGTATTACTTACACCGTGGATGAAGCAGAAGACGGACTTAAAGGAATAGAAATTCTTAAAAAGGAAGATTACGATTTAGTGCTATGCGACATTAAAATGCCAAAAATGGATGGTGTTGAGGTGCTTGAAGCCTGTAAAAAAATAAAACCTGAAATCCCGTTTATTATGATTTCTGGTCATGGAGATTTAGATACAGCAGTAAATACGATGCGTTTAGGAGCTTTTGATTATATATCGAAACCACCAGACTTAAATCGTTTATTGACTGCAGTTAGGAATGCTTTAGATAAAAAAGAATTGGTTGTTGAAAATACAATTTTAAAGAAAAAGGTAAGTAAAAATTATGAAATGGTGGGCGAAAGCGATGCTATCAATGTAATCAACGACATGATAGAAAAAGTTGCACCAACAGATGCACGGGTTCTAATCACAGGCTCTAACGGTACAGGAAAAGAATTAGTAGCCCATTGGATACATGAAAAAAGCTTTCGAAATATGGCGCCTTTTATTGAAGTAAATTGCGCTGCAATTCCATCAGAATTAATAGAAAGCGAATTATTCGGACACGTAAAAGGGGCATTTACTTCTGCCATCAAAGATCGAGCAGGAAAATTTGAAGCAGCTGATAATGGTACTATATTCTTAGATGAAATTGGCGATATGAGTTTGTCCGCTCAGGCCAAAGTATTAAGAGCCTTGCAAGAAAGTAAAATATCAAGAGTAGGTTCTGATAAAGATATCAAAGTTAATGTACGCATTGTAGCCGCTACAAATAAAGACTTAAAATTAGAAATAGAAGAAGGAAGGTTTAGAGAAGATTTGTACCACAGACTGGCCGTGATTTTGATTAAAGTACCATCGCTCAACGATCGAAGAGAAGATATTCCCTTGTTGATTGATTATTTTTCAAAAAAAATAGCCTTGGAACAAGGTACAGCAACAAAATCATTCTCAGTTAAGGCCATTAGTCTGTTAAAAGTGTATGATTGGACAGGTAACATAAGAGAACTTCGGAATGTTGTGGAAAGGCTCATCATTTTAGGCAAACCAGAAATCGATGCTGATGATGTAATTCTTTTTGCGAATAAATAAAGACGAATATCATTTCAATGAAAAAATAGGATTATAACAATCCAACTTTTTGGGCGCTGCTGTTGTAATGACTTTTGTTTATAAATTAAAGAATTTATATCTTCAGAAAGCTTTTCATTCAGCAGTTCATTTTTCCCCGTTTTTTTGAATCTTTATAAAATACTGTTTGGCCTTCTCGCAATCCTTAGTTTCTACTATTGTTTTAAGGGAAACTTCAAAATTTTTCAAGGATTGGTCAATAATTAGTCTTAATTTGGCATAGTCTATCCCTCTTGAAGCTTTTTTCTTTTCCTATCTTAATATTTAAAGACAATTCATCAGGCATGTATTTGCTGTGATGTGTATGGTGTTGTTGTAATAATCCTAAACTAGTATTTGTGCTTTTCAAGGCCTTATTCAAAAATCTTTTGGCGCCATAAATCGTAGAAATTTCAGTAAAATTAACAAGATGTTTTAGAGCTTTCAGTAAGTTTTTTGCGGCATGACTACAATCACTGTCTTTAAGTTTGATTTTTGATCTTTCTATGGCATTAATCGTTTTGTAAACTTCAAACTTAGTTTTATTGCAATCAGTCCGAGAAAAGGTTTTTTGAGTTTGTGAAGTAATACGCTATATTAGAACCAAGATACTCACAAGCATTATCCTCACTGCTAAAGGAGGATAATAGAATAAGTAAAAAAATACCAAGTCAAAAAGGTTTACTTTTCATAGGTTTAGTTTTTATTTTAGTAACCTTTGGTCTCTATTCAAGATATAAGTAAACAATCAAGTAGGGCTACCTACCTTCTTTCGATCAACTACTTTTTTGTAAGTTTAAGTTGCTATTTTTATTTTTTTTTAGTTTATTAAAACAAATCAAATCGAGTTCATTCAAATATAAATGAAGAATAAGTTATGAAAATTATAGAAACAATACAGAGTGATGATTATAAAATTGACACATCTTTTAAATTAAAAAGTAAATTAACTTTAGAAAATTTTTGGATCCCGATAGCGATGCACTTAACTAAAAGAATTAGAGAAAGTTTATCGAGATTTGGTTGAATTTCAAGAGGTGTTGTATGCATAGGCAAATACAGTGTTTTAATATGTTCGCAGGGTATGGATACTTTGTAAAAAAACAGTTTAATTCGGAAATTTTTTGGGAAAAACGTTTTGGATAAACTATAATTTTGAAAACATTTGGTAGGTAATGGTACTATAATTTTCAAATTCTTTTTAAATGTTTCCAAATAAGAGCAGCGTCAATTCTTATTGGGCAGATTAGGGCTAAAAAGGAAAAACTGGAAATTTTCTCTAAGTGATTTAAAAGAGGAAAAATTGTAGGATAATTATCAAGCTTGTTATGAAGATGCCATAAATAAAACTTCAAAACCAAATGCGCTCTGGTTTATAATTCCTGCCGATTACAAAAAAGCAGCACTTTTAATTGTCGCTAAAATTTTATGGTAGGAGTTAACAAAATACAAAGATATTAAAGAACCAGAGCTTGATGATAAAATAAAGGCTATTTTAGAGGACTATAAAATCAGTTACAAAGCGAAAAATAATGAAGAATTTATTATGCCTACTATTTTTAATTAGTACCTCAATTTTTTCACAAAAAAGTGATGAAGCTCAGTTAAAAGTAATTTATGATGCGGCACTCACTAAAGGCAAAGCCCACGGTTGGCTTAATTACTTATCCATACAAATTGGCGGCAGGTTATCTGGATCCGTTCAAGCACAACAAGCAGTTGATTATACCAAAAAGCAACTAGTTGAATTAGGTTTAGACAAAGTCTGGTTGCAACCCGTTATGGTACCAAAATGGACAAGAGGCATGCCAGAGTTCGCCTATTTGGAAACCAAACCAGGAGTTACTATTGATATGCCTATTTGTGCGCTTGGAGGTTCTGTTAGTACACCTGTTTTTGGTTTAAAAGCGAATATTGTAGAAGTTAAAAGTTTAGATGATTTGGCCATTTTAGGGCGACAACGCTTAGAAGGTAAGATTGTTTTTTTTAACAGGCCTATGGATCCTACCATTATCAATACTTTTGATGCTTATTCGGGATGTGTAGATCAACGCTATTCAGGTGCAGTGCAAGCCGCTAAATATGGTGCAGTAGGCATTATTGTTAGGTCTATGACGCTTCGTCTTCACGATTTGCCACATACGGGTGCCATGAGTTATGGCGATATTCCTGTCGCAGATCGTATTCCGGCTGCAGCTATCAGTACAAAAGCGGCAGATTTATTAAGTGTATCTATAAGTCTGGATCCCGATGTTAATTTTTATTTCAAGCAAAACTGTCAACAATTGGAGGACGTACCATCTTTCAATGTCATCGGAGAAATAAAAGGAAGTACCTATCCCGATGAAATTATCGTTGTTGGTGGACATTTAGATTCTTGGGATTTAGGTGATGGATCGCACGATGATGGTGCTGGTTGTGTTCAGAGTATGGATGTGCTAAATTTATTCAAAGAAATAGGATATAAGCCCAAGCGAACCATACGGGTAGTTTTATTCATGAACGAAGAAAATGGACTTAGGGGTGGCAATAAATATGCTGAAATCGCTAAAAATAAAAAGGAAAATCACATTTTCGCTTTAGAAAGTGATGCAGGTGGTTTTACACCACGTGGTTTTTCGTTTGATTCTTCGGATGCTAATTTTGAGAGAATAGCAAAATGGAAATCTTTATTCGAACCTTATTTAATTCATGTTTTTGTTAAAGGCGGAAGTGGTGCCGACATTAGCCCATTAAAAAATGATAAAATTGTTTTAGCAGGACTCCAACCAGATTCGCAACGCTATTTTGATCATCACCATGCTGCTAATGATACCTTTGAATATGTAAATAAAAGAGAACTAGAACTAGGAGCTGCGACCATGACAAGTCTTATTTATTTAATAGATAAATACGGAATTTTGCCCGAATAAATTATTTATTTGCCATCCGCCAAAGCCTTACTTTTAAACAGACTCTTAGAGTGTTTAATAACTTTTATTAATTTTTAATTTTTAAAAACTCAATATATGAAAAACAAATTCATGATTACAATGCTCAGTATTTGTCTTTTTTATTCTTGTAAAAACGAGAAATCAGAAAAAGCACAAGAACCAGCACGTGGTATTATTTTAGCAAATATGGATACCACTGTAAGTCCTAAAACTAATTTCTACGAATACGTAAATGGCAACTGGTTAAAGAATACTAAAATACCGGATGATCGATCTTCTTGGGGCGGTTTTAGTGTTTTAAGAAAATCTACCGATGACGATATGCTTAAAATTATTGCAAAAGCAAAAGAAAGTAATAAGTACGCTGCTTCAACCGATCAAGCAAAAGCGCTTTTCATCTTTAATTCTAAATTAGATACAATTGCAAGAAATGAACTAGGTATTCAACCTTTGCAGCCGATACTTGATGCGATAAAGAATGTAAAGAGTATTTCGGAATTGCAAACTTTGTTAGCCACAAATCCTGCGGCAAGTTCTCCGTTTCTAGGTATAACAACCTTTGCGAATCTAGGAAATAGTAAAATGAATGCTGTTTATCTAGGTGAAAATGGTTTGGGGTTACCTGACCGTGATTATTATTTAGATCAAGATTCAAAATCCAAAGAAATCCGTGAAAAATATGTTGAACATATTGCTAAAATGCTTCAATTTATTGGAGAAGATGCTGAAAAAGCAAAAATAGCGGCTGTGAAAATTTTAGCAATGGAAACAACCTTAGCTACACCAAGATTAGACAAAGTGGCGAGTCGAGATGCACGTAATTTTAATAATCCTAAGACAATAAAAGGGGCTCAAAGCCTAATTTCTTCCATGAATCTTAAAAAATGGATGAATGATATGGGGATAAAAAAACAGGTAGATACTCTAATTGTAACTCAGCCTAAATATGTAGAGGCGCTAGATGCTTTTTTAAAGAAAACACCTTTAGAAGATATAAAAACGCTTGTGCTTTGGGATACTTTCAATAGCGCTTCTGGAAAATTATCAACCCAAATTGAAATGGCTAATTGGGAGTTTTACAGCAAATATTTAAGTGGTGATCAAAAGCAAAGACCGGCAGATGAAAGAGCTTTAGCTATGGTAAATAATACATTAGGGGAAGCCCTAGGAAAATTGTACGTTGATGAAATGTTTCCTCCAGAAGCAAAAGCAAAAGCAGAAACCATGATCAAAAATATCATCTCGGCTTTTCAAGCTCGTATTAAAAAATTAGATTGGATGAGTGATTCAACTAAAATAAAAGCGGTAGAAAAGTTAGATAAATTTACCGTCAAGATTGGGTATCCAGATAAATGGGAAGACTACTCAAGCATGCAAGTTACTAAAGACAATGGTTATTTTGATAATATGACGGCCGTTCAGAAATGGGGTCAGGCCAAAGTTATTTCAAAAATAGGCGAACCTGTAGATCGTACGGAGTGGGGTATGTCTCCACAAACCGTAAATGCTTATTTTAATCCTTTAAACAATGAGATTGTTTTTCCTGCCGCAATTTTACAACCACCGTTCTATGACTATTTAGCCGATGATGCTGTAAATTATGGCGGAATTGGAGCCGTAATTGGTCACGAAATTTCTCATGCTTTTGATGACAGCGGCTCTCGTTTTGATGCCAATGGAAATCTTTCTAATTGGTGGACCGATGAAGATTTATCAAAGTTTACTGCTCGTAGCGGTGCTTTAGCAACTCAATATAATAAAATAGAAGTTTTAGATAGTGTTTTCATCAATGGTAAATTTACTTTGGGCGAAAATATTGGAGATCTTGGCGGCGTTCTTGGCGCTTATGATGGTTTACAACAATTCTTTAAAGAAAATGGTAAACCGGGTCCTATTGATGGTTTTACTGCAGAGCAACGGTTCTTTATGTCTTGGGCAACCGTTTGGCGTACTTTATCTAGGGAAGATGCGCTAAGAACGCAAATTAAAACAGATCCGCATTCGCCTGGCAGACATAGAGCAACGCAACCTTTGCAGAATATAGATGCTTTTTATGAGGCTTTTGATATTCAGCCAGGGGATAAAATGTATTTAGCGCCAGAAGAGCGTGTTAGAATATGGTAATTAAATCTAAATAATCCCGAATGGTCGAGAGGCTTTACAGTCTTAAAGCGCCGCCTAGTGGATTATCAATTTTAAGAATTTTTTTATTTAAAATATTTATGAAAAGAGCCTATTTTGGCTCTTTTTTTTGTTTATATAAAACAAGGGAATAGGTAAACTATTTTCTAAGCCAAAACAAAACTGTACCTTTGCACTTCATTAAAATAATAAAGCATGAAAGACGGGATATACGCAAAATTTAATACTTCAAGAGGAGAAATTCTAGTTAAACTAACCCACGATAAAACCCCAGGTACCGTAGGTAATTTTGTTGCCTTGGCAGAGGGAAATTTAGAGAATAAAGCAAAAGCACAGGGAAAACCATATTATGATGGTTTAAAATTTCATAGGGTAATTCCTGATTTTATGATACAGGGTGGTTGTCCACAGGGTACAGGAACAGGGGATGCTGGATATAAATTTGATGATGAGTTTCATGTGGACTTAAAACATGACGGACCTGGTGTTTTATCGATGGCAAATTCAGGGCCAGGTACAAATGGGAGCCAATTTTTTATAACACATATTGCTACCCCTTGGTTAGATAACAAGCATACCGTTTTTGGTCATGTTGTTGAAGGCCAAGCTATTGTTGATGCCATTAAACAAGGTGATAAAATAGATTCTTTAGAAATTGTAAGAGTAGGGGCTGAGGCTGAAAAATGGAATGCTGTAGAAGCATTCAGAACATTTGAAGGTTCAAGAGCTAAAAAAATTACGGAGGAAAAAGCAAAGCATACAGCGGAATTAGACAAAGTAGCCGCTGGTTTTGAAGAAACGCCTAGTGGTTTACGCTATAAAATAATTCAAAAAGGGACTGGTAAAAAAGCCGAATCAGGAATGAAAGTTACTGTGCATTATGAAGGGTCTTTATTAAACGGAACTGTTTTTGACTCCTCTTACAAAAGAAAAGATCCGATTGAATTTCAGGTAGGTGTTGGTCAAGTTATTGCTGGATGGGATGAAGGCATTTGTTTGTTACAAGTAGGGGACAAAGCACGTTTTGTAATCCCTTCTGATTTGGGTTACGGCAGTGCAGGTGCTGGAGGAGTTATTCCACCAGATGCCATCTTAATTTTTGATGTGGAACTAATGAAATTAGGTTAATCATCAACTAAATACTTAAAAATATAAAAGGGTTACAATTTTTTGTAACCCTTTTATATTTTAGATCTTTTATTAACACTAACAACTAAAAGCAGGGTATTTAATAACACCAATAACATGAGAATACTAAAAAATGTTATCATAATTTATTCAATTAGTTAGGGATTATACTTAAAGAACATTTGTCGAGCACAAAACTCTACTTTAAGAGCAATCTTCTTCCGGATTTTATGGAGTTAACACTCAGAAGTAATAAGACCAAATTGACGATGATTAACAAGAGTAAAATACCAAAGAAAGTTTGCATATATTCAGTTTAAGGCTAAGTAAGTAATTATGTGGGGAACATATTATGCCTTGTAGATGCATTAAACGTAAAATAGTTGCGTCGCAGCACTGTAAAAAACATGCTTTTTTTAAATAAATTTTGTGAGATTACTGTTTGTAAGGCTTCAGCGGGTTTTTTTTTCTAAAATCTTTTTATTTTTAAGGAGTAATGTAAGTAAGAAGAAGTTTTTAGTATTTAATTGTCGCTTTTTTTTGATAGTTTAATTCAGTAAAAAATTTGAATAAATAAAAAAGCCCAACTAAATAGTTGGGCTTCTAAACAAAAAAAAGTTGTTACGTATGTATTATAGTACTTTTACATTTACTGCGTTCAATCCTTTTTTACCTTGTTGTAGTTCAAATTCTACAACATCACCTTCGCGAATTTCATCGATTAAACCAGAAATGTGTACAAAGTGATCTTCGCTTGAGCCATCTTCAGTGATAAATCCAAAACCTTTTGAATCATTGAAGAATTTTACTGTTCCTTTATTCATTATAAAATATTAAAAAAATTAATTAAGGAACAAATATAATATATTTAATTTTAACATTTTGATTTTTTGCAAGTTATATTTTAAAAATGTAAGCTTAACAAATAAAATCGACCATAAACACTTTTAAAAATGATAAAGGGTGTTGCTCTTAATGGAATGCATAATCTGTTTTTAAGCTTTTGACGGGTCTGGGGTCATACGTAAATAAGGCTTAATTTCCTCTACACCTTTTGGGAATAATTTTTTAGCATCTTCCGTTGCGATAGCTGGGCTAACTACTACTTCTTCGCCATTTTTCCAGTTGGCTGGAGTGGCTACTTTGTAATTTGCTGTTAGTTGTAAAGAGTCAATAACTCTTAACAATTCATAAAAATTACGACCTGTTGACGCTGGGTAGGTGAGCATTAGTTTTACTGTTTTATCAGGAGCTACGATGAACACCGAGCGCACAGTTAAAGTACTATCTGCATTAGGGTGAATCATATCATATAAATCCGATACTTTTCGGTCTTCATCGGCTATAATCGGGAAGTTTACGTTAGTATTTTGAACCTCGTTAATATCTTTAATCCATTCTGCATGGGATGCTGTACCATCAACACTCAAAGCAATCATTTTTACATTTCTTTGATCGAACTCACCTTTAAATTTTGCTGCGGTACCTAATTCTGTAGTACAAACGGGCGTAAAATCTGCTGGATGTGAAAATAAAATTCCCCATCCATCGCCTAAGTAGTCATAAAAATTTATCATCCCCATAGAACTATCTATTGTAAAGTCCGGGGCTATATCACCTAATCTAATTGTTGCCATTATATTTCGTATTTAGCGTTAAAATTAATGTCCTACGAAATTAGTAGATTATATTAAAACAAGTGCAATTTTGAGGTTAAATATCTATTAAATTTTGCTACTCTTAAATTAGAAATAACGATTTACATGAATCGCATAAGGACAATGATTGCAAATAAATAGGATTACAGAGTCTTTTTTGCCTTTTAAATCATTTAAATATAACCGTTTATCGCTTAGGGTATCCATTAAATAAAAATCAGGTGCTTTTGTACCTAAGGGCAGCATATTACTTGGTGTTAAAGCCATTTTTGTGTTTTATTCCTCTAAAGTTATTAGAAATTTCATGAATCTTAGCTAATTTTCCTAATGAATTTCTAAATTGCTCCCCTAAATTAAAATTACAATATGGAAATGATAGGCTGGTCAGATTTTGAAAAGGTTGATATGCGCGTAGGAACTATAATCGCAGCACACGATTTCCCAGAAGCTAAGCATCCAGCATATAAAGTAGAGATTGATTTTGGCGCTGAAATCGGAACTAAAAAAACTTCAGCGCAAATAACAGCTTTATATACCCTTGATGATTTAATCGGAAAGCAAGTAATTGCCGTTATAAATTTTCCTAAGAAACAAATAGCTAATTTTATGAGTGAATGTCTTATCTTAGGGGCAGTTGACGGTAAAAATGTTACTTTGTTTCAACCCAATTTACCCGTCGAAAACGGACTTAAAATATCCTAACAATTTGTCAGACACTATTATAGATAGCATCCATATCAACTTTAATAAAGAATCGCTTTGGGCTTTAAATGCTGCTTTAGCCTTAGTCATGTTTGGAATCGCCTTAGAGATTTCTATCTCAGATTTTAAAGAACTCTTAAAAAAACCAAAGCCTATTTTTGTGGGAGTATTGAGTCAGTTTATTTTATTACCAGCACTTACTTTTTTATTGGTTTTAGCCATAAAGCCTTTGCCTAGTGTTGCTTTGGGAATGATTATGGTTGCTGCTTGTCCAGGAGGTAATATTTCAAATTTTATCACGCATATCGCTAAAGGCAATAGTGCGTTGTCTATTTGTTTAACTGCAGTTGCCACATTACTAGCGATATTTATGACTCCTTTAAATTTAGAATTTTGGAGTTCTTTGTATCCGCCCACCGCTATAATTTTAACGGAAGTTGCGATTGAACCATTGGCTATGATTGAACTGGTGTTTGTATTGCTGGGAATCCCGCTTATCGGAGGGATGTTGTTAAATTATTATTTTCCTTATTGCGCTGAAAAAGTGGCGAAAGTTTTAAAGATTGCCTCACTAATGTTTTTTGTGGTCTTAATATTTATCGCTTTATATGCCAATAGAATTATTTTTTTCGACTACATTTTGTATGTTTTTTGGATTGTTGTGTTACATAATTTAGTGGCATTTTTAACAGGTTTCTCCATCGCAAAAGTTTTTGGTTTGTCAACGGAAAATATAAAAACCATCACTATTGAAACTGGAATACAGAATTCGGGCTTAGGACTTTTATTGATTTTTACGTTTTTTGATGGGCTAGGCGGTATGGCATTGCTTACTGCTTTTTGGGGTATTTGGCATTTGGTTTCGGGTTTACTATTAGCTAATTTTTGGAGCTCTAAAACCTCAATTGATAAAAAGGAACTAGCTTGAAAGACTTAATTTATAAAATTGTTAGAGGAAGCCTTAAAGGTTTATTACATCTTTATTTTGGGAAAATTATAGTAAAAGGACAAGAAAATGTACCAAAAAATAAAGCTGTTTTATACTTATCTAACCATCAAAATGCTTTTTTAGATACTATTTTAATAGGCACAGATTGTGGTCGAAATCCTTTTTTTTTAACCCGAGCAAGTGTTTTTAAAAACAGAATTCTAAAATCGATTTTCATTTATTTTAAAATGATTCCGATTTATAGAATTAGAGACGGCATAAGTTTGCTAAAAAATAACGAGGAAACTTTTAGGGCATGCAGCCAATTGCTAATTGCCAAGGAAGCCCTAGTTATTTTTCCTGAGGGGAACCATCATTTAAAGCGCAGAGTTAGACCTTTAAGTAAAGGGTTTACACGTATTTTATTTGCGGCTTTAGAACAGCAGTCATGTTTAGATATTTATTTAGTTCCTGTAGGTGTAAATTATAGAAGTGCTACAAAATTCCCTGATCGCGCTGCCATTTACTATGGAAAACCTATTCGTATACAAGAATTCTATAGGCCAGAAAACCTTCAAGAAACTAAAAATATAGTTATAAAAAAAGTTTCTGATGCTTTAAAAACACTTACGACTCATATTGAAAATGATGAAGAATATGACGTTATTATTAGCAAATTGGTAACTTTTCACACCGATTTTTTACACCCAGAAAAGGCAAATACTAGTTTAATGAATCTCGCAAAAATCACTAAAATTCCAGAAATAACAATCACTAAAAATTTGTTTAATACCTTAAGCGAAATACTTTTTTTTACTTTAAACCTGCCTGTTGTGCTATTATGGCGTCAACAATTTAAACCAAAAATAAAAGAGCAAGAATTTATAAGTACCTTTCGCTTTGCATTTTCAGCTGCTATTTTTCCTATTTATTATCTCGTATTATTTGTTCTGTTCAGTTTTTTATGGAATATGACCTTGGCTTTACTGCTAATTGCTATTATTTTTTCATTCAATCTGGTATATACCAAGTTAAGCTAAATAAAAGTTCACATTAAATAATGAGTTCATTTTTAAAAGTAGATTTAGCGAAAAAAGTTGAAATATATAGTTTCGATAATTTTTATAGAACTTAAATTAAGTCGTTTTGGGGATTATTTTATTCTAAGATTATAACTTTTAATCCTTAACCCTTTTCCTCTTTTTCATTTTTTTACTTGACTTTTCTAAGCGATCTCAAACTTCATACTTCTGTAGCAACTCTAGTGTGGTATATTCTAATGCTTTTTCATGTGTGGCTTCGAGAATTACCAAAGGGGCTTTACCGACGCGTTCGGCTTCTAACCAACGTGAAATACATAAACACCATTTTGAACCCGGTTTTAAACCCGGAAAGCTCCATTGGGGTATGGGCGTCGAGAGGTCGTTTCCCCGCGATTTCGTAAAATCTAAAAATTCTTGAGTTATCACAGCGCAAAGAACATGAGTGCCAGAGTCTTCCTTAATAGTGCGGCAAAATCCGTCTCTAAAGTATCCTGTTTCTGGATTAGTACAGCACGGCTGTAAAGCCGTGCCGAGTACATTTAATAAATTGCTTTTTTCCATGGCATCAAATTACTGAATTAGATTATTTTAGTTTGACAACAATTAATCTTATGGAATTTTACATCATTTTTCCAAAGAAAATAGCGTTCATTAACAATTTATTAGTCCCATACCAAAAGGCCCTGAAATTGGTATTATCTGTAAAAATAACAACTGTACCTTTTCCTAAGCTTTGTACTTGAAAGGGAACGCTATTTTTTAATAATTTAAGTTTCTCCTCAGCAATATA
>Ga0209284_10001385_pt1 | contig 37524 bp, 35 predicted proteins | sample FRY03_FD_187211 | JGI IMG/M metagenome (GOLD analysis project Ga0209284, IMG submission 187211) | Freshwater microbial communities from Lake Fryxell liftoff mats and glacier meltwater in Antarctica - FRY-03 (SPAdes) (version 2) | ecosystem: Environmental > Aquatic > Freshwater > Ice > Glacier... | reverse complement strand
CGAGACGCTCGGCGACGCCGAGGAGGTGCCCGACAACACCTTCAGCGGTGAAGCGTGAATGATTGCGTGGCGAGTCAGGCGGTGACGATGGATCATGGCGGCACGATAGCGAGCGTGCTGAAATGAACAGGTTTTATTTCAACGAAATGACAGAGTAGAGTTAAATCAGGCGGTGAAACGGATTAACCGGCCGCATAATCAGTTTATTCCGCCCGTTAATCGGTTTAACTAGCCGGTTAAACGACTCATCCGTGTCGGAAAAGAGACTTAAACTAGGGGTAATAGCGCGGAAAGGGCCATTAAGCCGTTGTGGCGGGAGCGGATTCGGCGGGAGTGGCCGGGGAATCGGCGCTGGCAGGCGGAGTTTCCGGCGGAGCGGGGCGGGGCAGGGTGCAGCGGTAGAGACTGCCGTTCCAGCCCGTCCGCGCTTCGGCAATGACGACCTTTCCCTGCCGGATCATGCGGTTGAGAAAGGTCTTCACCGCGCCGGAATCCGGGAAGTTCCGCGTCACTTTGTAAACCGCCCGCTTGAAGTCCTGCGGGGCGAAGCCGCCCTCCGGCAGCTGCACCAGGCAGCCCAGGTAGATCTCCTCGGACGACTTTCGCTTCTCCGCCGGGACCACGGGCTGGGCGGGCAGCGCCAGTGCGGGCGCGGTGGCAACGTTCGCCGTCACCGCCGCCGGGGTGGCCGTCAGCAGAGGCGCGTGCTCCTCCAGCAGCGCCCGCACCTTCCGCACCATCTCCAAATCGGCGACGAGCTTGGCCTCCAGCCGCGCCAGAGCATCCGGGGATAAATCAGAAACCGTCATGGTAAAGGGTGATCCGTTTCCCCAAAGGCGTCAAACGGAAGGTTTCCGCTGAGATGGGCCGAGCGTTCAAGGTGAGACACTGGCGGGGCGCACTCGGCGCTTCCCAGGCACCGGAGACTTCGCCACCTCGCCTGTTGTCTCGTGGGTTTTGTTCGCCTTGGGTTTGGCCAACGCGGCTTTTCTGGCGGCTGTCTGTGCTCGTGCCCAGGCGATGATGCGGGTGCGGTCAAAGCCGAACTGCTCGGCAATCGAAGCACGGATGTCGCGGACTTCTTGGACGATTGGATCGATCATGGGGTGAGTTGGATGAGGGTTTCAGGCGTGCAGACGATGGGATAATGAAGTTTGTGATAGAGGCAGTACTCGTGCAGATCTTTTTGAAGGGTTGCGTTCGCAAGATGGGTGCAGTTCCAAGTGAGGAGATAATCCATTCGGTGCAAGATCGCCATGCCGAGATGTGACGCATCCGTTGCCGCGCGTGGTGGCAACTGGAACAGCCGGATCAATTCTGCTTCAAGCTGGTCAAGCTCAACTGGAACATCCAAATCGGGCAGCGAATCCAAATAGGGCATGCGTCGCTTGGCGGCTCCCGCATCACCGCCCGCCGCCTCGCCCCGCACAAAGGCAGAGGTGTAGAGCAGGAAGCGATGCCGGTGCTGCTTCCACCACTCCTGGGTCAGTCTTTGATGTGATGCCATTGGCTCCTGGCGGCTCGTGTGCGCGGCCAGATAGCTGGGGATCGTCGTCTCAATGTAAACGGTCTGCATCTAGTGGGAGCATACACGCCACAGCTCAGCCGTAAAGCTGCCAGGCTGTTCGAGCGCGGCGGGACTAAGGGCTGCGCGGGCAGCGCCCGCACCATGTCCAAATCGGCGACGAGCTTGGCCTCCAGCCGCGCCAGAGCATCCGGGGATAAATCAGCAACCGCCATGATAAAAGGGGGATACGTTTCCCCAAAGGCGTCAAACGGAAGGTTTTTCTCGGAGATGGGCCGAACGTTAAAGTAGTGCCACTTGCCACTGGCGGCGTGCCATCGACTGCAGGTTTAGGGTTCGAGAAAAGAGGGACATTTAGACTCGGGGCGAGTAGCCGGTTGTCCACCACTGCCTTGTTTCGCGGCTTGTGTTCTCCGGTCATCTCGGAGCAAAAAAGTCGATGTTTGTGTCTGCCCAATGATCGAAGAGAGCGTCTATTCCCGAGTCGTTCTTCAACTGTCGCTCCTCAGGCGTAATCGGGACAACATTCAAAAGTCTGACCTCCTGTTCGTTGTAAGCGACTGTGTCCCACCCGTCCTCGACAAATCTCGGGTGAAATAGCACCGACATGCCGTCGGAGAATAGAGGAATACTCCCTGGATCACGCAAGCTGTGCCACCAATCGAGGCGAGTCTTGTAGTGGAATGGGTAGGTCGCTAAATTCGCCAAAAAAGAGAGCGATTTTGCGCTCCTCCTCTTCTGTGAATGACTTGCGGCGGACGGCGAAGTGCAACTCCACCCGATAGTCCGCGTCAGTCATCGGGCGTTCGGCCATCCCAATCGTTGAGAAAGTGCCAACGTCAATTGAGTCATCTGGCCGCCAGATCATCACGTCGATGAGAGGTGGAAAATGTTCCTCACCTTTATGTATTTGTCCGTCCCCAAAACGAATGGTGTGGTCGGGCTCTCCGAAGTGGTCCACGTGATCGAAGTAAACCGCCCGAACGAGCTCGCTCGGTGCTGTGTGTTTAGACGACATTATTCTTCGGCGAACGGGTGAGTTGTTTTGTCAACAGCTTCATCTCCGACGGAAAGGTTGCTTTGCGACGATTTTTTGAGCACAGGCTGTGGTTTTACCCGCTTCGTCGCGTGTAAAGCAATGCCTTTGTGGGTTCTTGCTCTCATGAGAGCAAGAACCGTATCGATTTAGGAGAATTGAAGCCTGAAAGGCTTCGGTAACAAAGCCAAGGGATGAGCGAGGCTTGGCGAGCGATCCCCTGGGGTCGTGGCGCATCGCGCACCCGTGCAAACCCAGTGGGACGCTGGAATGCACGGCCTGCCAGCAGCACCGCTCCCGGACGCTGCTGGTGACTCTGGCACTCCGCTGACATGCTGGGTTTGCTTCCTCTTGTGGCGACTGCATACACTGGAGAGCGATCGCTATCGCTTGGCACTCCTTGGGCTGTATTCCTGAAGCCCTTCAGGCTTCTTCAGGCCACCTGAATAGATGCGGAAAGTAGCGCAGCAGGTCGCCCGTAGTTTATGGCCCATTCATGCACTCCGACACTTTCCCCTCTCGCCGCCAGATGCTGCACGCTGCTTCGTGCGGATTTGGCTATTTGGCGATGTCGGGGATCGCGAATGCTGCCGGGGCGGGATTGGATGCGCGGCCTTCACGCCTGCGGGCGCGGGCACAGCGGGTCATTTTCCTGAACATGGGCGGCGGCCCGGCGCAGATGGACACGTTTGATTACAAGCCGCAGGTCGGGAAGAAGCCGCATGCGGGATCGGTGGCGGAGTTCAAGCGGCGCGGGGAGAGCGGGCTGTGGGTGTCGGAACTGCTGCCCAACATGGCGCGGCATGCGGACAAGCTGTGCGTGCTCAACGGCATGACGGCGGACACGAGCATTCATGCGCAGTCGATGCTGCAACTGCACACCGGCGACCGCCTGCGGCCCTGCCCGAGCATGGGTTCCTGGGTGGCGTATGGCCTAGGCACGGAAAACATGAACCTGCCCGGCTTCATCAGCTTCAACACGGCCAAGCCGAGCGAATATGCCGCCGCGCAATTGCCCTCCGTGTTTGGCGGCACGCCCATCGGGGTGAATGGTGAGGACATGGCGAAGGCGACGATCAGCGACATTCAGGGTGATCATCTGCCGCTGAGCGTGAAGCGGCGACAGCTCGATCTCATTCAGTCGATGAACCGGGATCACCTACGCACGCGGGCGGAGGATGCGCAGCTCGAAGGCGTGATTCAGACGATGGAACTCGGCTTTCGTATGCAGGCGGCGGCTCCCGGTCTGCTCGACCTCTCCACGGAATCTGCGGCCACGCTGGAGCGCTACGGCGTGGGCAAAAACTATCCCCAGGGCACCTGCAAGGACAGCGACTTTGGCCGCCAATGCCTGCTGGCGCGGCGTTTCTGCGAGGCGGGCGTGCGCTTCATCGAACTCACGCACGGCAGTTGGGATCAGCATCAGGATCATCGCCGTGATCTCACGGCCAACTGCGCCACCACCGACGCGCCCATCGCTGCACTGCTGGATGATCTGGATCAACGCGGCCTGCTCGAAGACACGCTCGTCGTGTGGGGCGGTGAATTCGGTCGTCCGGGTCTCACGCCCGGCGATGGCAAGGATCAAACCGGTCACCAGCACCGTGCTTTCACCTTCTGGATGGCTGGGGGCGGCGTGAAGCCAGGTCACGTTCACGGCAGCACGAATGAAACCGGCACCGCCGTGGTCGATGGCGCGGTCCATTTCCGCGATCTGCATGCCACGATTCTGCATCAACTCGGTCTCGATCACGACAACCTCGCTGTCGTCAGCGGTGGCCGCCGCATCCGCCTCACCGGCCTGCAAGGCGGCAAGGTGGTGAAGGAGATCATTGCCTGAGGCCTCCTGCGCGGCCTGTTAGCCTGAATGGCACTGGGTTAATAGCGAACGCCACTTGTGGAGGCTGCGTGTGCGCTGGGACGAAAAAGTGGCGAGTGGTCTGCGACACACTCGCGCTCCGTGCGAAGGATGCCCCGCTTTCAAAAGCGGAGTCCGGGTCAAGGGAATGGACCGACGAAGAGACTGTCGCAGACGAAGCGTTCAGGAGCGCGGACCTCCGAGTCCGCAGCAGGTCGTCTGTGTGGAGCGTGTGTTATTTGAAGCTGAATGCCGCCAGCACGATGATGCTCGGTTTGGAGGAGGTTATGGCAAATGGCGGGGCGCCGGGTCATAGCGGTGTGCTGCGGACTCGGAGGTCCGCGCTCCGATGCGCTCCGATGCGGTTCAGCGCACGCGCTTTAACACCTCCAGGATTTTGGCCGTGATCTTTACGGATGCCTCGCGCTCGACGCGGTTCGTGCCAAGCCAGGTTTCATAACCACCGAGATCATGCTGCGCGGGGGTGGGCAGGTAGCCGTTGCTGCCGTTCGCCAGCTCGATGGTGAAGGTGTCTTTGAAGGGGCTGCGCGCTTTGATTTCCAGGCCGATCTCGGTGAAGACCTCAAACGGGATGGCGGCGATGCCGAGTTCGCCGATGCCGAAGGCCTGCATCACGGCGCTGATCTTGTCCGGTTGCGCATCACGTGCAGCGAGCGTGCGCTCGGCATAGGGCTGCTCCAGACGGTGGGTTGGCGCGGCGTCTTTGGGTTTGGCGAGCACTCCCTCCGCCCACGCAATCATTGCCGCCGTGGGACGACGCACGGTGAGTTCAAGATCTTCGACTGCAGCCTTCAGCGGCACCCAGTCGTGATAGTTGAGCGTCTCGCGCACACGCAGCACTTCGGTGGCGAGATCACCGGCGACGAGTTTGATTTTTTCATACGGCTCGCGTTTCACCGCTGCTGTTTTGCCACTGTAATCGTTGTTGTTCACGTCGCCACAGGGACCGTTGGCGAGGATGCCGACGGCCGCCGGATGTTCTCCGGTCGGTGCGAGCTTCGTTTCGATCACACGGCAGAACTCGCCGAAGTAATCTGCGGACAAATGCTCGCGCGGCACGCCGCCGACATAATGTAGCCAGTAGTTCGCCATCAGCGCGATCTGGCGTCCGTCTGCCGCCTGCACGGAGAGGCAATAGACCTCGGGATTCGTCGGTCCGGCAGGTCCGGCGAGGCGGGAGCGCAGCAGGCTGCTGGGATTCATCACCGCCCGATCCAAGCCCCCGAAGGGATTCGGGTTCGTCAGACCCTCCTGGAGCAGCCAGCGGCGGTTGAACACATGCTGCGGCAGTTTGCCCGTGCCCCAGGCGATGCGCGCGGGTTCGAGATTCGACAGCGCGCGCTGAACACCATCCGCGACGCGCGAGATGAGGAACTGCCGGTAGTTCAGCGACGGGTCGTCATTGGTGAGCGCGGAGACGCTGGAATGCGTGTGGGTGCCGGAGAACATCATGTTTGCGACTGGGATGCCGGTGGTGTCCGCGACTTTTTGCTTGGCCGCATCCCAGACATCGCGTCCAAGGGAAATGATGTCAGCCACGGCAAAGACGAGCTTCGTCGTGCCATCATCCAGGACCAGGCAGCGCACATGCAACTCGTCGTGAACATGGCTAGAGATCGGCTGCGGGGCGAAGTTGCCCACGATCGTCATGCCCAGCGGCGGCGTGATGTTGCTCGTGGCCGCGCCGGCTTTGAAGACGCGCGGCACGGCGGCTTTCTCCTGCCCGGAACTGGCGGTGGAAAACGACAGGCCGAGGAAGGCGATACAGACAAAAAGAGGCACGGTGATTTTCATGAGGGGCAAGTGATACGCCTCCACACTGGCACCTTTCCTGTTCATCGAGACAAAGCGGCGAAAATATAGATTCATCTGACGCTGTCCTGAATCGCGTCATGAAAAGTAGCACGATCAGCGCGTAGGTATGAGCCTATGCAATCACGCTGCCTGTTTGTCCTTGTTGTTTTGGTTTCCGCCTCGCTCAGCGCGCAAGTGTCCCCTAGTGGTAGCGTCGGCGACGGCAAAGCCGATGACACGGCGGCGGTGCAGAAGGCCGTGGACGCTGGTGGTGCGGTGCGTTTTGCGCGAGGCACCTATCGGCTGACCCGCACGGTGGTTATTGATCTCCACCAAACGGGCTTCATCTCCCTCAACGGTGATGGCGTGGCACGTTTCGTGATGGAGGGCGCGGGACCGGCGTTTCATTTCAAAGGCACGCATGGAGGCACGGCGGCCCCGAAGAGCCTGACGCCGCAGATTTTTGAGCGACAGCGCACGCCGATGGTGGACGGCATCGAAATCGTCGGCGCGCACGCCGAAGCCGATGGCATCGAGGCGACGGGCACGATGCAACTCACGATCACGCGGGTGGCGGTGCATGAGGCGCGGCATGGCATTCATCTCACCGTGCGAAACCGCAATGTCATCATCAGTGACTGTCATCTCTACCACAACACGGGCATCGGCGTGTTTTATGACCAGGTGGACCTCCATCAGTCGAACATCATCGGCAGCCACATCAGTTACAATGCGGGCGGCGGCGTGGTGACGCGTGGCGGCGGCGTGCGCAACCTGCACATCGGCACCTGCGACATCGAGAGCAACATGACGCCCGAAGCACCGCCGACCGCGAATGTGCTGATCGACTGCACCGGCGGCTCGACAGCGGAGGTCAGCATCGTCGGCTGCACCATTCAGCACAATCCATCGCCCGGTGCGGCCAACGTGCGCTTCATCGGCAGCAGCAAGCCGGATGACGACACGCAGTGGGGGCATCTCAGCATCACCGCCAATGTGTTGAGCGATGTGGAGGTGAACATCGACCTCCAGCATGTGCGCGGCGCGGTGATCACAGGCAATACCTTCGGCGGCGGCTTCGAGCACGATCTGCGGGTGACGAATTGCAGCAACATCGCCATCGGCAGCAACACCTTTGACCGCAATCCGCCCTACTACCGTGGCGAGCGGGCTGTGGCGAAGGGCGGCCTCGTGTTCCGCGACTGCCGCGACATCACGCTGACCGGCATGCACATCGACGGTGTGCGCACGCATCCCGCCGCCGTGCAGATCGAGGACGGCGACACCTTCAACATCTCCGGTTGCACGATCCTCGATAGCGACGGCACGGGCCTGCTGCTCAAGAATGTCAGCAACAGCCTCATCACCGGTTGTCTCATTGCTGATCGCCGTCCTGAGCGTGCTGCGGCACCGTCCATTCGGGTCGAAGGCGGCCAGGCCAACACCTTCGCCAACAACAAACTGGCCCATGACAGCGAAACCGTGCCAGCAGCGGCGAAGTAGCCTGAATCACGCATTTTTTACCATGACATTAACATTCGCGACCGCCCTTCCGCGTTTCGGCCTGATCTCGCTTGCGCTCGGCGTGGGGTCCATCGTCGCAAACGCCGAAGTGGTGCGCGTGGAGGTCACGGAGCGCTCGGCGTTTGCCGATGGCGTGAGCTTTGGCGCAGCGGGTGCGTATGAGCGTATCCGGGGACGGCTGTATCTCGAAACCGACCCGCTGCATGAGGCGAATGCGCGCATCAGCGATCTCAAACGCGCTCCGCGCAATGAGAGAGGAAAGGTGGAGAGCTGGACGGACTTCTTTTTGCTGAAGCCGGTCGATGCGCTCAAGGGCAACGGTCAGTTGCTCTACGACGTGAGCAATCGTGGCAACATGCTCGCGCTTTCGACCTTCAATGATGGTGAGCGCACGAACGATCCGCAGACGGCGGCACATGCGGGCAACGGCTTTCTTATGCGGCAGGGCTTCGCGGTGCTGTGGTGCGGCTGGAATGGCGAGGTGCAGGCGGATGACACGCAGCGCCTGCTCTGCGGACTGCCCATCGCGACGGAGAATGGCAAGCCCCTCACTGGTCGTGCGCATCTGGAGATCAGCAGCACGGAGAAGGTCTTCAGCCGTGCGTTTTCGTGGAGCCCGTGGGGCATCGGCGCGGCGTTTCCGTCGGTGAGTTTGGATAATGCTGAGGCCTCGCTCACGATGCGGCCGGGTCGCGATGCGGAAGGCATGGAGGTGCCGCGCGCGGAGTGGGCGTTTGGCCGCTGGGAGGAAGGAAAAGTCATTCCCGATGCCACGAACTTGTATGTGAAGGCAGGTCTGCGTCCCGGCTGGCTCTACGACCTCGTTTACACCGCGAAGGAGCCGCGTGTGACCGGTCTCGGACTCACGGCCTTGCGGGATTGTGTGTCATTCTTCCGCCATGCAGACGCTGTCACGAATCCGCTGGCGGGGGCGATTGAAAAGGCCTGTGTGTTCGGCATTTCACAATCGGGCCGCGTGATTCATCACTTCCTGTTTGAGAGATTGAACACCGATGAGCACGGACGTGCGGTGTTTGATGGCGCGCTGATCCACGTCGCGGGTGCGGGCAAGGGCATGTTCAATCATCGCTTCCGCATGAGCACGGAGTATGGCACGCAGCATGAGGGCCAGCTCTCCGGCTCCGAGTTCTTTCCGCTCGCGCCGTTGCCGCAGACCGATCCGGTCACGGGTGAATCTGGCGACACGCTTGCACGCGCCCGCAAGTCCGGCCACACGCCGCGCATCATCTTCACGCAGACCTCCACGGAATACTGGAGTCGCGCGGCCTCGCTGCTGCACACCGATGTCGAAGGCAAAAAGGACCTCGCGCTGCCTGAGGATGTGCGCGTGTATTTCATCGCCGGAGCGGAGCATCTCGGCGCGAGCGACGGCACGCCCGGCATCTGCCAGCAGCCGCGCAACATGCTCGATGATCGCGGTCCGGTGCTGCGGGCGATGCTCATGTCGTTGTCAGACTGGATGCAGACCGGCAAAACGCCGCCGCCGAGCCGGTATCCGACGCTGGCCGACGGCACCTTGGTCGATCACGACATCTGGCGCGCCCGGTTTCCGCAGATTCCCGGCGGCAATCTTCCTGCGCAGTATTACCAACCGCCGCGCCTCGACTTCGGCCCGCGTTTCCTCAGCGAAGGCATCGCCGACATCATCCCGCCGAAAGTCGGCAAGCCCTTCCGCACGCTACTGCCCGCCGTGAATGCCGATGGCAATGAAACCAGCGGGATCATCCTGCCGGAAGTCGCCGTGCCGCTCGGCACCTACACCGGTTGGAACTTGCGCGCTCGCACGTTTGGCGCGGAAACGATGCTCTCGCCGCTCGATGGCATGTTTCTGCCTTTTGCGAAGACCAAACCCGAGCGCAAAAAAACCGGCGATCCGCGTCCGTCGCTCGAAGAGCGTTACCCGTCTCGTGGCGACTACTTGAGCCGCCTCAACGCCGCGGCATTGAAACTGCACCGTGAAGGTTTTCTTCTCGATGAGGATGTCGTGCGCATTCTGGAACGCGGCGCGAATGCGGTAATCAGGCTTGATCAATGAGTTCAAGCACGCCAAACGAAGCTGCCACATGGAAGTCGGGCCGCTCAGTCTGCGGATTCACCCATGGCATCCAGCCGGAGTGAACACTGCCATCGGCTTGGTGATGAAACTCGGCGCGATAAATCCCGACATGCATCTCACGTGATCGCAGAACATTGAGTCCGCGCAACGTGTCGAGCGGGAGGCTGCCGGCGACGGTGTAGCGATTGCCTTTGATGGAGGTGCTGAGTTGCAGGCCGTCGCATTGCCAGCTCCAGTTCATCTCGCGATAGAAGTTCGCTTCGTAAGCCAGCACGTCGCCGCGTGGAGACATTTCGAGGCAGTAGTAGGGCTTCAGATTTAGATTGCAGGCGAAGAATATTTCCACGCGGTCGGAGCCGAGGACGCGCTCTTTGGCGGTCGGACCGTCGGGCAGCACGAGGTCGTCATCGACGCAGTCGAAGCGGAAATGGAAGTGTGTTTCATCCCAGAGGGCACGGAATTCGGTGAGCGGCGGTGTGCGGTCCTCCCATGGGAAGGTGAAGTCGGTCAGCAGTTCCGCCTCTGGCCAGTTTGGTGCGGCGGTGGGGCAGGGGCGGACGCGGTAACGTTTCATGGGCGCAGTCTTGGCAAGCCGCGTGTTCAATTCAATGACGGTCGAGAGTTGGATGGCGGTTGGCCCGTTGGAGAGTGATGAGATTGTTCCTGATTGGATGCTGCGCATGGATGACGACCGCTTTGAGCGCCGACGATACGGTGCTGGAATCGAAGCGGCTGCATCTGGGCAGGGCGGGCCAGTTTGAATGGGAGTCGTTCAAGGATGTGAAGGTGGATGCAGAGCGCTTCGAGCGAAGGTTTGAAGCCGTGATGAATGCCTCGGAACAAACACTGCGTATCTGGCAGCACGATGTGAAGCTTTCATGGCCGGTGCTGCTGAACGGTCGCAAACTGGGAACGCTGGTGAATGCGGAAACGGCGATGGAGAGCCTGCTGGCGATCCCGCCGGGTGCGTTTAGGGACGGCGAGAACGTATTGACCATCGAACCGCCGTCAGGGCTCGACGACGTCGAAGTCGGGCCGGTGATCATCACGGCGAAGCCGATGCAGGAACTGCTGAGCGGCGCACAGATGGAGGTGACGGTGACGGATCTGGCCACTGGAGATGGCCTGCCCTGTCGGCTGACTGTGACGCGCCCCGACGGCACCTTGCAACCGCTGCGCGCGGAACCACTGGCAGATGTGGCGGTGCGTGTGGGCGTGGTTTACACGCGCAACGGCCGGGCGACGATTTCGCTGCCGCTGGGTGAGTATGTACTGCATGCCGGGCGCGGATTTGAATGGAGCGTCGAGCGCGCGGAGCTGGTGGTGAAAGCCGGAGAAACGAAGCCGGTGGCGCTGCAACTCAAGCGCGAGGTGGACACGAGCGGCTGGATCGCAGCGGACAGCCACATTCACACGCTGACTCATAGCGGTCATGGCGATGCGAAGATCGAGGAGCGCATGCTGACGATCGCGGGGAGGGGATCGAACTGGCAGTGGCCACGGATCACAATCATCACACCGATTACGCGTCGAGCGCAGCGAGCATGGGCGTGGCGGAGCGCTTCACGTCAGTGATCGGCAACGAGGTGACGACGAAGCACGGCCATTTCAACGCGTTCCCGATGCAAGCGGGCGCGACGGTGCCGAATCAGCAACAGGAGGACTGGGGGAAGCTGCTGCCGGAGATTCGTGCGACGCCGGGGGTGAAGGTGATCACGCTGAATCATCCGCGTGATCTGCACAGCGGCTTTGTGCCGCTCGGCGGCGTGCAGTTGAGCTAATTGCAAAACCCCTGAAAACCAACGCTGTTTAGGCTAAATGTGTTATCTGCCATAACTGATCGCAACACACAGCATTTGTAACATCGAAGGTGTGAGGTTTTGCAATTGGCTCAGTTTAATCCGAATATCGGCAAGCATCGGCAGGCGGCAGCGCTGGACATTGACGCGCTGGAGGTGATCACCTCTGGGGCGATGCAGTCAGACATCATGCTGCTCTATCGTGACTGGTTTGCGCTGCTAAACCGGGGGCATCGCATCGCCGCCGTGGCCTCTAGCGACACGCATGATGTGAACCGCTTCATCATCGGCCAGGGGCGTACCTATGTGGCGGCGCGGGATGCTGATCCGGCGAAACTGGACCTCGATGAAGTCTGGCGTAGCTATCAGGAGGGGCGCTTACTCGTCAGCCTCGGCCTGCTAGCGCAGATTCAGGTGAATGGCCGCTTTGGTGTCGGTGATCTGGTGCCGCTGCTCGGTGACAGCATCGAGGTGGTGGCGACGGTGTTTGGCCCGTCATGGGTGCAGGCGGACCACATCGCGCTGTATGCAAACGGGCAGCTCTTGCGCGAAGAAAAAATTCAAGATGAGCATCGCGCTGGAGAGAAGGCGCGCATCACCTGGACGCTATCGAAACCGGCGCATGATGTGCATCTGGTCGTGATCGCGACCGGGCCGGGCGTGACGCAGCCGTTTTGGGAAACTCCACGGCCTTATCAGCCGCGCAGCAAGAATTTCGTGCCGCGTGTCATCGGCTCCACGAATCCAGTCTGGCTCGATGCCGATGGCGACGGCCAGTTTCAGTCCGCCTTTGAGATCGCACGGCGTTTGATCGAACAGCATGGCGCTGATCGCGAAAAATTGCGTGAGGCGCTGAAGCGGTGCGATGCAACGGTCGCGATTCAGGCCGAGTCGATGATGGGATCGGTTCAGGAGTGACGTTTGGTTTTCACCATGATCACTCATTCTTTATCCAATCGCCGTCATTTCATCCGTAACGCCGCCGCCTGCGTCTTGCTGCCGGCCATGCAGCGTGCCTTTGCTGCGCCGGAGGTTCCGCACGCGTTGAAGGGTCGGCTGTACAAGACACTCAAGATTGGCATGATCAAAGTCGAGGGCAGTCTGACGGACAAATTCAAGGCGGCGAAGGCGGCGGGTTTCATGGGCGTGGAAATGGGCTTTCCTGGCAACGATGTGGCGGAAACGAAGCAGGCCATCGCCGAGTCCGGCCTGCCGGTGGATGGCAGCGTGTGCGGCGCGCATTGGACCGTGCGTCACACGAGTCCCGATGCGGACACACGGGCGAAGGCGCTGGAAAATTTGCAGCAGGCGCTGCGTGACACGCGCGAGGTCGGCGGCCACAGCGTGCTACTTGTCGTAGGCAAGGGCGAGGACGGCCCCGAGGCTGAAATCTGGCCGCGCTCGGTGGAAAACATCGCCAAAGCGGTGCCGCTGGCGGCAGAGCTGGGCGTGCAGATCGTGATCGAGAACGTGTGGAACCAGTTTCTCTACAATCACGACGGCGGCGCGGATCAGAACGCGGAAAAGTTCGTGAAGTATGTGGATGACTTCAACTCGCCTTGGGTTGGCATGCAGTTCGATATCGGCAATCATTGGAAATACGGCAGCATGGGCGACTGGATCCGCCAGCTCGGCAAACGCGTGTTCAAGCTCGATGTGAAAGGCTTCTCACGGGCGCAGAGCAAGTTCACTGCTATCGGCGAAGGCGACATTGATTACGCCGACGTGCGCAAGGCGCTGCTTGAGATCAATTTCCACGGCTGGCTCGCGGCGGAGGTCGCCGGTGGTGATCAGGCGTATCTGCAAGGAGTGGCCGCGCAGATGGACACAGCCTTTGGTTTGTGATAATGGAACCGCATGGAAACTCCGTCCGACCTCAAACGCCGCTCCTTTCTCCGCGCCGCCTTTTCCGGCGCTCTCTTCACGCCGGGCGTGATGAGTGCGGCGGAAGTGGAAAAAGCCATCGCAACGTCAGGCGATCAGTTTCATGAACCCGCCCAGGATCTGCCGCTGGTCGAAGACGCAGACGTGATCGTATGCGGCGCAGGCCCGGCGGGCATCGCGGCGGCGATCACTGCCGCGCGTGCAGGGGCAAAGGTGCGCGTGTTTGAGTGGCGCGGCTGTCTCGGCGGCGTATGGACGGCGGGCCTGCTGGGCTACCTGCTCGACTTTGACAAACCCGGATTGAACCAAGAACTGCTGAAGCTTCTCGAAGAGCGCGATCTGCGGCGTGGGACGAGCAAATCGAACGTGTGCTACGAGCCGGAGGGCATGAAGCTGCTGCTGGAGGATCTGTTTGTCGAAGCGGGCATCAAGTTTCAATACCACACGCGCGTCGCTGCGGCGTATCGCGAGGGCCGTCGGTTGAACACGGTCGTGACGGAGTCCAAATCGGGCCGTCAGGCCTGGCGTGCGCTGGTGTTCATCGACACCACGGGCGATGGTGATCTGGGTGCGCTGGCGGGCTGCTCGTTTGAGTTCGGCGAGGCGGATTCATGTCCGTGCCAGCCGATGTCGCTCAATGCGCTGCTGGTGTGCAAGGATGTGGAGGCTCTGACGTCTTATTTGCATCTCTCGGACCCGGTGGCCACGAACACTGCCACGAAGGAGGCGTTCTTGGCGGAGATTCAACGCACCGGGCATTTCCCCTCGTATTCCAAACCGACGCTGTGGCAGATTCGCGACAATCTGCTGCTCGTGATGATGAATCACCAATATGGCGTGCCTTGTTTTGATGCGGCCAGGATCACCGAGGCCACGGTGATGGCCCGCTCAGAGCTGAACAAAATTGTCAACGGCCTGCGCAAGCTCGGTGGCCCGTGGGAGGGCCTACAAATCGCCGCCACTGCCGAGCAGATCGGCGTGCGTGATGGTCGCCGCATCGCGGGGCGTTACACGGTGAACAAGGATGATGTGATCAATGGTGCGCGTTATGATGACGCCGTCGTGCGCCCCACCTTCCCGGTGGATATTCATGCCCTGAGCGCCGAGCACAACAAGGTTGCCGGCTTTAGCAATCGTGGCATCAAGGTGCAGCCTTATGACATTCCGTTGCGTGCCTTGATCGCGAAAGACGTGGACGGCCTGATGATGGCGGGCCGTAATATCAGCGGTGACTTCATCGCGCACTCCAGCTACCGCGTCACGGGGAATGCCGTCGCGATGGGCGAGGCGGCCGGTGTCACTGCGGCGCTAGCCGCGATGACAAAGCGGCTGCCGCATGACGTGCCATGGAGCGAGAGCGAGGCGAAGCTGAAGGTGCTCGGGCAGCGAGTGTGACGGAGCGCGGACCTCCGAGTCCGCAGCACTCCGCTCTTACACAGTGCCCCGCAGTTATCCTTCAGCCTCCTTCAAGCCAAGCATTACCGTGTTTGCAGCCTGCAGCTTGGAAACACACGCCTCACGTGGACGACCTGCTGCGGACTTGGAGGTCCGCGCGCCTTGGACTGCTACTTCCCCGTACGTTTGCGTTTCGCTTCCTGTTTGAGAAACAGCGGCTCCAGATTCTCGCGAATCCACGCAAAGGCCGCGTCCAAACCCTCGCGCTGATAAATCACCCCGATGTCCGCCTCGACGGCGGTGGGGTTGCCGTGGCAGGAAAGGAACTGATTGCAGGTGAAGCGCGTCTTCATCTCCGCATCCATCTTGCCCTGCTGCCGCAAAATCAGGCTGCGCACATAGAGTTCCAGCACGGCATGCCAATCCAGGCGTTTTCGCGCAGGCGCTGGGTGAGGTCGAGTTCTCTGGGGGCTGCCATGAGTGCGCATTCAGAGCGAGCATCGTCCCGAGTTCAACCGGGGATCACTTGGTGTTCTGGGACTTTGCCGAACCGTTCAGGCCTTGGAAATAGGCGCTGATCTAGGTGTGCTAAGCTGAGTGGCGATCACATAGAAAGAGTTACCCTCCTTGGTGAAGGCGACTCTGGGCTTGGGCTGCTGTTTGGCTGGTTCTGCCTTGGCATCTTTCACCTGTAGCAGCGGTTCAATATCCTTGAGGATGGTATCAATGCTGATGCCTGCTTTGTTTAGAGCGTAACTTTTTCCGATGAGCGCCTTGTCGTCAACGTCTCGGATACACCAAATTTCCTGATCAAGGAATAGCACCAGACCGTTCGCACGGCAAAGGGTCTCCAACATGGCAAACGGGCTGGCTCGGATATTGAAAGTAATGAGTTTGCGGCTGTTTGGATGACCTTCGGGCAATGAGGACAGGTGAATCCCGGCCTCGGTGGCAAGTTTGAGTAGAACATCACCAAGCTGTGCCTTTTTCAAATCATAGGCTTGAGGCGTGGCATTTCGGAGTGCCTCTACTTCGGCTCCTTCGGAAAGTAGCATGTCTCCTGGGACTAGGGGCAATCCGCCCTCTTCGGGAATGATCACCTTCGGGGTGATAAGGTAGAGGACCGGGTGCCTGGATTTAGCCGCGCCTTCCTTCCAGGTGGCGATGATGTGAGTGCTTCCTGCCTTCGCTTTGAGAGTGCTTTGAAATGTTCGACTGGAGACGACGAGCGGCTCATGGGTGATGATACTGGAGTCACTGATGTGCGTGGGAAGAGCGATGTCGTCCCCATCAATGCTGGGCGTGATTTTGCAGGTGAATCCGACTGGCATGTAGGCGATCTTGCCCTTGGCCTCCTCGAACGGTTGGTTTACGATACTCCGAATAACGACCTCTCTCTCGTTCAAGGTGACCATGCGCGGATACGAGGTCAGGTGGTTGTCCTGGCGACGTGCCAATTGACGCTGGAATTCATTCGTTTCTGTCTCACTGAACACTGCGGTCGTGAAGGAATGGCTGTCTTTGGCGTGTAGCCTGCCGCCGAATGTCCAGTCAGTGGCTTGGTCGAATTGGATGATTTTGAATTCAATGGCGATGAATTGAGCGCCAGGTTTCCTTGGTTCAGGCTCTGCTGAACGAGTGATGCCAAAGAAGGTTATCGTTACGATGCAGATCAACGTGACGAGTTTCGCTGCTGGACTTGATGGCCGGCCGGTGATGATGAATCGAATTCGCTCACGCAAGGCTGAACCCCGCTGAAAGATGCCGACGAAGCCGAGGCTGAGGCCGCGTGGGCAGAAGGCGGTTTCGACTTTGAGGAGGGCATGACCATATTCGATGCGGCGGTCGTTCGGAGCATCCTGGAGAACTTGGGCATCGCAGGCTGCCTCGCGGTCAGTGCGGATTTTGAAGAAGGCGATCCAGAGCAGGGGATTGAACCAATGCAGAGCGATGAGCACACACATGAGGGCGTTGAGCGGCAGATCACCGCGTTTCAGGTGCATGAGCTCGTGTTTGAGGACGAGCCGGGTTTCGGTAGGCGTGAAGTCGTGATCGATCTGAACGGGAAGGAGCAGTGTGTGGCGCAGCAAGCCGGTGACGGCCGGACTGGTGATGGTGGAGGCGATCAAGACCTGCGGAACGCGGTGTAGGCGCACTTCGCGGGCGATTTGAGCAAGCGTGGCGAGCAGTTCGTCGCTGGCAGGATGACGTGCTTGTTTGAAGCGACGCAGCGTAAGCATGAATGAGATGCTGCCAAAGATGAGAATGCCTGCGGCACGGTGATCCAGGTGATGAGGCGGATGCGCTGCCAGTTGATGGGTGCAGGCATGGCTGGTGCTGCATTGAAAACAACCGGTGCTGGTGCCAGCGTTTGAGCGGCAGCTTTCGGTGTGACCTGAACCGACTGCGGAGGTGAGTGGAAGGCATATTCGATGCTCCAGCGGCTCTGCGGCAGTACGGGCATGAGCAGGACGACGAGCACCGGCAGCCACAGTGCGTAGCGCATGCGGGCGCTGAGATGTTGACGCAATGCCGTCTGAATGAGCAGCACCGCGAGGGTAAGCAACGACGCACGGAGGCTGGCGGCGAGCAGCCAGTCAAAGAGTTGGGTGAGCGTGTTCATGGCGGATTACGAGTTGAGGGACTGGTCGAGGAGCTTTTTGAGTTCCTTCACCTCCTCGGCGGTGAGCTTGCTGTTTTGAGCGAAGTGGACGAGCAAGGGCTTCGCCGCGCCGCCGAACATGCGCTGCATGAAGGACTCGCCCTCGGCGCGCACGCAGGCCTCGCGCTTCACAGCGGGGAGGAAGGTGCGGGTGCCGCTGGCGTTTTCGGCGGTTTTGAGCGCGCCTTTTTCAACGAGACGCATGAGCAGCGTGCGGACGGTGTTTTCGGCCCAGTTCATCGTGGGCTTGAGCGTTTTGGCGACTTCAGAGGCGGTCTGCGGAGAGGACTCCCAGAGAGCCTCCATGACGGACCATTCGGATTCGGCGATGTCGGGTGCGGCAGGCATGATTTAATTGGAATTAAATTCATTTCACTACATTTGTCGTGAGTCGGCAACTACAAATGTAGTGTGTCTGGGCGGTTCTGCGGGGAAGGCGCATTGCATGATGGCGTGAAGCGGGTAATTTCGCTGCATGATCAAGGAGAATCCCTTTCCCGGCATGAATCCCTTTTTGGAGGGCTTCTGGCCGGACGTGCATACGGCGTTGATCGGCTACATCCGTGACCACATCGCCGAGCAGCTCCCGCCGGGCCTCAAGGCACGCTCCGAGGAGCATGTGACCCTGGCGGCGAACGATGACGATGAAAAAAGTGTGCACGCAGATGTCGCCACTGTGGATTCATGGAAACACGGCATCGCGCCAAAGTGGCAGCCGCAGGCGGATACACCAGCGGGCGTGATCGCCACGGTACCGCTCTATTGCATCATGGATGAGTACACGGAGCGTTGGATCGACATCGTGGATCCGCACGGGCGCGTGATCACCGTCATTGAAGTGCTCAGTCCCACGAACAAAGACACGGGGCGGAACCAATACACCGCCAAACGCGAGAGCTGCATCGCCGGCGGGGTGAGTGTGGTCGAGATCGACCTGCTGCGCGGTGGCTACCATGTCGTGGCCGCCTCTAAGATGATGCTGAAAGATCAAAACGCGCCCTACATCACCTGTGTCACCCGCGCCGCCAATGCCGCCCGCAAGGAGTACTACCAGACCCCGCTGCGCGCCGCGCTGCCGAACATCCGCATTCCCCTGCGCCCGGAGGATCAGGACGCCGTCCTGCCCCTTCAGCAGCTCGTTAACCGCTGCTACCGCATGGGCGGTTACTGGAACGAGGAGTTTAAACACATCCCAGCACCGCCCCTGAGCGCCGAGGATACCGCGTGGGTTATGGAGCAGGTGAAGACGGCTCGGGCGGAGTAAAGGAGAGTCATCACCTCGCCGAAAAGATGATCGTGTGATCATCTGTCTGGCAACGGCCAGTGATACAGCACAACTCCGCTCGGAATTGCTCTGATGAACCGACATGTTTTACCAAGTGGGAGTTGGAATATACGCTTGAGCCACAGATCACGGCTCTAGCTTTGAGTTCGTCATCGACCTCAAAATAATGATGGAATCGTCGGCGACGACACGGCGATAACTCAATTCAGCGCAATACCTGAGCGCTTCAGATGCGGGAATAGCCCGCGTAAACAGGGTGATGCAGGTTTCTTCAAGTTCGCTTGGCTCAATGGTGATTTTAAGATTCTTAACGGGTGGATCGGCTGAGGCCGCCGCTTGCTGAATGGCTTTCACGGCCTCGGCTAGGCTTGCTCTTCGCAGGTCAAGCTGTGGCAGAATGATTTTCTCGGCTTTGGCGAGTGCTGCTGGCAGCCTGGGTGCTGACAGGGGTGTTTCATCCAGCAGTTTTTGATCGCGCAGCCATTTTTCAGCGAGAATGAAATGGCTGGGCATCTGTCTGCAAGTGAGGATGAGGTGCTCACGATCCAGCGTGAATCCTCCTTGTTCGTAGATGGGTACGTTGGATGATTTGGCGGCTGCGTTGATGGCTGCATCTTCTTGAAAGCGTTTCAAAATCTGCGGTTTCACCCGGAATCGGCGGCTTCTAAATTCGCCTGGATCGCATTCAGTATGACTTGCTTCCATGTGGAAGACGAGGGCATGCGGTTCAATCGCCAGATTTGCGCCAAGATAGTGAGAGCGGAAAAAAACATCGCGCATGGTTGTTGGGCCAGCGAAGATGCGAGATGCTCTTTGCAGGTCTGGGTTTTGGACATTGGTGAGCGGCTCCAAAAGCCAGACCAGATTGATGCCTGATCCCGGAGAGCCGTCTGATCGTTTGTCCAGTTCGCGACTTTTCTGCGCCAGCCATTCGATGTATTGCAATGTGGTCATGGGCTCCAGATGCGTCTCAGGAAGAATCCATCGCTGCAGTTTGTTGCGGGTGCGTGTCACGGGGTCTTGCCCGGCAATGCCGTAGTGGGATTCTTCCAGCAGGATCAGGGTGTGGTGAAGCAGGCTGCCGTTGGTCTCAGTGCGACAGAGAATGGAGGAGGCATCTTCCCGCGAATAGGCCGATGAAGGAATCTTCAGAATGGGATTTACCGAGCGAGCGGCGTCTGTTAAGGAGACCAGCAGGCTGACCTCGTCGGGCAGACGGCATTTCAAAGCCGTCAGCACGCGCATTTCGAGCTTTTCTGTACCGAAAGGGATAATGAAAGACATCTCGTGACCGATAGGCACCAATCCTGGAAACTTCAGGATGATCCTTGGCTCCGAAATCCTCTTCAAGAGCATGGAAAGCCTTCATCGCTTCTGCATGGGAGGCTTGGATGGAATAAGTCCGCATGCCTGGCAGGAGTATTTGCGGGTCCGGCGGGTCAGTGGCAAAAGTGGGAGTCTTCGCCGGAATCAATTTGGCTATCGGCTCGATCTCTTGCAGCGCGAGCTTGGAATCAAACTCCCAAACGCGCGCGGTCACCTGCACGTTGCCGTGATTTGTCTCGGCAGCAGGCAGTCCTAGCGTGACGCTCAGGAGACTGAGAAGGGCAGGGAACAGCACCGAATGGCATGAAATTGGATTCATGCCGCCATGCTAACCTTGTCACTGGTATAAACACCAGCATTCTCCGGCCCGGTTCCTGCTGCCAACGGGGTTGACACCTCCCCCCCCCGGCGGTAATCCTGCGGCCCTCAAAAAATCCAAACACCTCAAAAAAACATGGTCAAAATCGGCATCAATGGTTTCGGGCGCATCGGTCGCCTTGTCTTTCGCGCAATCTGTGACCAGGGTCTCCTGGGCAAGGAAATTGAAGTCGTCGCCGTGAACGACCTCGTGCCTGCGGACAACCTCGCTTACCTCGTCAAATACGACTCCACGCAGGGCAAGGCCCGTGAGAACGTTTCTTCTAAAAAGAGCAGCCCTGACTTGGCCGCAGACGATATCTTGGTGGTCGATGGCCATGAGATCAAATGTCTCGCCGTTCGCGCAGGTCCTTCAGCGCTCCCTTGGAAAGAGCTTGGCGTGGACATCGTCATCGAGTCCACCGGTCTCTTCACCGAGCGCAGCAAGGCCCAGGGTCACATCGACGCTGGCGCGAAGAAGGTCATCATTTCCGCCCCCGGCAAGGATGAGGACATCACCATCGTCATGGGCGTGAACCATGAGAAGTATGACCCCGCCAATCACCACGTCGTTTCCAATGCAAGCTGCACCACGAACTGCCTCGCGCCGGTCGTGCATGTGCTGCTGAAAGAAGGGTTCGGCGTCGCCGAAGGCCTCATGACCACGATCCACTCCTACACCGCCACGCAGAAGACGGTGGATGGCCCGAGCGCCAAGGATTGGAAAGGTGGCCGCAGCGCTGCCATTAACATCATTCCTTCCGGCACCGGTGCCGCCAAGGCCGTTGGCCTCGCCATTCCAGAAGTGAAGGGCAAGCTCACCGGCATGTCCTTCCGCGTGCCGACGCCGACCGTGTCCGTGGTGGATCTCACCGTGAAGACGGAGAAGGAAACCAGCTACGCGGAAATCAGCGCCGCCATGAAGAAAGCCAGCGAGACCTACCTCAAGGGCATCCTGAACTGGACCGCCGACGAAGTGGTGAGCACCGATTTCATCCACGACCAGCACAGCTCCATCTTCGACGCCGGTTCCGGCCTTGAGCTGAATAGCAAATTCTTCAAGCTCGTGAGCTGGTACGACAACGAGTGGGGCTACTCCAACCGCGTCGTCGATCTCGTGAAATACATTGTGAGCAAGGGTCTGTAATCTGAACGAACACAGCAACCTTTCAAAGCCTTCAACGGGCCGGCTCACTTCGAGTCGGCCCGTTTTGCGTTCCTGCTCATTCCAACCCTTCCCCATGCATCCTTTTTCGTTTCCCAACCATGTCTCTGCTTTCTCAACTGCACCTCCTGCCCAGACCCTTCTGGGTTCTCGTAGGTGCCACTTTCGTCAATCGGTTCGGCGTCTTCGTCGTGCCGTTCCTGGCGCTGTTCATCACCCGGAATGGCAACAGCGCCGCGCAGGCGGGCTATGCCATCGCCGCGTATTCGCTCGGCGGTTTCGCGGCGGCCGGGATCGGCGGCTGGATGGCCGACCGGTTGGGCAGAAACATCACGCTGGCCGTCTCCGCGCTGGCCGGTGCGGTGTGCATGATGGCGATGTCGCAGGCGGTGGATTGGCGGGCGCTGGCCGCGCTGGCTTTCATCACCGGAGCGATCACTGAAGCTGGGCATCCCGCCAGCGCGGCGCTGGTGCAGGACATCGTGCCGCCGGAACATCGCGTGATTGCGTATGCCGTGCAGCGGTTTGCGATCAATCTCGCGTGGTCGCTTGGCCCCGCGACAGCCGGTTTCCTCGCGGAGCACTCCTTCTTCGGGCTCTTCGCCGTGGATGCGGCCACCTCGGCCGTGTTTGGCATCATCGCATGGCTGTTTTTGCCGCGCGGACGGCAAACAGCGCGCGAGCATGCGGGCTGGAGCCATGCATGGCAGTCCATCCGTGAGAACAAGCCTTTCCTGACACTATTCGGCGCGTGCGTCTGTGTGGCGTGGATTTTTCGGCAGACGAACACGACTTTCCCGCTGCACTTTGAGCGCAGCGGACTGCCGCTGCATCTTTGCGGCATGGTGTTGGCGATGAACGGCGTGATGATCTGCCTCTTTGAAGTGCCGCTGGCCGCTGGATTAAGCCATTTCACAGTGAAAAAGGTGCTCGCGCTCGGCTACATCCTCATGGGGGCGAGTTTCCTCATCTTTCTCGTCAGCGGATCGCTCAGTGCCTTCGTGATCATGATGATCATCTTCACGATCGGCGAGATGTCCGCGTTTTCGCGGCAGCAGGCTTATTCCGCCAGCCTCGCGCCGGAGGACATGCGCGGTCGCTACGTCGGCTTTCTCAGCTTCGCGTGGTGCGCGGGCAGCACGGCCAGCTCCGCGCTGGGCATGTCGCTCTATGATCACCACGCGACAGCGCTGTGGACCTTCAATGCCGTGCTCGGCATCGTGGCGGCGCTGCTCATCCTTTACAGCCGCAAGGAACCCATCGCATGAACGCCAAACCACCTGTGAATGCTGTGCTAAGTGCCGTGCTGGCGTTTGGCCTGTGGGGCGTGCTGCCGGGCTACTGGAAGGAGCTCAGCCACCTCGGTAGTGATGTGGCGCTGGCGCAGCGTGTGGTGTGGACCATGGCCGTCGTGCTGCCGCTGCTCCTGCTGCGCGGCGAGTGGACGGGCTTCCTGCAAAGCCTGCGTCAGCCAAAACTGCTGCGCGCACACGCCTGCTCCGCGTTTCTGCTCGCCATCAACTGGGGCGTTTATGTGTGGGCCGCGCAGCATGGGCGCATTCTCGATTGCAGCCTCGGCTACTTCATCAATCCGCTGCTGAATGTGCTCATCGGCAGCTTCCTGCTGGGCGAGCGCCTCACGCGCCTGCAAAAGCTCAGCATCACCTCCGCCGCCTGTGGTGTGATGACACAGCTCGTGCTCGCCGGACGCTTTCCATGGATCGGGCTGCTGCTCGCGGGCAGTTTCGCGCTCTACGGCCTCGCACGGCGTCGCTCGCCACTCGGATCGCTGCCGGGGCTCGGCGTCGAAACGGTCGTCGGCATCCCGATTGCGGCGATGTACCTGATCTGGTGTCAACAAAGCGGCGTCGCCATCTGGGGCACGGCCGCCACGCACGATCTGCTGCTCATCTTCGGCCTCGGCATCATCACCACGATCCCGCTGCTCGGCTTCGCCCACGCGGCACGGCAGTTGCCCTTCGCGCTGCTCGGCGTGTTGCAATTTCTCGCGCCCACGGGGCAGTTCTTCATCGCTACGCTTGTTTACGGCGAACCAATGAATGCCGCGTCGCTCGTGTCCTTTGGGCTGATCTGGACTGGTGTGGCGCTGTTTTGCGCCAATCTGTTTTTCTCTAGCAGGCGTAAACATGAGTGAACATGTCGCGCCAGCGCGGAGGTCATGTTCGCGTTTCACAGCGATCCGCGAAACATTAGTCGATAGGATTGACCACTTTCGGCAGGCCGGAATCGGCGAAGTCCTTCAGCCGTGTCCGCGTAACGTGACTGCTAAAACGGCGTCGTGGGTGCATTGGTAGGGAAAGCGGGGCTTTTCCAACTGCTTGAGCACATCGTTGAACTGACCCGTTTCATAGGCGCAAACGGCGACGCCGCTCCGCTGACGCAAAAAAGCCGATCTGTTCCGCTGCCTGTGCGGCGGTGCGGGGCTTTTGCAGGATCTTGGGGTGCCGCAGCGCCTTGTAATAATCCCACAGCACCTGATCCGCGATGATCCACTCCGGCGGACTGGCCAGCATGACGTTCACCAAGGCCAGTGCTTTGGCGTGCTCCGGCGCGGACGTATTGGCCGCATAAATGAGGATGTTGGTGTCGAGGCTGTTCATCTGGATTCATCCCCATGAATCACCGATTTCATCTTGGCGGCGGTGACGCGCACCTTGCCGCCGTCAAAGGTCGGAAAGGCCGGCGTGGAGGCCCGTGGACGCTGAAGTAGGCCAGCGCGCTGCTCGATGTCGCGGTCCACCGCGCGCCGAACGATCTCGCTCACCGGGCGATCTTCCGTACGCGCCAGCTTGCGCAGCATCTCCATGAGCGGGTCAGGAAAGAGAATTTGAATCTTTTGCATGGATACATTCATCGCATGGATGCCAGGTTGCGGTAAGTGCCAGACAGCCGCCCCTATGGCCGTATGCATGTCCCACTACCATGCGCACGCTTCTCCTTTGCTCCCTTGCCGCGTCCTCCTTCGCCGCCGATTGGCCCACCTATCGCGGCGATGCCGCGCGCAGTGGCTACACGGCTGACACCATTCCGAATGAGCTGCGGCAGCGCTGGGAATTCCGTCTGCCATCCGCGCCGAGGCCCGCGTGGCCGACTTCGGAGCGCATGGAGTTTGATCTGGCGTTTCAACCGATCATCGTTGGCGATCTCGTGCTGTTTGGCAGTTCGGCGGACGATCAGGTCTATGCGCTGGATGCGATGACGGGGCGCATCCGCTGGCGTTTCTTCACCGGCGGTCCGGTGCGCTTCGCGCCGACGGCATGGCAGGATCGCGTGTTTGTCGTCAGCGATGACGGGTTCCTCTACGCGCTCGCTTTGACCGATGGGAAAGTGCTGTGGAAACACCGCGCGGGTCCAGGTGCACAGCAGGTGCTGGGGAATGAGCGCATGATCTCCCACTGGCCCGCGCGCGGCGGTCCGGTGGTGTTTGAGGATAAGGTTTATTACAGCGGCGGCATCTGGCCGAGCGACGGCGTGTTCCTGTACGCGTTGGACGCGGCCACAGGGAAGCCGGTTTGGCAAAACAGCGAGACAGGCGGGCTGGTCATGGGGCAGCCGCATGGCGGCGCGGAAGCCGCGAGCGGCGTGGCACCGCAGGGTTATCTGCTGGCCACGGACACGTCGCTCATCGTGCCAACAGGTCGCGCGGTGCCAGCGGTGTTCGAGCGTGGCGATGGCAAGCTGCGCTACTACCACCTGCAAAAGAACCAGCAACGCGGCGGCACGCGCGTGCTGCTCACTGAGTCGAGTTTCATCAACTCGGGTAGCCTGTTTGATCAGACCACGGGCGATCTCGCGTCGCCGTTCGGCGCGGGATCAGCGGTTGCTATTCCCGGCGGTGTGGTGCGGGCCGAAGGCCGTTCGCTGGCGATTTATCTCTGGAAGGACGAGGAAAAAATCGACCGCAAGGGTGCGACCTCGAAGGTGCGCAAGCTGGTGCAGGACAAGGTCAGTCCCGTGGACCGGGAGGTGCTCGAATTCATCATCACCGGCAGCGAGGCCGTGGTCGGTTGCGACGGCCAGATCACCGCCATCGACTACAAAGGCCAGCGCACGCAGTGGTGGAAGCATAGCGTCGATGGAAAGGTGCTCGGTCTCGCCGCCAGCAACGGCCGTGTCGTCGCGACAACCGACCAGGGCATCGTCTATCTCTTCGATGGCAATCCTGCGCCGCTGCCACCTCCGCACGCACCCGTGGCCTCCGAAGAATCGCTCGCTGGCGCTGTGATGGCGGAGGCGAAGGCCATCCTCGATGCTAGCGGTGTCAAAGGAGGCTACGCCGTCGTGCTTGGCTCTGGTCATGGCGATTTCGCACTCGCCCTAGCCCGCCAGTCGGATTTACAAATCATCGCGATGGAGACCGATGCCACCATTGCCGATGCCGCGCGCTCACGCGCCGTGAATGCGGGGCTTTACGGCACGCGCATCAGCGTGTCTGTCGGTTCATTGGAGTCCACGAACTACCCGAAGCAGTTCGCCAATCTCGTCATCTCGCCGCGCAAGGTCACACCGACGATTCAAAAGGAGATGGAGCGTCTGCGCCGCCCTTACACCGGCCTGATTTGTCATCGCGATGGTTTGCGCCTCGAAAAAGCCAGCGCCCCCGCTGGTGCCGGAAGCTGGACGCATCAGAACGGCAGTCCCGCGAACACGCTCTGCTCCGACGACGAGATCGTGAAGGGCAAGCTCTCGATGTTCTGGTTCCGCGATGTCGAATTCGAAGTCGCGAACCGTCACGGCAACGGCCCCGCACCGCTCGTTTCACAGGGCTACATGGTCGTCAGCGGCGTGCATGGACTGTGCTGCCTCGACGCCTACAACGGCCGCCGCCTGTGGGACTTCGATGTGAAGAACTTCCTCATCGACTACGACGGCATCCGTCATGATGTCGGCGTCGGCGACACCGGCGGGCCGTTCTGCATCGGTGGTGACTCCGTCTATGTAAAAAGCGGCCCACGCTGCCTGCGCATTCATCTCGCCACTGGCACGCTGTTGCGCGAATTCACCACGCCCGTCGCCACCGATTCCACGAATCGCAACTGGGGCTACCTCGCTTTTGAAAATGGCACGCTCTTCGGTTCCGTCGAAAACGCCGAGCACAATGTCAGCGTGGCCTATCAGCTCACCAGCCTGCGCACTGAGTCGGTGCTGCTTTTTGCCATGGATCCGGCCACCGGCGCGGTGAAATGGAAACATGCGCCCAAAGGCGCCATCCGCCACAACAGCGTCGCCATCGCCGGAGAGCGCGTCTATTTGATCGACCGTCCGCTGATTGAAGCCGATCGCGCGGCCAATCCGCGCCGCGAAAACCGCTCCGCACCGAAGCTCACCCACGACCAAGTGCCCGGCGGCACGTTGCGTGCGCTTGATGCGGCCACTGGCTGGCTCGTGTGGGAAAACAACGACGAAATCTGGGGCACGCAGGTTTCCGTCAGTTCGAAGCACGGCGTGTTGCTCATGAATTACAAAGCCGTGCGCCACAACTTCTTCGAACTGCCCTCTGAGATCGGCGGACGCATCACCGGTTTCGATATCGCCACCGGCAAGCGTCTGTGGGATCAGGACGCGAAGTATCAAACGCGTCCGCTCATCAACGACGCCACCATTTATGCACAAGGCGGCGCGTGGGACCTCAAAACTGGCTCGCCCGTCGAGTGGGAGTTTCAGCGCTCGTATGGTTGCGGTCAGATCAGCGCCAGCAAAAATTTGATGCTCTTCCGCAGCGCTACGCTCGGCTACGTCGATCTCACCCGTGACGCCGGTACGGAAAACTATGGCGGAGTCCGCCCCAGTTGCTGGATCAACGCCATTCCCGCCTCCGGCCTCGTTCTCGTGCCCGACGGCTCCTCCAAATGCCATTGCAGCTACCAGATGAAGGCGTGGTTCGCATTGCAGGGTGAATGACAGCGTCAATGCAGACCGTGAGGACGAAAGAACCGAACAGAATTGCCGTGAAAAAACGGCGCATGGACGGTTTATACTACCGAATGACTGCACGAAAAATCACCTACATCCTGCTTCTGACCGTCACGGCGGCCTGCGCCTGTCAGGTGCCGGTGTTTCGGTATGCGTTGGAGCGCTGGGAGCCGGGCAGTTATCAGCTTCGCGTGCCGGACGGGGCGCAGATATTGTTACCGGTCGAGCCAGTGAATGTGGAGATCGAGAAAAGCGCGGACGTGACACAGTTGGAACTGCTTTTCCCGCCGAAGCTGCGGCAGGCTGCTGGGCCGCCGGTCTGGTCGGGCCCACTCAGCGAGGAAAATATGCGCAGGGTGTTCGATTCGCCGCTGCGGCAGGAGTTGCGGCAGCGACTGCTCGCGGGCGAGTCGGCAGTGTGGCTGCTGCTTGAATCAGGCGATGCCGCGAAGGATGACGCGGCGGCACAGCGCGTGGCGAAGGACCTGCAAGCAGCGCAGGAGAAACTCAAACTGCCTGACGGGGTGATCACGCAGGACGAAGCCAATGAGCCGGGCAAGCGCCGCGAAAACGCGGATGTGCTGCAATCTGACCTGCCGCTGAAGATTGAGTTTTCGCTGTTACGAGTGAGCCGCGAGAATGTCGAGGAAGTGGCTCTGATCGCGATGCTCATGCGATTGGAGCCGGATCTGGGCGATTATGTGGCGGAGCCGATGGTGTTCCCGATTTTCGGGCGCGGCCGGGCACTGGAGCCGCTGATCGGCAAGGGGATCAACGCGGACAATGTGTTCGATGCTGCCAGCTATCTCTGCGGCGCGTGCTCCTGTGAAATCAAAGAGCAAAATCCAGGCATCGATCTGCTCATGGCGGCGGATTGGGAGCCGGTGGCGTCGAAGGAAAAGGTGGAGACGGTGCGGATCATGCCAGCGACTGCCACCGCGGTCGACAAGGACTCGCGCATGATCATTCGCGTGGTGTTGATCGGCGGGGCGGTGGCCTTGCTGCTGAAAGGCTGGCTGCTGGCCCGGCGGTCCTTGAACAGGCGGGACAAATCAAACTGAGACGGCAAGGCGGCACCGGCTTGTTACGAAGGCTGGCACATGGCGCAAAACCGGACTTGCCGCCGTCATGCCGCACGCCACCCTCGGGGCCGCATGTCCGCCCCAGCTCTAGTTTCCGACGTTGGCAAAGTTCTCATCGATTTCGACTTCAGCATCGCCGCCCGGCGGCTGGCGGAGCGCTGTGATCATCCGGCGGAGGTGGTGCTGACCTTGTTTGACGACATCAAGGGGCCGTATGAAGACGGTCGTATGGATGATGCGGTGTTTGTGCGCGAGGCGATAGCCGCGACGGGTTTTCGCGGCACCACGGCAGAGTTCGAGGCGATCTGGTGCGGAATTTTTACCCAGAACGAGCCGATGCATGCCACGCTGGGCGCTTTGGCGGGAAAACTGCCGATGCATCTGCTCTCGAACACCAGTGGGCTGCATAAAGACTACTTTCTGCGCACCTTTCCCATCTTCCAGCACTTCCAGGACGGCGTGTATTCGTATTCAGCGGGATGTTCCAAGCCGGGAGAGAAAATTTTCCTGCACACCATCGAGAAACTCGATCTCGACCCCGCCCGCACCTTTTACATCGACGACTTGCTGCCGAACGTCGAGACGGCGGCACGGCTGGGATTCCGCACCTTTCATTACAGTTTTGCGCAGCATCCGCAGTTGCAGGCGGAGCTGGACGAATGGCTGGCGGCGCAGGGCATCGGTTGACGGGCGCAATTACCTGTCATACCCAGTACCCGCCGCGAAACGTAATACCTGATGTAACACGCTAGCTGCAGTGATTTTTAACCCATGAAATGCGACGTCTGCGAGAACGAGGCCACGGTCTTCCTCACCCAAATCATCAACGGTCAGATGACCACGGTGAATCTGTGTGAGTCATGCTCCAAAGCCAAAGGCGTGACCGAGGAGACCGGTTTCGGTCTGGCGGAGGCGTTTCTCTCGCCCTCGCAGCGCTCGGGAGAGGACTCTATGGAGGTCGTGTGCGACTCCTGCGGTTTCACCGCCTCACAGCTCAAAAAAATCGGCCGCATGGGCTGCCCGGAGTGCTACACCGCGTTTCGCGAAGGTTTGGACGGTCTGCTGCGGAACATGCACAAAGGCACCCGGCATGTCGGCAAGCGTCCAAGTCGGCAGGACGACGGCGCACCGCAGTTGCTGCCCCGGCAGCGGGCCGCCGTGGTGCGGGAGACGCCGCCTGCGCCAGTGCCGGTGGCAGAGCTGCCGCTGGATATTTTCAAACTGCGTGCCGATCTCGATCTGGCGGTGAGTGAGGAGCGTTACGAGGACGCGGCACGTCTGAAAGCAGAGATCGAACGTTTGCAGCCGAAGGTTTCCTCCAAATGAGGAAGGGCGATGCAGGGCAGTTACAGCGGTTCCTGGCAAAGGTGGAGCCGTCCTTGCATGACATTCAAGACGTATGCATCTTTGCACGTCGAACATTTCTCACGCCATGATGCGCTTTGCCACATTGATCAAAAATCCCGCTGACTGGATGAAGGGCGCTGGCCCGCATTCCGACATCGTCATGACCTCGCGGGTGCGGTTTGCGCGCAACCTGCGCGGCCACCCGTTTCCCGGTTTCAGCCAGGAGCGCCAGCGCATTGAGTTGCTTGAACGTACCCGGCCCGTGGTCGAAGACCTGCCGGAGATGCGCGATGGCTACAGCGAGGATTACAGCGACCTCACCAAAATTCGCAAGCAGGTGCTGGTGGAGCGCCATCTCGTCAGTCGCGAGCATGCGGCACGGTCCACCGGCTGCGCCGTCGTGGTGGACCGGAAGCAGAGCATCTCCATCATGATCAATGAGGAGGATCACTTCCGCATTCAGGGCATTCGACCTGGTTTGAACCTGCGCAGCGCGTACGAGCTGGTGGACCGGGTGGACACAGCGCTGGAAAGCTCCCTGCCGTATGCCTTTGACGCAAAGCTGGGCTACCTGACCGCCTGTCCCACGAATTTGGGCACCGGCATGCGGGCCTCCGTCATGCTGCACCTGCCTGCGCTGGTGCTGACGGATCAGATCAATCCGGTCATCAAGGCGGTGGGCAAAATCGGCCTCGCGGTGCGCGGTCTGTATGGCGAGGGCACCGAGGCGCTCGGCAATCTGTTCCAAATCTCCAACCAGCACACGCTGGGCGAGGCTGAGCCGGAAATCATCTCCCAGATCGAAAAAGTGATCGAGGGCGTCGTGCGTTCTGAGCAGACCGCCCGTGCCAAGCTCAAGGAGGATCATCAGACCATGCTGAACGACCAGGTCGGGCGTGCGTTTGCCATCCTGCGCTACGCGCATGTCCTCACCTCCAAGGAGGCGCTGAACCTGCTCTCCATGCTCCGCCTCGGCGCAGATCTCGATCTGGTCGGCGATTGCGACCGCAGTCTAATTGACCTGCTCCTGCTCGAAATTCAACCTGCGCATTTGCAGCTCAATGCTGCGCGTGAATTGTCCCCCGAGGAGCGTGACAGCATGCGCGCGGAAATTACCCGCGCACGGTTGCAATCCATCGACGGCCCCGGTAACTTTCCACCATCCAATTCAACCTCTGGAGGCTCGACCTCCCCCTCTCATGATGAATAATTTCACCCCACGCGCCCAACAGGTCCTGGCCCTCGCCCGCAAGGAGGCCGACCGCTTCAATCACAACTACGTCGGCACGGAGCATCTGCTCCTGGGCCTGATCAAGCTGGGCCAAGGCGTCGCCGTGAACGTTTTGACCAAGCTCGGCCTTGATCTCGAAACCGTGCGCATGCAGGTCGAGCAGCAGGTCGGCTCCGGCCCAGAGACCAAGATGGTCGGCAACATCCCCTACACGCCGCGTGTGAAAAAAGTGCTCGCACTGGCCTCCAAGGAAGCCAAGGCGCTGAACCACAGCTACGTCGGCACGGAGCACATCCTGCTTGGCCTGCTGCGTGAGGGCGAAGGCGTCGCCGCGCAGGTGCTGCGCAACCTGGAAGTGAACCTCGATAAGGCGCGCAGTGAGATTCTCAAGGAACTCGATCCGAATTTCACCTCGCAAAACGAGGAGGATGACGAGGAAAACGAGGCCGTGACACCGAGCGGCAACACGCCCGCCAGTGACAAGAAGAAAAATGAGAAGACGCCAGCGCTCAAGGCCTTCGGCCGTGATCTCACCGAACTCGCCGTCAAAGGTGAGATGGACCCCGTCATCGGCCGATCGGAAGAAATCGCCCGTGTGATTCAGATTCTCTGCCGTCGCACCAAAAACAATCCGGTGCTCATTGGCGAGGCTGGCGTCGGCAAGACCGCCATCGTCGAAGGTCTCGCGCAGGAGATCACCGCTGGCAACGTACCCGAAATTCTGCGCGACAAACGCGTGATCACTCTTGATCTCGCCCTCATGGTCGCTGGCACGAAGTATCGCGGCCAGTTTGAGGAGCGCATCAAGGCGGTCATGGATGAAATTCGCCGCAACAAGAACGTCATCCTGTTCATCGACGAGCTGCACACCATCGTCGGTGCCGGTGGCGCTGAAGGCGCGATGGATGCCAGCAACATCATCAAACCCGCGCTCAGCCGTGGCGAGCTGCAATGCGTCGGCGCGACTACTTTGAACGAGTACCGCAAGTACATTGAGAAGGACTCCGCGCTCGAACGCCGCTTCCAGAGCGTGAAGATCGAGGAACCGTCCGTCGAGGACGCCATCAAGATTCTTTTCGGTCTGCGTGGCAAATACGAGCTGCACCACAAGGCGAAATACAGTGAGGCCGCCCTCAAGGCCGCCGTGAATCTCAGCTCACGCTATCTCCCCGCCCGCTTCCTGCCGGACAAGGCCATCGACATCATGGACGAGGCCGGCTCCAAGGCCCGCATCGCCGCGATGACGCGTCCGCCCGAACTCAAGGTCATCGAGGGCGAGATTGAGGAGATTCGCCTCGAAAAAGAAGGCTCTATCAAGGAGCAGGATTTCGAAAAAGCCGCCAGCCTGCGTGATCGCGAGAAGAACGCGAAGAAACGCTTTGATGACGTTCTTGAAACCTGGCGCGCCAACAACCAGGAGCGCATTGTCGATGTCACCGAGGACGACATCATGTCCGTCGTTTCGAAATGGACCGGCGTGCCGCTCCAGCGCATGGAGCAGGCCGAGGCGCAGAAGTTGCTCAAAATGGAGGCCGAGCTGAAGAGCAAGGTCATTGGCCAGGACGAGGCGGTCATCGCCATTTCCAAGGCCCTGCGTCGTTCGCGTGCTGATTTGAAGGATCCCCGCCGCCCGATCGGCTCGTTCCTCTTCCTCGGCCCGACCGGCGTCGGCAAATCCTTCCTCGCGAAGAATCTCGCTGAGTTCATGTTCGGCACCGCTGAATCACTGATCCAGATCGACATGTCCGAATACATGGAGAAGCACACCGCCAGTCGCCTGATCGGTGCCCCTCCCGGCTACGTTGGATATGAAGAGGGTGGCCAGCTTTCCGAAGCCGTGCGTCGTCGTCCTTACTCCGTCATCTTGTTCGACGAAGTCGAAAAAGCGCACCCGGATGTGATGCATCTGCTGCTACAGATTCTGGAGGAAGGTCAGGTCACGGACAATTTCGGCCGCAAGATCGACTTCCGTAACACCATCGTCATTCTGACCTCGAACGTCGGTGCCGAGCAGATCAAACGCCAGAGCAGCCTCGGCTTCATCGCCATGCAGCAGGACCAGGCCGACAACGCCAGCATCAAGGGCAAGATCACCGAGTCCGCGAAGAAGTTCTTCAAGCCGGAGTTCCTCAACCGCCTCGACGACATCGTCATCTTCCGCATGCTCGAGAAGGAGCAGCTCAACACGATTGTCGATCTCGAGGTCAACAAGGTCGTGCTCCGCCTCAAGAAAAAGAACATCCACATCACGCTCGACGACAGCGCTCGCGAGTTCCTCATGAAAGAGGGCTACGATCCGCAATACGGTGCCCGTCCGATGCGTCGTGCGGTGGAGAAGCACATCGAGGATCCGCTGGCGGAACATCTCCTGCGTGGCGACGTGCGCGAAGGCGACACCGTCAAAGTTTCCCACGACGATGAAAACAAATGTCTCAAGTTCGCGGCAGACGAGCGGGAGACTGCCGAGGTGCCAGCCGAAGCAGCTTCATCCTGATCAGCGTTGCAGCACTTGGGATAATCACGCTGGATTGCCGACTGCAAATCGGAATGCTCAAGCTGCATGATCCGCGCCGTCATTCTCACTCTCCTGCTCACCAGTCTCGGCTGGTGGTTGGAGCGTGAGCATCAGGCCGGGCGGTTTCAGCGGGTGGACGAGCTATTTCTCGATTTTCTCGTCGCGAATGCGCGTGAGCGTTTTGAAAAGCCGGAGGCGCAGACATTGGTGCCGTCAGCCGTTGTCTGGGTGAAGATGGGCAGTGCTGACAGGGCGGAGTACGCCGGTTGGCCGCCGCGTCCGCTCGACTGGCAGATGGTGCTGAAGGGACTACAGCCCTTCGATCCGGCGGTGGTGGTGATCCCTGAGGTTTTGCTGTGGGGCCGGCCTGCGCCCAAGTTTGTCAGCGAGGCCGCCCAGGCGCTGACGCCGTTTCCGAGTACGGTGCTTGGCGTAGAGGGCCAGTTAACCACGGCTCCTGGTGCGCCGGCTTTTCTTGGCGGGCTGGAGGATGCGCTGCCGCGTTTCCAAAAAGTGCAGGGTGAACTTGCCACAGTGCCGCCGTTGGCAGCGCTGATCGCCGCACCGGATGATTTGATGCGACGGCAGGCCGAACTCGGCATCGCCATCACCCGCACAGCGGACGGTGCCACGCTGCTGCCCTACGCCTTGCAGGAAAGCGACAATCTGCGCCCAGGATTACTCGCGCAAGCGCTCGCTCGCTTCACGCAGACGCCGTATGCCACGCACCGCCTGCTGTTGGGGGCCGGAGCTGGCGCTTATTTGGCGGACGGCACGTTTGTGCCGCTTTCTGCCTCGGGAGAGTTCACCGTGGATGCCAGTCAAACCGTCCCCGAGGTCGATGCGCTCAATTTGATGACCAACGGACTCGCCGAGGCGCTGTCCGCAGCGGACAAGCAGCATCTTAGTGGGGGCAAAGTCATCGTCATCGGCACGGATGAGGGCGGTTTGGTTCGTGCGCATGCCCAGGCGCTGGCACACATCCTCGCGCAGCCGCGTTTGCAGTTGTTACCGCCGTGGGCGCAGTGGCTCGTCTGGGCCGTGGCGGGTTTGGCAGGGGCATGGCTGGTTTTCTACGTGCCACGTCCGCAGGTCGTCCTCCGTGGACTGCTGTGCATCTTTGCCGCGCTGGTGGTCTGCTTTCTCGTCTTCCAATCTAGCCTGATCTGGTGTCCGCCGACGCTGCCGGCGGCATTACTCGCCGCAGCGACGGTGTTTGCCCGCATCGTGGGCCGCAAGCAGGCATGATGGGGCAAGTTAGCCCTTGTGCCGGGGCCTCAAGCCCCTAGTGTCGGCCTCCTTTTTTTACCCCCAACTGAATGCGTTTTAGCAACCTGACGCGCCGCTGCGAAATCGGTGCCAACTCCTACCTCCTCGAAGCGGGGAAACAACGTGTCGTGCTTGATTCCGGCATGCACCCCAAACAAGTCGGCTTTGATGCCCTGCCGGATTTCAGCCCGCTGCCCCACCAGTCCGCCAGCGCGATCGTCATCACGCACGCGCACCATGACCACATCGGCTCGCTGCCGGTGCTCCAGCGCAAGCAGCCCCACACACCGGTGCTGATGACCGAGGTCACTGGCGAGCTGTCCTCCGCCATGCTGCACAATTCCGTCAATGTGATGACGAAGCAGCGTGAAGAGAACAGCATCACCGAATACCCCTTCTTCACCCACCGCGAACTCGATGAAATCCGCCCGCGCTGGAATTACCGCGACATCGACCGCCCGTTCACCATCCCGGACACCGAACTGGAGGCCACGCTATTCGACGCCGGCCACATCCTCGGCTCCACCGGTGTTCTCGTCCGTGAAGGCAGCAACACCCTCTTCTACACCGGCGATGTGAATTTCGAGGCCCAGACCATCTGCCGTGCGGCTGATTTCCCCACCAGCGGCATTGATGTGATGATCGCCGAGACCACGCGCGGCGATTACGCCCGGCCTGAGGACTACTCCCGCAAGGGCGAGAAAGAACGCCTCGCTGGCGTCATCCGCGACACCCATGCGGCAGGCGGCGCGGTGCTGATACCCGTCTTTGCTCTCGGCAAAACCCAGGAGGTCATGCTCATGCTGCACGAGCTGCATGAGGAAGGTCTGATTCCCGAAATGCCGCTCTACATCGGCGGTCTGAGCACCAAAGTCACCGTGCTCTACGACCACTATGCCTCCCGCAGCCGCCGCAGCTATCCCGGCTTCCGCCTGCTTGAGGACATGAAGATGCTGGTGGCTCGCAAGAGCAAGAAACGCCAGGAGATCGTCGCCAGCCCGCGTTCCCTCTTCGCCCTCTCCAGCGGCATGATGACCGAGCACACCGTCTCCAACACCTTCGCGCAGAAATTCCTCGATAATCCGCGCAACACCGTCTGCTTCGTCGGTTACACCGATCCCGATTCCCCCGGCTACAAAATCCGCAACGCGAAAAAGGGCGACATGATCAAGCTCGCCCGCGATCTCCCCGCCGTGGCGCTCCTCGCCCGCATCGAGAGCTTTGACCTCAGCGCCCACTCCTCGCGCGAGCAGATCGCCGAATACATCGAAAAAGTGAAGCCCAAGAGGCTCCTGCTCGTGCATGGCGAGGAACCCGCCCAGATGTGGTTCACCCGCCGCTTCAACGAGACCATTCCTGACACGGAAATCATCCGTCCCCAGCCGCACCAGCCCGTCGATCTCTGGTAGCATTCGTCATTCTGGTTTCGTCACTTAAGTCATGCGCCTCATCGCCATTGTCGCCATGTCCAGCAATCGCGTCATCGGCCGCGCGGGCAAACTGCCGTGGCATTACCCGGAAGACCTGAAGTTCTTCAAACGCACCACGCTCGGCCACCCCATTCTCATGGGCCGTGCCACCTTCGATTCCATCGGTCGGCCGCTCCCTGGCCGCCAAAACATCGTGCTAAGCCGCACCATGGAGCCACGAGAGGGAGTCACGGTCATCCGCAGCACCGCTGAACTGCCGCAGCTTTGCGGCGCGAATGACACCGTCTTCGTCATCGGCGGAGCACGCGTGTTTGAGGAACTGCTGCCGCAGTGCGACGGCCTATACCTGACCTTCATCGCCAAGGATTACGCAGGCGACGTGTTCCTGCCGCCCTTCGAGCATCTGTTCCAGTTCAAGGAAACCGTGGGACAGATGGATGACCTGGAATTCCGCTATTACGCAAGAGACGCAGAAAACGGACACTGAAAGTGCTGGGTGATAACAGAAGCGCAAACATCTGCAACCTTGCCTTCACTCGCTGGAATGAGCGTGCAAGAGGTCGAAATGACCACACAACGCATGGAAACAGCCACGCCATGCCGGGAAATCGCTGCTGCAACAGCGGAAACGACCGCGCAACTCGCGGAAATGAGAGGACGAACGATGGAAATGACCTCTCGAACAACCGCAATGGCCCCGTAAACCACGGAAATGACCGCTCCCACCGTGGAAATGACGGCTCGACTGCCTGCAAGCGCCTGTGAATCAGGCGCTTGCAGGGGTTTTGGTGTCCGCTTATCTCAGGGAGCGGGCGGCGTTGGGGCGGGTGCACTGCCATTTAGTTTAGAAGACACACTTTTTGATGGCACGTTGGTAGTGATATACCTCGCGTCATGAAGATTTGTGAAAAGGGAAAAATTGGAAATTGAGCGTCAGGAGGGTGGCGAGCTCGGGCTTGTAGTCCGTCTGCATACGCTCCAGGCAGGTGTCGATGCCAGCGCAAAAGT
>Ga0209284_10001384_pt1 | contig 37528 bp, 34 predicted proteins | sample FRY03_FD_187211 | JGI IMG/M metagenome (GOLD analysis project Ga0209284, IMG submission 187211) | Freshwater microbial communities from Lake Fryxell liftoff mats and glacier meltwater in Antarctica - FRY-03 (SPAdes) (version 2) | ecosystem: Environmental > Aquatic > Freshwater > Ice > Glacier... | reverse complement strand
ACGCAATATCAAACAAGGGGCAATGCAGCAATTGTTAATTGATAATTGTCAATTGTCAATTGATAATGGGGGTTGGGAAGTGAAGAAGTTGGGGGAAGTTGCATTTGTAAATATGGGACAGTCGCCTTTATCCCAATTCTATAATTCAGAGGAAATTGGCTTGCCTCTTGTTCAAGGAAATGCTGATGTTGAAAATCGAAAAACTATAATCCGTTTTTATACTTCGATGATTACAAAAAAAGGGAAAGTTGGCGATATAATTATGTCAGTAAGAGCACCTGTTGGTGAAATTTCAAAAGCAACATTTGATTGCTGTTTGGGTAGAGGCGTTTGCTCTATTTCTTTTGACAATGAGTATTTGTATCACTATCTAATTTATTTTGAAAAATCTTGGGCGAAGCTTTCAACGGGTTCAACATTCGATAGTGTTAATTCAAAACAAGTTAAAGAATTGGAAATCCCTATACCAAAATCAAAAGAAGAACAAACCCGCATCGCCACCATCCTTTCCGATATGGATACAGAAATAACCGCCTTAGAAACCAAATTGGAGAAATACAAAAAGGTAAAATTGGGGATGATGCAAAATTTATTAACGGGTAAAATAAGATTGGTGTAATGGCGAAATTTCAAAACAAATACCGCAACGAATCGGCAAGGGCATCGTGGTGGAATTACGCCAATGATGGGGCGTATTTTGTAACCATTTGCACCGCAGGTCGAGAATGGCTATTTGGTGAAATTTCAAATAACGAAATGAATTTATCACCCATTGGCGAAATGGTTTATCAGGAATGGAATATTTCATTTGATATGCGTGCCGAATTGTTTTGCGACACATTTGTAATCATGCCCAACCATATACACGCCATATTGCGCATTGATAACGGTATGGTAGGGACGCACGGTGTAGGGACGCACGGCATTGTAGGGACGCACGGCCGTGCGTCCCTACCGTCACCAACACCGCCAACCAATACCGGTGTTGCCTACCGTACACCAAAATCAATATCATCATTTATGGCCGGTTTTAAATCGGCCGCCACCAAACGAATAAACGAATATCGTATTTCCCCAAAAATGCCCGTTTGGCAAACCCGTTTTCACGACCACATTATCCGTAATGATGCGGAATACCAACGCATTTATAATTATATCGAAACCAATATTCAAAATTGGGAAAAAGATACATTTTTCAAAAATGAAACACCATGAGTACAGTCGGACAAATAGAACGTGCCACACAAAACCGCATTGTTGCTTTGTTTCAGCAACAATTGCAATTTCACTATTTGGGTAATTTGGAAAAAGAAGAAGGCAATAATAGAAGAAAAGGAAGATGAATTTTAAAAATTACGCAATGAGTTTATTAATGGGCAAAACACATCTGTTATGAGCAAAAAGAAAATATTTATAAGCAGCGTACAAAAAGAGTTTGCCACAGAAAGGCAAATGCTGTTTAATTATTTGCATAGCGATGCCTTGTTGGGTTTATTTTTCGAACCACTTTCGCAACTCAAAATAAATCACGGTTCATTTCCTGTAAATCCGTTGCTTGCCGAACCAATGTACCTAGCAGGTTACATAGAACGCTTAGGCACAGGCACTCGTGATATGGTTAATTTATGTGTAGCCGCTAAACTTAAGGAACCCGAATTTACCCTCGATGATGGTTTTAGAGTAACTATTTGGCGACCTAAAAGTCAAGTTAGTGGGGAAGCTACTAGGGAAGTTACTAGGGAAGTTAGTGGGGAAGTTACTAGGGAAGTTAGTGAGGAAGTTACTAGGGAAGTTAGTGAGGAAGTAAAACGGGTAATACTAGTATTAAAAGGAGAGGAAAAGAGAAGTGATATTCAGCAAAAACTCGATTTGAAAAGTGATGATTATTTTAGAACCAATTATATAATTCCTTCACTTGAAGCTGGCGTTATTGAAATGAAATTTTCTGATAGCCCTAACCACCCGCAACAACGCTATATGCTAACAATCAAAGGCGAAATATTAAAAAAGGAACTCAAAAAATCAACAAAGAAAAAATGAGCAAAGTAGGACAAATAGAACGTGCCACCCAAAACCGCATTGTGCAATTGTTTCAAGAACAATTGCAGTATCGCTATTTGGGTAATTTGGAAAAAGAAGAAGAAAACAGCAATATAGATGAAGCTTTACTAACAGCATATTTAATTAAAAAAGGACACAGTGCTTCACTCATCAGCAAAGCCCTGTTTGAATTCAAAAAAATCGTCACCATCAATACCAACGATGACCTGTATCAAGCCAACAAAAATGTGTATGCAGCCCTTCGCTATGGCATCAATGTAAAAGAAGAAGCAGGGCAAAATAAAACCACGGTTCATTTAATTGATTGGGCAAATCCGCAGGAAAATGATTTTGCTATTGCCGAAGAAGTAACCATAAAAGGGCAACACAACAAACGCCCCGATATTGTTATTTACATTAACGGCATTGCAGTTTGTGTATTTGAATTAAAGCGAAGCACGGTTTCCGTTTCAGAGGGCATTCGCCAAAACAACGACAATCAAAAACATCTTTTCATCAAACCATTTTACACCACTATTCAATTGGTAATGGCTGGGCAAGATGTAGAAGGTTTGCGATATGCAGCAATTGACACAACCGAAAAATATTATTTGAAATGGAAAGAAGTAAGCGAAGAATTTAACCCGAATGATACGTACCTCTTAGAACTTACAAAACCAATAAGAGAACAAGCCAATAAAGCCGATAATTTGTTAGATAAGCATATCATTGAAATGCTTGGCAAAGAACGCTTACTGGAAATATTGCACGATTTTGTAGTGTTTGACCGTGGACAAAAGAAATTTTGCAGACCCAATCAATATTTTGGTTTAAAAGCAGCACAAGAGCATATCCGCCAAAAAGAAGGCGGCATTATTTGGCACACACAAGGCAGCGGCAAGAGTTTAACAATGGTTTGGCTCACCAAATGGATACGAGAATACAATCCCAATGCAAGAGTGCTTATCATTACCGACCGTAATGAACTCGACAAACAAATTGAGAAAGTTTTTAAAGGCGTTGACGAACACATTGTAAGAACAAAAAGCGGAGCCGATTTAATTGAAAAACTAAATGCAACCACACCTTGGTTGATGTGTTCACTCATTCATAAATTTGGTAATAAAGAAGAAGCCGATTACGACAGCTATTTGGAAGAACTAAAAAACGCTTTGCCAAAAGACTTTAAACCCAAAGGCGACTTTTATGTGTTTGTTGATGAATGTCACCGAACACAAAGCGGAGATTTGAACAAGGCAATGCGCCAATTACTAGGCGAAAAAGCTTTGTTTATTGGTTTTACAGGAACGCCCATAATGCAAGCAGATAAAAAGCGAAGCATTGAAATTTTTGGCAAATACATTCATACTTACAAATTTGACGAAGCCGTAAAAGATGGTGTAGTATTGGATTTACGTTATGAAGCGAGAGACATAGAACAAAAAATAACTTCGTTAGATAAGATTGATGCTTGGTTTGATAGCAAAACAAAAGGCTTAACCGACTTTGCAAAAACCGAACTCAAACAGAAATGGGGCACCATGAAAAAAGTGTTCAGTTCGGTGGGGCGTTTGCAAAAAATTGTTGCCGATATTTTATTAGATATGGAAACCCGTGAACGCTTGCAAAACGGCAGAGGCAACGCTATTTTAGTTTCTGATAGTATTTACAACGCTTGCCGTTTTTATCAATTGTTTCAAGATGCAGGTTTTACCCGTTGTGCCATTGTTACTTCATTTGCACCTACATACAGCGACATAAAAGGAGAAGGCGAAGGTTACACCGAAAAGCTGATGCAGTATGACATTTATCAAAAAATGCTCAACGGAAAAACTACAGAGGATTTTGAAGACGAAGCCAAAAAACGTTTCATTGATGAACCGGCACAAATGAAACTGCTCATTGTGGTGGATAAATTACTTACAGGTTTTGATGCTCCAAGTGCCACCTTTCTTTACATTGATAAAAGTATGAGAGACCACGGTTTGTTTCAGGCAATTTGCCGAGTAAACCGTTTGGACGGTGACGATAAAGATTATGGTTATATTATTGACTACAAAGATTTATTCGGTAGTTTAGAAAACGCCTATAAAGATTTTACTTCCAAAGCATTTGAAGATTATGACAAATCGGATGTAGAAGGTTTGTTAAGCGACCGTTTAGCCAAAGGTAAAGAACGATTGGACGATGCCTTAGAAACCATCAAGGCATTATGCGAACCAGTTGCACCGCCCAAAGGCACACAACAATACATTGCATATTTCTGTGGAAATCCGCAATTTAAAGAAGACCTAAAAGACAGCGAACCAAAACGAGTAGCGTTGTACAAAGCTGTTATTTCTCTTATACGTGCTTATGCCAACATAGCCGATGAAATGGAGGAAGCAGGTTATAAACCAAACGAAATTGAAAATATTAAAAATGATTTGAAGCATTTTGAAAGTGTTCGCAAAGAAATTCAATTGGCAAGTGGCGATTGGGTTGATTTGAAACAATACGAACCCGCAATGCGACATTTGATAGATAGCTACATTGCAGCAGAAGAAAGTGAAAAAGTTTCAGCCTTTGATGATTTTAGTTTGGTGGAGTTGTTGGTAAAAGACGGCAAAGGTGCGTTGGACAAACTGCCTAACAACATCAAGAAAAATAAAGAAGCAATGGCAGAAACCATTGAAAATAACTTGCGGAAAGTTATCATTGAAGAAAGCCCGACCAACCCGATTTACTACGAAAAGATGAGTGTGTTGCTGGATGAATTAATTAAGCTACGCAACGAGGAAGCAGCAGAATATGAAAAGTATTTAGAGGAGATAGTTAAGTTGGCAGTAAAAGTGAAGAAGCCTGAAACAAGCAATGAATATCCATCGAGCATCAACACGCAAGCCAAGAGAGCATTGTATGACAATTTAGAAAAAGATGAACCTTTGACAATCGCAATGGACAGTGCGGTAATCTATGGCAAACACGATGATTGGGAAGGCACTTTATCCAAAGAAAAACATTTGAAGAACAAAGTGGTAAAACCTGTATTGGAAGAATATAAAAAGCCAGAAAAATTAGACCCTATTTTTGAAATTATTAAACAGCAAAAGGAATACAAGTAATTGATAATTTACAATGGATAATTGATAATGAAGGAGAATGTAATTAAGATTAAATCATTTGCTTTTGCACTGCGGATAGTAAAGCTTTTTCAGTTTTTGACAACGGAGAAGAAGGAGTATGTTTTAAGTAAGCAATTGTTAAGGAGTGGAACCGCTATTGGGGCTTTGGTGCGTGAAGCAGAACAAGCAGAAAGTAATGCAGATTTTATTCATAAACTTTCTATCGCATTAAAGGAGGCAAATGAAAGTGAATATTGGATTGATTTATTATTTCAATCTGGTTATTTAGAAGAATTAGCTAGTACTTCTCTAAAAACAGATTTGACAGAACTATTAAAATTACTAATTTCCATAATCAAAACGAGTAAGGCCAATGGAAAACGATAACGACATTATCAATTATCAATTATCAATTGGCAATTTAGAAGTTGATGTTGTTCGCAAAGACATCAAGAATATGCACTTGGCAGTATATCCTCCAACGGGCAGAGTTCGTATTGCTGCACCATTGCGTATTGATGACGAAGCAGTAAGACTTTTTGCAATTTCAAAAATTGCTTGGATAAGGAAGCAACAACGGAATTTTCTTGCACAAGACCGTCAACCACCCAGACAATTTAAAGAACGTGAAAGTCACTATTATTTAGGCAAACGTTATTTGCTTCGAATTGTTGAACAAGAAGCTCCACCTAAAGTGGTGTTTATAACCAAAACCTATATTGACCTGTATATACGACCAGAAAGTACAACTGAACAGCGACAAACTATCATAAATGAATGGTATCGGACAGAGTTAAAAAAACTCATTCAGCCAATCATAGACAAATGGGAAAAGCAAATAGGTGTTTCCATCGCCGACTGGCAGGTAAAGCAAATGAAAACAAAATGGGGTACTTGCAACATTGAGAAAAAAAGAATTTGGATAAACTTAGAATTGGCAAAAAAGCCAATCCATTGTTTGGAATACATCATCGTTCACGAAATGATACATCTGTTAGAACGACATCACAACGACCGTTTTCTGACCTTAATGGGAAAGTATATGCCACAATGGAAGTTTAATAAAGAAGAATTAAATCGTTTACCAGTAAGCCACGGAGAATGGACATACTAACAAATAGCTTACGCAATTTGCAAGCACAATGCTTAAAAATGCCAATGAAGTAGCGATAGTATTCGAATTACTTGATGAACTCGACATTCAACGTGCAGAAATTAGTCATGTTTCGCATTCTAAAATTGAAGAATTTTACCGAGAAGTGCGAATAGATGCAGTCAAAGCAGCAAAAACCAAGGCTGAATATTTATGCGAAGCTATTGGTGAAAAATGTGGTTCAGTTTTACAAATTACAGACGAAAACATAAGCAGACCGACCTTGTTAGCCAATGTTGCTGGAGTGCAATCAATGGGCAACTCTCACTCATTGTTTGGGGTAAAAAGTTACAATCCTTCATTCCGAAAAATAAAAATGAGTTACAGCATTTATGCCAAATTTGAAATTGGAGAATAAAAACGGCATCAAGCCTTTCAATTTTCTTAAGCCTTCTTTGGCACGCTACATATCGTTATTCGCATATAATTTCTGAATATAAACAACAGTTTTTAGTCTATTTTAAATCCATAACGGGAAATCAAAATCCCTTGTTGCTGCTATTTTTATAACCTAAATTTCATCAATCCTCAGTTCAATGGCATTGCTTATATTTGAGCCGCCCTTTCCAAAGCAATGCAACAGAACAGCAGAATATACATCGCCGGTCACCGCGGCATGGTTGGCTCAGCCATTGAGCGCTATCTGCGAAATGCCGGATTTTTCAATCTTATTCTAAAAACTTCTGCCGAGCTCGATCTCAGAAATCAACAAGCTGTAAACGACTTTTTTTCAGAAAACAAACCCGAGTTCGTTTTTCTGGCTGCTGCTAAAGTGGGGGGAATTCAGGCCAATAATATATACAGGGCTGAATTTCTGTATGATAATCTGATGATTGAGGCAAACATCATTCAGGCTTCATATCTAAACCAGGTCCAAAAATTGCTGTTTTTGGGCTCTTCCTGTATCTATCCAAAATTCGCTCCTCAACCCATGGACGAGTCGCAGTTACTTACCGGAATTCTTGAACCTACCAATGAGCCTTATGCCATTGCAAAAATTGCCGGAATTAAACTCTGTGAAGCTTATAGAGATCAATATGGCTGCAATTTCATATCAGCAATGCCCACTAATTTGTATGGCCTTAACGACAATTATGACCTGCAAAACAGCCATGTGCTTCCTGCCTTACTCCGAAAATTTCACGAAGCTAAAATCAGCAATGCAGTGCATGTTGAAGTTTGGGGAACAGGTTCGCCAATGCGAGAATTTTTGCATGTTGATGACCTGGCCAAAGCATGTGTTTTTTTAATGAATAATTATAACGACAAAGGCTTTGTAAACATTGGTACGGGTGAAGACCTCAGCATCAAAGACTTAGCCCAACTCATCAAAGACGTTACAGGATTTAGTGGAGATATTTTGTGGAATAAGGAAAAACCAGACGGAACTCCCCGTAAATTAATGAATGTGAGCAAAATACATGGGCTAGGCTGGAAACATGAGATCGATTTAAAAGAAGGAATTAAAAGCATTTATGAAGCCTATAAAGTCCAGGTTCAGAAAGTTTGAAATGCTTTTATTAGCATTTCTTGCGTCTGGCTTTTTTGCACAGGCTCAGGAAAACTATCAATACCTGAATCGCTTCAACTTATTGCTTACAGAACGAGCCAATTCATCTCCTGATTCGATCAGACATTTTGGAATAAGGCCTTACGATTTGGATCACTTTAGCCCTGTTACTGATTTTGGTTTCATAGACTCGTCCAGCTATTACTATTTAGCTCAGTATAAACTGCTCAAAGATCACCTCATCAGCATTGAAGAAGGTGATTTGAAATTATATATGGATCCCCTCGGGCATGGCGCCATTATGAGGGACTTTATGGACACTACCTCCTACCGCGATACTGTGAATATGTTTCGCAATACCCGCGGAGTTATGATTCAGGGAAGCATAACTGAAAAGCTGCGATTTTTCTCTTGTTTTCATGAAAGTCAAGCTTACTTCCCAAATTATCTTAAGAATATTATTGATAGTCTTGGCGTGGTTCCGGGCTATGGCCGACCAAAGCCTTTCGGTGTTGTAGGTTTCGATTATGGGGTATCTAACTCATGGATTTCATGGAAGCCTGCGTCATGGATGGACATTACAATAGGCAATGGTAAAAATTTTATAGGTCACGGTTATCGTTCATTATTGCTTTCGGATGCAGCATTCAGCTATCCTTATTTGCGAATGAATTTATGGCATTCCTCCGAAAAATTAATGTATTCATGGGTGCAAGCCGGCCTTCAGAGCTTGGAGAGACTTCCAAAAGGAGAAGTTCCGGAAAGTTTGTTCAAACGAAAAGCATTAGGATATCATTATCTGAGTTATTGCCCCGTTTCATGGGTTGAAATTGGTGTTTTTGATGCGGTGATTTGGGAACGTTGGGACAGCACCGGAACTCAGAATTTACCTCTACTCGCAGCCAATCCCATCCCGCTGATTAATGCCGGAATTTTAGGTTTTAATGGCGTTCAAAATGCCAGTGTAGGAGTTAATCTTCGATTGAAAATTAATGATCGTATGCACGCTTATGGACAGTTTTTTGCAGATGATCCATCAGCAGGAAAAACAGGTTGGCAGGCAGGAGTAAAATTTTATCGACTCGGCTTAAAAGGGCTGAATCTAAATCTCGAAGTAAATCAAATTGAAAACGGAGTTTATGGAAGTCCTTATGCGCTCCAAAATAGCTCTCATTTTAATCAGGCCTTGGGTCACCCAGCAGGGGGCGGCTTACAAGAATACATTGCTGATTTGAACTTCAGACTTGAACGCTTCATTTTTGAATTCCGATATTTCAATCAGGAACGATCAACGAATCCTGTGAATCTACTAATACCCTTTGATGATACTGATTTGTCCGCAGTTACAGAATATAAAGATTATCTGGTGAATCAAGCCGATTTTAGCATAGCCTATTTATTTAACCCCAAGAGCAATTTACGTTTAGAAACATCCTATACCATACGAAATGACAAACATGCTGACTACAAGCTTGCAACGGCATGGTGGAGCGTTTCTTTGCGAACATCTATTTTTAATGAGTACTTTGATTTTTGATACTTTTGATTAAACCCTTACCGAAATGTTTGACCTAATATTGGGATTCCTCACCGCCTTCGGACTGGTGATGGTCGCGACGCCTTCACTCATCAAGGTTGCTAAACTCAAGCACTTGGTAGACGAACCAAGCGAGGCGCGCAAAGTACACAGCAGATCAGTACCTACTATTGGAGGCATCATGCTTTTTGCCGGAACCATCATAGCTTACTCCCTATGGTTCCCATCCAAAGGAGAATTTCAATTAGGTATTAATTACGACACTTTTTCAGCACTTGAAGAGTTCAAGTATCTGGTAGCCAGCATGTTCATCCTGTTCTTTATGGGAGTAAAAGATGATATTATTGGAGTTAGTCCAACTAAAAAGCTCATGATTCATCTCGTGGTGGCTTTTATTTTAGTGTTCTTGGCAGATATTAGAATCACCTCTTTACATGGTTTGTTAACGATTGATCACATCCCTTACACCTACAGCATTATTCTCTCCGTTTTCACCTATATCGTGATAGTAAATGCTATGAATTTGATTGATGGTGTGGACGGATTAGCTGCGGGAATTGGATTTATTGCAAGCACAACTTTCAGCATTTGGTTTTTTCGAACGGGTGATTTACCATTGGCTCTGCTCGCCGCCGGTCTTTCGGGATCCTTGTTGGGGTTTTTGTTCTTCAATTTTAATCCCGCCAAAATCTTCATGGGCGATTCCGGTTCGCTTATTATTGGTGTAACGCTTTTTGTGCTTGCCGTTAATATGATTGAACACGATTTGAGTACCGTGCCTGTTCAAATGCGCGGGGTATCAAAACCTGTACTGGCAATGGCCATTCTATCATTTCCATTGGTTGATACATTGCGCGTTTTTTTCTATCGCGCCTTGAAAGGAAAATCCCCTTTTACAGCCGATAAAAACCATACTCATCATCGACTAATGCAATTCGGGCTTGGGCATAAACAAGTTGCTCTGGTACTTTATGGATACAACATCCTCATTATTCTATTTACCTTCCTGGTGCCAATGAATAGTCCCAATTTATCATTCATTTTGGTGGGTTTATTAGCAATTGGCCTCATTCAATTGATTTTCATAATTCCGTTAAAAAAACCCCTTAAAAAACCGGAATTAGAATGAGACTGTTAAGCCTTTTCTTCCTTTCGATACTTGCATTTCAGGCTTGGGCTCAATCTCCATCAGCCCGATTTGCGCTCGATCCGCTTGGCAAAGTACAAGAAGAAATGGCATCGTACCTTAATGATCTACACGGAGCACAACAGCCTTTTGTTTCAAGTCTCGATACAAATTGGCGAAAAAATGATAGTCTTTTTAATAGTAATCTCAAACAAATTAAAATCAGTCCTTCAGGCTCATTCGATGGTGGATTCAATAGTGGCGATGGCTCCAATGGTATTTGGCAAGCTTCTCCCGGAATTGAGATAGGCGGCAGTTTTGCTAAAAATTTCGAATTTGGCGGTACCTATCGATATCACCGCGAATGGTCATCGGAATACATTAGAGAATATGTAGACTCACTGCGAGTAATTCCGGGAGTTGGCTTTGCAACAAAAGATGAATATGGATATGCTGCTCATTACTCCGAATTTTATCTTGGCTATCAGGCCGGTAAATATTTTCATTTTGAGGCGGGCAGAGGAAAACAGTTTTTCGGCGATGGGTACCGCAGCGTGCTGTTTAGCACCAATGCCGCGCCATTTCCATATTTCAGGCTAACAAGCAGAATCTGGAAGTTCAGGTACATTATGCAAATAACCCGAATGACGGACATTACGGGTATTTCTGAATTCAAAGATGCCAGACACAAGCACATGGTATTGCATGCTCTGAGTTTTAATCCCATACCTCAATGGAATATAAGCTTGTACGAAATGGTAATTTGGCAGGATCGGGATAGCCTTTCTGACCGTGGGGTAGAATTTAATTACCTCAACCCTTTAATTTTCTTTCGTCCGATTGAATATGCTCAAGGATCTGCAGACAATGTATTATTAGGCCTAAGCACCAAAGTCAAACTTAGAAAGAAACAGCATATTTATGCCGGGGTTATGCTTGATGAGTTTTTACTGGATCAGCAAACGAATAAACTGGGCTGGTGGGCTTATAAATTTGCCTTGCAATATGGCTTCCGTTCATTCGATACTTTTACCGAAGGCCTTCATTTTCAAGGAGAATTCGTCAAAACCCGGCCCTTCACGTATACCCACGGCAGCGTACTTCAAAACTATGGTCACATCAACCAAAGTCTTGCCCATCCGCTAGGAACTAACTTCAAAGAAGTCACCTTTTTGAGCCGTTATGAAATGGATCGATGGAGCTTCCTCCTCACCTTAGGATGGGCAGAATACGGGCGCGATATAGATGGCGAGAATTATGGCGGAAATATTTTTAGATCTTACGAGAATCCTTTTAGAAATTACGGTAATTACATCACTCAGGGACGCAAACATCATTTATGGTGGCAAAATATTCAGGCAACTTACAATCTGAATAAAAATAATATGGAGTTGTTTGGAATGATTGGAGCCCGTGAACTCAGTGTTAATTACAGCGATAAAACCGAACTTTGGATCAGACTAGGCATACGCACTTCTATGAGCCCAAGAGTAACCGATTTTTGATGAATAAACGCCGCTATAATCCCGTTTCCTGCGATTTTATGGATCAAATCGAGCGATTTGCCATTACACAACATTCCGGTACTATCCGTTTTCGTGATGCCTTGGGAATTGAAACGGAAGTGAAAGATCGCGTAAAAACATGGATAGCCACAGATGGCGTAGAATATTTGATTACCGAATCCCAGCTTAAAATACGGTTAGACGATATTATTGAGCTTTTCGGAATTCACCCAGGCGCCAAGTTTTGTTGAAAAAATTTAATCAACAATTTCAATCTCTTTTGGCACATCCGAGCTAAGCCATTTATATTTTACTGTTTATCAATCACATAAGCCCTTATTTAGAACGAATATAAAAGTGCTTATGTTCCTGAGTAGCTTTAAAAAATGCGTAATTTTGTGCCGCTTTCTGTAGCTGCAAGCATTGAAACCAAGCGATACCATAGTTAAATCTCCATACACTCTGAAATCTAAAGTCAGAGATATCGCAGTACTTTTTAAACTCCGATTAGCTTTTCTCGTGGTGGTTTCTTCCGTGCTTGGCTATTTCATGGCTGTAGATCAAGTGGTTTGGATGGATCTCGGTGCGCTCATCTTAGGTGGATTTTTACTTACCGGGAGTTCCAATTCTTTCAATCAAATTTGGGAAAGAGAAACAGACAGAATGATGGACCGCACTGCAATGCGCCCATTACCTCAAGGAAGAATGCAAATTATTGAAGCATTAATTGCAGGCACCACGGCAGGTATAGCAGGAATAGCCATCCTGTGGTTTGTACTTAATCCTTTAAGTGGTGTTTTGGGAACGATTGCACTGTTTTCTTACGTGTTTCTATACACTCCGCTAAAGCCCATCAGTTCCCTATCCGTTTTTGTTGGCGCATTTCCAGGCGCAATTCCTCCAATGTTAGGATATGTAGCCGGAAGTGGTCATTTTGGCTTAGAACCCGGATTGCTCTTTGCCGTGCAATTTATGTGGCAGTTCCCTCATTTTTGGGCCATTGCATGGGTGGCTGACGATGATTATCGCAAAGCGGGATTCTTCATGCTTCCTTTTAAAGAAGGTCGAAGCAAAAGATCTGCCTTTCAAATTCTCATGTATTCTGTTTTTCTTATTCCAGTAAGCATGCTTCCTTGGATGTTGCCTGCCAAACAACCTATGGTCGGAAACATTGCAATGATCACAAGTGTTGCTTTAGGACTATGGTTTGTTTATTTAGCCTACAAACTGTACCAAAATCTCCAAATCAAAGATGCGAAACGTTTAATGTTCGCGTCATTCCTATACCTTCCGGTCGTTCAACTGATTTATGTTATTGATAAATTTTAAGTCATGAGCGAACCAATTTCTTACACCAACAAATCAAAAATGGACGTTTTCGAAGGTATTGACCCTGCCATTAAGGTCAGAACCAAGAAAATGCTCATGTACCTGATCATTTTTGCAGTGATTATGATATTTGCCGGTTTAACCAGTGCCTATATCGTAATTAATGCCGGAAAATTTTGGGTTCACGCTGAGGCACCACAGCAATTATGGATGAGCAATGGGATTATTGTATTGTCGAGTCTCACTTTAATCTTTGCCTTAAGATCAGCCAAAGCCGGGAATTCCCAAACTAGTTTAATGTTGCTCCTTGTTACTTTTGTTCTCGGGCTTGCCTTCACTTTCACTCAATATCAGGGGTGGAATGATTTGGCTTCCAAAGGAATGGGATTCACCATACGGGATGAAACCGGAATAAAAGTGAGCAGTTGGAACCGTATTGAAGGAATTACTGCCGAGTACGGTGTGGATTACTATGTGCATAAGGACGGGCAAAAACTGATTCTCGAAAATGGAGAATTTTATATGCCTGACGATCAGTTTAGAACCAGTCCTGTAACCTACGATGTAAGAAGAACTTCTAATATGAGTTCCTCTTTTATTGCAGTACTCATTGTTGTTCACTTAATACACCTTGCGCTCGGACTTATTTACCTCCTTGTGCTCATATTTAGAACTTTAAAAGGAAGAATCAATAAGGATAATACCATAAGCTTGTATGCTGGGGGAATGTATTGGCATTTTCTAGGAATTTTGTGGGTATATCTATTTCTCTTTCTATTCTTTATTCATTAATCGTTAAACTTGCAGCAAATTTTTTCGGACTATGGCAGGTCATGCTTCCAAAACCATCGATAAGACCACCCTCTGGGGAGGCGGGCAAAGTCCCTTCAGCGTAAGCTATGGGAAAATGATGATGTGGTTCTTCCTAGTGTCGGATGCGCTCACATTCAGCGGATTACTTATTTCCCTTGGTTACGCCAAGGTGGTACATGCTGATGCATGGCCGGTAGGTGAAAAAGTGTTTGAGGCACTTCCATTCCTGGGTACTGGCTACCCATTGATGTATGTAGCCCTCATGACTTTCCTTCTCATTGTATCATCAGTTACCATGGTACTCGCTGTAGAAGCCGGTCATCGAAACAATAAAAAGCAAGTTGTACTTTGGATGGCATTAACCGTTGCTGGTGGTGTTTTCTTCTTGGGTTCACAGGCCTGGGAATGGTATCACTTCATTCATGGCGCAGGTGGTTATTTTAAAACTACTAGCGGACAAACGGTGTACTTCCAAGAACACTGGCTTGAAGAACATGCCCCTGAATCTCATGGAACTATCATGGCTTCCAGCATTGAATCGGTTCCTACTGCCTTGTATCTCAATAAATTTAATACTGGTCGTGAACTCGTTGAAGGGGATGCTGCTGCTGCTCTTTGGGCGCAGCGTGATGCCAATATCGTTGTTCATGGCGCGGGAATGACTGAAAACGAATACGGACATCAACTTTATGCCAATTTCTTTTTCTTCGTTACTGGATTCCATGGATTTCACGTGTTTTCAGGTGTCTTAATTAATCTCATCGTCCTAATAATGGCTATGCGCGGAGTTTTTGAACGTCGTGGTCACTATGAAATGGTCGAAAAAATAGGCCTGTACTGGCACTTTGTTGACCTAGTATGGGTATTCGTATTCACTTTTTATTACCTCATCTGAGCTCGATTAACGCATCATATATTGTATCATGGAAAGAGATGACCTTATCGTAAACGATTCCTATTCTTTCGCTGCCCATCACAGTGAAGATGACGGACGTAAAATCCGCAAGAAAATTGTTTTCGTAACCATTTTGCTAACCGTAATTACTGCAGCAGAAGTTGGATTAGGCGTTTTCATTAAGCAAAACTCAGATATCTGGGGAATAGTGAAATTGACTTTCATCATCCTTACTATCCTCAAAGCTGCTTATATCGTACTTTCATTTATGCACCTTGGTGATGAAAGACGCAATATGCGCTACCTTATTTTATTTCCGTATGCATTGTTTGTCCTCTACCTGCTCTTTATTTTGATTCAGGAAGGTGGTCATGCAGATGGAATGATGCGCATTTTCCATTAAGCGCACATGAGCAGGCGAGATAAGATTCTAAAATATACCGGACTTATTGGAATTCTACTAGGTTTTCCACTTGCTTTTGTTCTGATTTTTAGTAATATGGATCATAATTTTGATTCGTTGCCCTACTTTGGTGATCAAACCGTTGTTCAACAAAGCAATGGCTCTGCTGATACTCTTCGATACAAAGTTCCACCCTATAGTTTCATTAATCAGGATGGCTCAGTGCTTAAATCTGAAGATCTCAGTGGAAAGGTCTATTTGGCAACATTCTTCTCTACTAATTCCCCTTTTCTCCCGAAAATTAGCAAGCGACTATTGAATGTCAATTTCAGGTACCGCGATGAACCTGATATTGCTTTGGTTTGCTTCAGCCTCGACCCAGAGCACGATACACCCGAAGTTTTAGCAAAGTACACCAAAGATTTGCGCGTTGACCAGAGCAAATTCTATTTCTTCACCTCTGATTCAATTGATATGATTGGTTTCGCTCGAGAGGCATTCCTTATCGATGACCCATTGAATAGCTCGGTTTTCTGGTTGGTAGATACAAGAAATCAGCTCCGCGGAAAATACGATGGCAATAAAGAAGAGGAAATGCAAAGAGCCATCGAAGATATTGCCCTCTTAAAAAAAGAACTCGACCTGGAAAGAGTGGCAAATAAAGAATAAAACAGTGCGCAATTCATTTCTCTTTTTCCTATTCTTTTCATTGTTTACCATCGCCTGTGAGCAACCTGCAGCAAATTCTGACAAAGCCGAAGAACTTGTACAAAGATTGCCATTTCTCGGTCCACACGAAGTAAATGGCACCGACACCATTTTCTACGAGATTCCTAAATTCAGTTTTGTTAATCAAAACGGTCTTGAAATTTCTCATCATCAATACTTTGGAAAAATATATGTTGCCGATTTCTTTTTCAGCACTTGCCCTACCATTTGCCCTGTAATGAGCTCGCAAATGGCACGATTGCAAGCAATGATTAAAAATGAAGCGCTGCAGGATAGCATTATGCTGATTTCCCATAGCGTTGACCCCATTCACGATACTCCCGAAGTGCTTTTGGCCTATTCTCAAAAAATAGGCGCTGATCTTAGCAATTGGAACTTCGTAACTGGCGACACTTCTGACATTTATTACCAAGGAAAACAAGGATATCTTATTAGTGCTTTGCCCGACAGCACAGCACCTGGAGGATTTTTGCACAGCGATCAGTTTATTCTCATTGATCAAAATAGGCATATTAGAGGTTATTATGATGGCACTTCTACCGCTGAAGTTGACAAACTATTGAGCCACATCAAATTTTTGAGTCATGAGCAATAAGGAACAACAATACCGCCCTTTGATCATAGGCATTTCCATTGCTTTACCCATAGTGGTAAGCATATTGTACTTTCTCCCAAGGGCGGAAGGCTTGAGCGAAGGAACACGACATTTTCTCAATCAACTTCCCCGTTTTAACGCAATCATAAACGGCTCTACAGCACTTATCCTCATTGCCGCTTTCAGAGCAATCCGATCAGGAAACATCGAATTACATAAAAAATTAATGAGTACGGCGCTCATTATCAGCGTGTTATTTCTCCTTTCTTATGTCGCATTCCATCTCACAACAGAAAGTACCAAATATGGCGGTGAAGGCTTTATGCGAAACGTTTACTATTTCGTTTTAATCAGTCATATTTTGTTATCGATTATCATCGTTCCATTAGTACTGATTTCTTATGTGCGAGCTCTTGCAAAGCGTTTTGACAAGCATAAGAAAATTGCCAGAATTACTTTTCCATTATGGCTGTATGTAGCTATTACGGGTGTATTGGTTTACTTAATGATTAGTCCATACTATCCCTTTAATTTGTAAATTTGCTCATGCATTTACGTATCTTAATACTGCTTTTATTCGTCGTCGCTTTCACGAGCTTGGACACCGTTGCGCAATGTGCAATGTGCAAGGCTACGGCTGAAAGCAGCATGGATGGTGCCGATCAGAGCATTGGCAAAGGCTTAAATAGTGGAATCATTTATCTGATGATTGCACCCTATGTGCTTTTGCTATCTATTGGTTTCTTGTTCTTTCGCAAGAAAATCGCGCGATTCTATAAAGCACTTTCTCATTCCTATTAACACTTAGTTATTGTATCTCAATAGCTTATCCCTTTCAATTACCTCGGATACAAACCAATTTTCTTATACCGAGCATCCTGAACAGAGTTTCCCGCAGATTTTGCAGATTTTCGCAAAGACAATGCAAAACCTTGTCCTATCCATAGAGCCTAACACAGAATTTTTAACGCATTTCCAATAGTTATTCTGCGTTATTCTGCGAAATCGGCGGGAAATCTTTCTTTTCTAGCTTTTACCACTGCTTCAACAGGCCCACGGGGGGGCTTAATGCGTTAATCTGATTAAGTAGCAGTCCTATTTATAACTTATTGTAAAAATTCTCGTAAATTAGTCCTAATGAACTCTCGTACATGAAGACTACCCTATCAATATTGGCTTTAACTTTCATTACAGCTGCGGGCTTTGCTCAGATGGTAACTGAAAAAGCTATCAAACCCGGTGAAGAAGAAATTCAGGGTCAGCAAATGCACATTAGTGTTTTAGATGCCAAAAGCGGAGAGCCCATGACCGTGGACGTTAGAGTGAGTGGTATTAATCGGAAGCCTACTGTATTTACAGCAGTAAGTGACACTCTGCTCCCTATTAAAACCTACAGACTTTTCAATGTTTCTTGCCTGAAACAAGGATACATGTACTACTCTCACAAATTTTGGCCTGAAGAAAAACATATACACGAAGAGCAAATCGTTCTTAAACCGCTCAAAGTTGGACTTAAAACTGACATCCGTGAAATCACTTTTCTGGGTGATCAAACGGAGATCTATACCAAATCCACTGAGGCTTTAGATGATCTGATTGAATTTCTAAATATGCATCCGGGAATGACAATGGCTATAATTGGTCATGTGAATGGTCCGGACAAAGAAAAAGGGCATTCATTTTACAAAAAAGCATCGCTCAAACGCGCTGAATCCGTTGTTGAATACCTCATATCAAAAGGTATTGCGAAGGAACGTTTGGAAGCCAGAGGAGCCGGCAATTCGGAAATGGTTTACAACAAGCCTGAAACCGACTGGCAAAGTGATGCAAACCGCAGGATTGAAATCGAAATTCTCCATTTGTAAACCTCTGTGTTTAGACTACCCTTTATAGCATCGCTAAAAGGAGCTAAAAGTGCTAAGCAAATTCTCTAGAGATTTTTAAATTTAAATCGTTTGCTCAGCGAGCTTTGCTCTTAATCTCTATGGTCTCTGCATAAAAATTATTTTAAAGTTTAAAGCGCAGTTCATCATCTCATTAGCTCATTCATCATTGAATTTTATCCTTTAACATCTTTTCGCCCTTTGATAGAGCGGATTTGGTTAAGTTTGCCATTATCCCTACATTATCCGTTATGCTTAGGAAAACTATACTTCTTTTATTCACTCTATTTTGCGCAGAACTCGTAATTGCTCAAGAAGCTTGGACTTTGCAAAAATGTATTGACTATGCATTCCAGCAAAACATCCAAATTAAACAAGCTGAACTTGGCCTCCAAAGCAGCGAAGTAAATCGCATGCAAACCAGAGCAAGCACCCTCCCTACGGTAAATGGGTCCGTATCGCACGGTTACAACTGGGGACAAACCATTGACCCATTTACCAACTCATTCGCAACGGAAAGAATCAGGAGCAATAGCGTAGGAGTTAACTCTTCCCTACTTCTTTTCAATGGATTTCAACAAATGAATTCGCTTCAGCAAGTGGATATCGACCGAGATGCTAGGGCACAAGATCTGGAACGCGTAAAAAACGACATCGCCCTCAATGTAGCCAATGCCTTTTTGAATGTGCTTTTCACCGAAGAATTTGAAAAGATAGCTCGAGCCAATTTCGATAATACAGCTGAGCAAGTGGAGCGCATGAAAAAGCTAGTTGATGCGGGTAGCGTTGCCAGAGGAAGCTTGTACGATATCGAAGCTCAAATGGCCTCCGACGAAGCCGGAGTAATTGCAGCAGAAAATAACGTGATTCTTGCTTATTTGGCCCTTACCCAACTCCTGCAAATGCCATCAGAAGAGGCCGATAATTTCAAAATTGCTGCCCCTGATGCCACTGAAATAGACAAGATACAATTGGTGGCAAATCCCGATGTGGTAGCTCAAGCGGCTCTCAACAATTTCCCTCAAATAAAGAGTGCTGAACTCGATGTATTATTTGCCAGAAAATCATTGTCTATTGCACAAGGAACACGCAGCCCAAGACTCTCGGTAAGTTTCTCCTACGGAACAGGTTACTCAGGAGCAAACGCTATTGCTACTGATTCTTTAAATCTTGGTTATTTGCCCGTCGGACAAGTTGCCGGTTCAGGAGATTTAGTCACTACTTTAAACGAGCAGATTTTTCCTTCCAATTTTGTAACTAAATCACTTGGAGATCAACTGAGTGATAACGTCAATAGAAGCTTGTTTTTCACAATGAGCATTCCGATTTTCAATGGATTTAACTCCAAGGCTTCAGTTCAGAGAGCCAAAATTGGAATACAAAATGCCGAACTTATACTTGAAAACAACCGAAACATTTTAGATCAAAGCGTTCAACGTGCTTATGCCGATGCACAAGCATCATTAAGAAATTTCAGAGCAAGTGAAAAGTCGGTTACTGCGGCGCAAGAAGCGCTGGATTATGCCAAAGTAAGGTATGAGGCAGGTGCGAGCAATTCTGTTGAATACACCGCTGCCAGAGTCCGCTTAGACAATGCCCGTGCTGACTTAATCAGAAACAAATACGACTACTTATTTAAAACTAAAGTGGTAGATTTCTATCTCGGTCAGCCAATTACATTTAACTGATGAAAAACAAGAAAAGACTCTACTGGGTCATAGGGATCATAGTAGTTATATTGTTGATTATTGCCGTTTTTTCAGGCGGTAAAAAAGAAGGCATCAACATTAAAACAGAAAAGGCCCAACTTCGCAATATTACCGAAACCGTTTCTGCTAGCGGAAAAATTGAACCTGAAATTGAGGTGAAAATCAGTCCTGAAGTTTCCGGTGAAATTGTGGAATTACTCGTAAAAGAAGGCGAAGCAGTTAAAGCCGGGCAATTATTGGTTAGAATTAATCCTGATTTGTACCAAAGTGCTGTTGACAGAGCTAGAGCTGCTGTTTTAAGTGCTAAGGCAAATTATTCCAATGGCAAAGCCAGACAGAGTCAGTCAGAAGCACAATTTACTGTTGCCGAAAAATCGTATAACAGAAATAAAAATTTACATCTACAAGGGGCCATTTCGGATGCAGAATTTGAACAAACTGAATCCACGTTTCAGGTTGCAAGAGCTGAAGTAGATGCCGCAAGAGAATCTGTAAAAGGCGGGCAATTTGGCGTTGAGAGTGCTGAAGCAAGTTTCAAAGAAGCGACTGACAATCTGCGTAGAACTACCATTTATGCACCAAAGGATGGCATTGTAACAGGCCTTGTAGTTGAAGAAGGTGAGCGCGTAGTTGGTACAGGAATGATGGGCGGCACAGAACTGATGCGCATCTCAGACCTCAGTGCAATGGAAGTGAATGTGGAAGTGAATGAAAGTGATATTGTTAAAGTAAATATGGGCGATACCGCCATTATTGAAGTTGATGCATACCTCAATGATAAATTCAAAGGTATAGTAACTGAAATTGGCAATATGGCTCTCAACTCTATGGGAACCGCCTCATTATCAATGGATCAGGTTACTAATTTCTCAGTAAAAATCAGAATATTGCCCGAATCATATCAAAAATTCACGTCTGCCGGAGACACCACTATTTCACCATTTAGACCAGGAATGTCGGCCACAGTAGACATCATGACAGCAAGTGCATTCAAAACGCTGAGCATCCCTATAAAAGCCGTTACTACTCGCGAAGACACCACCTCTTCAGGCATGTCTAAATACATCAAAAAGGAAGAAGATGAAGTTTCTGTTGAAGGCGATGAGACTAAAGAAGCTGTAATTTGTGTTTTTGTGAATGCTGATGGAAAAGCCCAATTGAAAGTAGTAGAAACAGGGTTTCAGGACAATAAATATATTCAAATCTTAAGCGGAATTAATGAAGGTGATGAAGTAATCACCGGTACGTATGAAGCCGTTTCGAGATTGCTTAAAAACGGCAGCAAAGTAAAAATCTCTTCAACTGAAAAAGAAGAAGAAAGCGAAAAAGAATAGGTCCGTTATGTATATCCTTGCTTTGGAAACATCCACAAGAATGTGTTCCGTTGCTCTTTTCGACGGCGAGCAACTATTGGTCTTTCATGATAATCTCGACACCGGCTATACCCATGCTGAGAAACTTCATGTACTCATTGCAAAAACCATTGATGAAGCCGGAATAAAAAGCTCCGACTTACAGGCAATCGCCGTAGGAAAAGGGCCAGGGTCATATACCGGACTTAGAATTGGCGTTTCGGCAGCAAAAGGAATGGCTTATGCCTTAGATATTCCTTTATTAGCTGTTGATTCCCTTCAAATAATGGCTTCGGCAATACCATCCGTCCAAGCAAAGGGACATTTGCTCTTGCCCATGACCGACGCCAGAAGAATGGAAGTTTATACTGCCATTTACGATGAGGATTTAACTCGCATTTCCGAAATTCAAGCCGAGATCATCGACGAACAATCATTTACCGAAATAAATGGTCGCTTGCTTATTTTCGGCGATGGCGCTGAAAAGTGCGTGCCTGTGCTAAATCATCTCGATTTCAATTTCATTCCTAATATTTGGCCAAGTGCAAGATTTATGGGGAAATTGAGTTTTGAATTGTATAAGAGTAATACGTTTGAAGATATTGCTTACTTTGAACCTTATTATCTCAAAGAATTTATCGCCGGTAAGAGCAAATCCACTTGAAATGAAACGGAACCTCTTTGCATACATTTTGATTTTTGCTTCGCTGTTAACCATCACATCTTGCCGCAAGGAGAACAGCAGTCAGGTTCCTTTAGTGGCGGTGGATATCACCATAAATCTCAATGACCCTCAGTTTATAAACCTAGCAGTACCAACGGGCTGGATTTACCTCACCGGCGGGTCTATGGGACTCATCGTTTATAGAAATAACAATACCGATTTCACTTGTTATGATAGGCACAGTCCCTACAATGTGGACGAGTATTGTAGAGTTTCGGTGAGTGATGACAACATAACAGCAATTGATGAATGTTCGGATTCCCAGTGGGTTCTTACCGATGGACAAGTAATCCTAGGCCCGGCAGAGGCTCCTCTGAGGGCATATCAGACCAATTACAATCCCCCCTATCTGAGAATTTATAACTAAAGCTTGATAATGGTGTAACTATCATCCTTTGACCATGTTAAAGGCCAAGCTACTATTTATATTATATTAGGCTAATTATCCAAATAATATAAATTATTTTTATAGGGTGTGAAATTGCTATTTGTGACGTCTCGACTGCATACAAAATCACTTTTCATCAAGTCTATCAAATACCTGCATTATTTGCAAGTATAGCCCCCGTCAATAACCAATTCACTTCCTGTAACAAATTTCGATTCATCGGATACTAAATATAGAATTCCGTAAGCAATATCAATTGCTTCACCAACATGTCCTAATGGATGCAGGCTATCAAGATTTTTTCGGAATTCGGGGTCGTTTTTACCTAATTCTTCCACTAAAGGAGTCCAAATAAAACCTGGATGCACCGAGTTAACCCTTATGTTATCTTTTGCATAGGTTATCGCATCATTTTTAGACATTAATCTTACTGCACCTTTTGATGCATGATAAGGCGATAAATCTCCGGCGCCAATTATGCCATATATGGAAGAAAGATTTACAATACTACCGCCACGTCCTTTTTTCATATAAGGAATGGCATGTTTAGTACAGAAAAAAACTCCTTTAACATTTACATTCATCACATCATCCCATTCTTTCTCCGTTAATTCATGAGTTGGTTTGTCAGCCCCTGCAATTCCCGCATTATTTACAGTGGCATCAAGTTTTCCAAATTCGTTCATAACTTCCTTATACACTTTTTCAACCTCGTGCTCGTCTGATACATCAAGATGCCAAAATTTTGCTATTCCTCCTGCGCTAACAATTTCTTTAACAAGCTCATGCCCTTTATCGTCAAGAATATCGGCAACAGCAACTTTAGCCCCTTCCTTTGCCAATAAAAGACAGGTTTCCCGTCCAATGCCCAATGCGGCTCCTGTTACTATAACTACTTTACCTTCTGTTCTTTTCATGGTTTAAAATATCTGCTTTCGCAATCGGCGAAATGTTAGTATAATTAGAACTCACAAAGGTTTAGCTATTGTTCAATAAACGATTACATCATTCTTGTTCTTTGTTACATAGTTCGCTTTTCGAATATTTCCAAAAGAGCTTTTCCGCGGGCATAAAAAGGTTCAATTTTGAAGCTTTTAACACGGTAAAATTCTCTTTAAAAAACACGCTATAATTTTATCATTGCAAATTATTTTGCAATATGAACTTTCACAGTTCCAGATATTTGAATAAATTGGGGCTTGATTAGGTTTATAGCCAAACCTATGTGAGGCCAAATGCAATGACAACTGTTCAACTCTAACTTTTGCTTTAGGAAATTGAACTATAATACAAAAAGAATGGAAACAGCAATAGCCACAATAAAAAAATCAACAACAAGGATTTTATTTAAATGCACTATAACTATGCTATTGGTTATAGATTTTAATGGCTTGTTCGCCCAAGATTTCTGGCAGCCAACTAATGGTCCTCAAGGTGGTATATATAGGGACATTTCAAGTAATCTAGTAAGTGGCAATATATATCTTGTTACCCACTGGCATTTAATAAAAGGGAATGGATTAGGAAGTAATATTTATCTCTCGTCAAACAATGGAATGTCTTGGTCTGAAATAGACAACGGATTGGACGGGCAGCCTGTGTATGGTCTTGCACATTCAACAACTGGAAATCTGGTTGTTTCAGTAATGAATGCCGGTGTTCCTCTTACACCCTCCATTCCTACTAAAATCTATTTTTCATCTGATAATGGTGGCACTTGGTCATTAATGAATAGCAATTATTTTGCTGGCAACTTACCTCCTACAAAAATATTATTCAATGCCCCTTCTGACACAATTTATGCTGGCCAAAAAACGTATGGAATTTCTTATTCCATCAATAACGGGGCCACCTGGCAAACTATGAATACAGGTATTACCAATTTTAATATTACCGACATTGAAGAGGGTTATCAAGGAAAAATGTATGCCTGCACAGATAGCATCGCTGGAAATGGAGGAAAAGTTTTTGTGAAAAATAGTACTACATGGATGGATGTAAGCACTGGTTTGCCAAATACCCGAATCAATGATTTGCATTACGATTTATCAACATCAACAATGTATTTGGGCACAGCCAATTTTTCAACCGGTACTGGCGATGTATACAAATCAGTTAATGGAGGAGCATGGACTCAAGTTCCGGGATTTTCAGGAGGTGAGGTAACTCAAATACAAACTACGCCTAATGGCAGCCCAATCGTAAGGCTGCGAAATCAAGGCGTTTTGCTTTTTTCAGACGGCAACTGGCTACCTGCAAACACGAATCTTAACTCGCTTAAAACTTCCGGTATTACGCGTGATATTACCGGAAACGTACTCGTTACTAATGCTTCCGGAATTTGGAAGCTGAACTCTTTGATCAACACTTGGGATTATTTCACAAACGGAATGGTTAATTCTCAAGGGCGTTCAATGGCTTTTAGTCAGCAAAACGATTTAATAGTTGGTACTGATAACGGAATGTATAAATCTTTAGATTTCGGATCTACATGGACTCACACAGGTTTAACCGATGAGACCATGATGTCTACCATTCTTTATGCCCCTGATGGAAGAATGTTTGCAGGAAACAGCAATAATGCAGCATCTCATTCATTTACCTCTTTAGATAATGGTTCATCTTGGAGTTTGAATGAAACAGGATTTTCGAGTACCCGAACCTGCGATTATGCTTACAATAGTCAAGGTAAATTATTTGTTGGCACGGGTTGGGCAAAACCCGTTCATTCTTCGGCAAATGGAGTAGCTTGGAACGGTCCGTTATGGTCAACCTTAGGTTTTACCAGCAATACGGTCACCATTGCCATTGCAATAGATACATCCGACAACATTTTTGTTGGTACAGAATCTCAGGGCGTATTGCGATCAACCGATGATGGAACAAGCTACGAATGGCTAAATTTAACTGGAGGAGATGTGACTTATATTCAAATTAGTCCTAATCAGGATGTTTATGTTGCACATGATGCGTTTTCTGGCAATGGCAATGGCGGACTATATCGCTCTGCTGACAGCGGAAATACCTGGAGTTCCAATTTGATGCCTTCGCATGGACTTACTAATTGTATTTTTATAGCAGATGATACCACGATATATGTAGGAACTTCTTTGGGAGTTTGGATTAGTACTGATACAGGCAATACTTGGAACTTATTGAATGCAGGTCTAAATGCAGGGAATCTGATCATTCATACCCTTGAACTTGGTCCAGACGGACATTTATATGCCGGCACTGCTGGAGCCGGTATTTACAGAAGTATAAACAGCATTAACGGAACAATCACAACCGTTGCTCATGAAACTACGACAAATACTTCTGCATTTTATCCAAATCCATTTTCCTCATCCAGCACTTTGAAAATAAATCAAACTCTCAATAATGCAACTCTTACCATTAGTAATAGCATGGGGCAACTGGTAAAAGAAATAAATTACATTTCGGGTCAAACAGTTAATATACTTCGAGAAAACCTTTCAAGTGGACTGTATTTTGTTCGTTTAACAGAAAATAATAAAATAATATTGGCCAACAAACTATTAATTACTGACTGACATAAATAGCAACAGCAATTGGCAAAAAATCAAAAATTTCGTTGTCACTTGCAAAGCAAGGAATAAACTTGATGTTGCATCGAACCACTTGGCAAAGAAGCTGAAAATTTTTTACATGAGTTTTTTATTGGGCTATGGAACTCTACAACCAACAGAACATGGTATAAGATGAGCAGATTTTTATTCGTTCTATCCTAGGATTTTACCGAGTTCAATAGGGCTTTTTCAATGGCTTTTGCTTTTAGCATTAAGCTCTGCTCTGTATCCTCACTATTGTTGGGACGGCGGAGTTTGGGAGGTGTCAGAAAGTGCTTTTCCGGGGTATTAAAACCTTATATTTTGAAGCTTTGGAGAAAGGTAAATTCTCTTCATAAAAATATGACAGAATTATATCCTTACCATGTGTTTTGAAATATGAACTTACAGTAACATAACGATAATTGAATATATTATATTTTTCTGCGCTTTTTATATAAACTGAAATTAGGTGCTATTTCAACTAGAGCTTTCTCAAAACCTAATAAACAAACATGCTAGTTCTAGTGTAAATAAAAATGACATTACTATATATAATGAATATATATATACTATTTATATTAGAGATAATACTCTTATCAACGCTTGGCTATCAAGATAAACAGTTTACAAAGAATGACAAATTTTGTAGTACTTTATTTGAGGGGTCGAACGATTTTATCGAGACACTATCATTGAGTATAATATTCTTTAAAGCAAGGGCAGCGCACGAATAAAAACGGAATCATATTTGTTCAACAGGGCTTAAAATATAAGACTGTAAAAGAAGGATACAGAAAAAGTGGAAATAGGAGATCTGCTTTGTCTTAAATAATTTGGCTAATTTTCTATACCAAGCAAAGTATTACAGAGGGAACAAACTTATTCTTGAGAAATTTTACCCTAATAATTCTATGGGTACTTTAATCCAAGTTGAAACATTAAGAAAAGTAATGTGCCCGATTCAAAGTTTTGACAATGACCTTTATGGAAACTCTGTAAACAGTGAATAACACAAATTCAAACCTATTTTTTTTCCAATAATATACTCATAATCAATCAAATACATTCATTATTTTGGGGGCCTTGATTAATCATTGGAACACAAAAGACAGCAGCCAACAGCCAAGTTCTCTTTGCTCCTTGAAAAGCAAGCAAAAAACCGTTGTTAGCAACAACCTCAAAAGATAAAACAGCAAAAAATTGTAACCGAATCTATTTTGTGTCGTCAAACATTCAAACAAACGTAAAAATAACAGTATTATGGGTTCAGAAATTGTCATTGTGCCGCTCTTTTTCGGAGCAATATTTGGGGTAGTTTACCTCTATTTCTCTACCAGAAACAAAGAGCGACTAGCACTCATAGAAAAAGGACTAAACGCCGGAATTTTTACAGGAGGAAAATCACAAGCTTCTCCAATCTGGAAAATTCTATTTCTCAATACTGCTTTAGTCCTTGTAGGCATCGGAATGGGGATTTTTATTGCGGCCATTCTAAATACCAACTTTGGAGTGCAGGAAGATGTAGCCTATCCCGGAACAATATTCACTCTCGCTGGAATTGGTCTGCTCATCGGCTACATGCTCAGTACTAAGGAAGAAAAGAAATAGGCAGGTAATAAGTCTGCAAACCAATAAACCATTAACCCTCTTTTCTTATCTTTCCTTAGAATTCAATGCTTGATATAAATGACATAAGGATTATTCGTCAAATTCGTGCCGGTAACACTCGTGCCTTTAGCCTGTTGGTAGAGCGCCACAAGGGATTGGTTTTCAATCTCGCAATGAGAATGCTACAAAACAGAGAAGAGGCAGAAGAAATCGCCCAGGATGTATTTGTCAAAATTTTTAAGTCATTGGATAGCTTTAAAGGCGATGCAAAGTTTCAGACCTGGGTATACCGAATTGCATATAATTCCTGTCTCGACAAGCTTAAAAAAATTAAGCATAATAGAAACACCATCAGCATTGATGAAAATAACATTCATCGAATTGCTGATTTGGATGAGCGTTTGGAGAATATGGAAAAAGAAGATCGGCTTGATACTGTAGCGGCTTGTTTACAAGAACTTCCTGGAGAAGAACACGCTTTATTGATGATGTATTATTATGAAAACAAAAGTCTTGATGAAATAGCTTCAATAGTAAAGCTTAAATCCAATCACATCAAGGTGAAATTGTTTCGATTGCGCAAAAAGATGGAAATTCTATTGAACAAAAAAATAGAAGAACAAGTAATGTCCTGAAATTATGGAAGATCAAAACGATAAAGAACTAGACGCCCTGATTCGCAAATTGTTGAGCGATACTACACAGGTCCATCCTTCGCCCGACTTCACGCGCAATGTAATGCAGGAAATAGTGCAGCTGGAATTGGCCAAAAAGAGCGCTCGTAATCCGCTTATTCCTCGCTTATTTTGGGGAATAGTGATCTCAATTTATTTATTGGTTATGTGGCTGCTCTTTAAAAATAATATTCTGCTTTCTAAAGGTTGGTTTTCTGAGCTGGGCAATCGAACTACATCATTGTTCAATTTGGATTTCCCGAGTCTAAATATTCCATTTGCGGCTATTTATGGCATTCTCTGCGCAACCTTGATGGTAATGCTGCAAGTGATCCTGCTCAGGAGAAGGTGGAGGGCTTAATGTTTGTTTACAATAATAGTTGAAATGAGTGGTAAAATAAGAACGTTTTGAGTTTCTCGAAGTGCGCTCGGGACATGAAATTTTACAATACAATACCAATAGCCCATGTACCCAACGGGCAGTATGAATTATATGCTACATCGCAACTAAAGGTGTTCCATGTCATAATTTCTGAAAAACATGCGGCCCCTTCCTTCCAAGAAGAGCCGGCCTTGCAAAAAGCAACGTATTACTAAAAATCAATGGAGTTTGCACTCTATGCATCCCGAAAGGATTTAATGTTTATAGCCAAATGACGTTAGTATGACTCCCGACCCTGAAAAGGTAGAACGTTTATAGTAAAAGCATGAGATATTACAACACGACCCTGAAGGGGTGGCATATTGAATGGGAAGCAAAGATTTGATGCTTTTACATTGCATATTATAAATGCTAAGCCTTGACTGCTTTTGGCATTGATATCGAAGCGAAATGCAGCAAACAAAATGAAATAAACATTTCCAGTTTTTTTACCCTCAAATGTTTGCTGTTTTATAAACATTTAATAGCAAAAATTTTCAAAATTGTTTATTCATTCGCCTCGCATAAAAATTGAAAACCCTCAATTTGTCCAGAGATCTAGGTGTTGGGAATAAGAGAAAAAATGCTGCGACTAGCCCAATATATATTTTCGATGGGGCCATTTCTGGAGTCGCATATTTCGAAAATGACAAAAACGAAGTCAACTTTTTAAGAGCATGCGGCAGATTGGCGCAGAATAGAATTGGACTATAAGGCAAAATCAGAGAAACAAAACCCTCCCCTGTTACTACTCATACCAACAAAACACTGATCTAGTCTGCGGGATCTGCGGAAATCTGCGGAAAAATCTGCTCTAAATCTCAATGCATAAAAACAGGTCTAAAATAAATCCAAATCAATCGCAGGGAAAATATTTTCCTATTACTGCTCATGTGTACAAACATGCGTGCATTAAACGTTATTCGTGCCATTGCCGAATTGGCCATAAAAAAAGCCGCCTTGTTGAGGCGGCTTTTTTATGGAAAATTAAATATCAATATCTGTAAGCATCATTTTTGTACGGACCTTCGGGAGCAACGCCAATATAGGCCGCTTGCTCAGCACTAAGGTCTTCTAACTCTACACCAAGTTTTGCCAAGTGTAAACGAGCTACTAATTCATCAAGATGCTTTGGTAACGTATAAACCTTGTTCTCATAATTGCTGTGGTTTTTCCACAGTTCAATTTGAGCAAGCGTTTGGTTTGTAAAACTATTCGACATTACAAATGATGGGTGACCAGTTGCACAACCGAGGTTTACCAAACGACCTTCAGCCAAGAGAATAACATCTTTGCCATCGATATTGTAAAGATCAACTTGAGGCTTCACCGTGTCTTTGGTGCTACCATAGTTTTCCTCTAACCAAGCAACATCAATTTCATTATCGAAGTGACCAATGTTGGCAACAATGGCTTTGTCTTTCATCATTTTAAAATGACGACCAACAACGATATTCTTGTTTCCGGTAGCGGTAACAATGATATCAGCATCAGACACCACAGTGTCCATTTTCTTCACAGCAAAACCATCCATTGCAGCTTGTAAAGCACAAATTGGATCAATTTCCGTAACGATAACGCGACAACCTGCAGAACTCAAAGAAGCAGCAGAACCTTTACCTACATCGCCATAGCCTGCAACAACAGCCACTTTACCGGCCATCATTACATCTGTTGCACGACGAATAGCATCAACACATGATTCCTTACAACCATATTTATTGTCGAATTTCGATTTAGTAACCGAATCATTCACATTAATGGCAGGAGCTTTAAGCGTGCCATTGCGCTCACGATCATATAATCGGAGAACGCCGGTGGTAGTTTCTTCTGAAATACCTTTTAATTCGGCTACGATTTCAGGATAGCGATCAAATACCATATTAGTAAGGTCACCGCCATCATCCAGAATCATATTCAATGGTTTGCGATCATCACCGAAAAACAAGGTTTGCTCAACACACCAATTGTATTCTTCTTCGTTCATGCCCTTCCAGGCAAATACAGGAACACCAGTAGCAGCAATTGCAGCCGCAGCATGATCCTGAGTAGAGAAGATATTGCATGATGACCAGCGAACGTCAGCACCGAGATCAACCAAAGTCTCAATCAATACTGCTGTTTGGATAGTCATGTGCAAACAACCGGCAATGCGTGCACCTTTCAGCGGCTGCGAAGCTTTATATTGTTCACGGATCGACATAAGACCCGGCATTTCTGCCTCAGCCAGTCGAATTTCTTTACGGCCCCAATCTGCGAGGCTCATGTCTTTCACCTTGTAGTTCATTACGGCGGTGGTAGTGCTCATGATTAAATATTTACGTTTTTACCTTGTAAGGGCCTGCAAAGGTACAACTTTTCCATGTGATTGTGAATCAGTTATGAGATTGTATCTTGCAGGCCAAATGCCATTGCTCAGTAGCTATAACCCCGATAAGGGCCTCAATGTTTTCGTTTGGAAAATGACGGAGAGCATCGAAACACTTGAGCAGATGCTTTTGGCTCCCAGCGCAATACCCTCCAAGGATCTTCATCCTAAACGAAGAAAAGAACTTCTCGCTTTGCATATTTTGATGCAAACTATTGGATTTAAATCAGTTATAAAATACTTACCGAATGGTAAGCCAATTGTATCTGATGATTTGCACATCAGTATATCACACTGTGGCGATATGGCCGGATTTGTGTTTTCTGATCGTCCGGTTGGATTAGACCTTCAGGATGATAACCCCAAACTTGCATCCATTGCCAAAAGGTTTTGCAGTGCTGAAGAATTTAATTGGGCCCTAGATCAACCTCATTCACTTACCTGCTTCACCCTCATTTGGGCAGCTAAGGAAGCGGTTTTCAAAATTTTTGGAGAGCATGTGGTTTTCGCTTCTGAAATCCGAGTTAAGCCATTTCATCTTAGCAATCAACTGCCTTTAGAAGTGGATTGTTATCGATACAATGGTTGGCTAGAACTACGAGTGCACCGGATTCATTTGTTAGATTATTGGTTGGTAATTGCAAGCCTCTGAGCCATTTACTAAATTGAATGCAATAAAAAAGCCGCTAATAGCGGCTCTTTCGTGTCGATTAAGGATATGCTTAGAACGGAATACCTTTTGGTGTACGTTCATCAGATACAGTCAATTTCTTACGGCCCTGACGGCGACGTGCAGATAAAACTCGGCGACCATTTGCAGTTGCCATTTTTGAGCGGAAGCCATGCTTATTGCGGCGCTTCCTGGTCGAAGGTTGGAATGTCCTTTTCATCTTTTCGTGCGTTCGGGTTCCCGTATTGAGGGGTGCAAAGATAAATGTTTTTCTTCCATCTCCAAAAAGATCAACACTTTTTTCAGCTTCAGCCTGTAAATTTAAGCCTAACTTTGTGCCGTGGAACAGGAAGATAAAGACAAAAAGACAAAAGTAACAAGGGAATCACTGCGAAAAGCTTCCCGCATTTTCCGTTATCTCAAACCGCATAAAACGATTTTTAGCATCGGTATGGTGCTTTTGTTAATGTCAAGTTTCGTTTCTTTAGTTGTTCCGAGATTGTTAGGACAAATAGCCGGAATAGGTCTGGATAAGGGCGAAACCGGTGAAAGCATGCAATTGGGCGACCTCAATATCGATTTTTCGAGTTTGGGAACTGTTTTGGTTGTTTTATTACTCATTTTCATTTTTCAGGGAGCCATTGCCTTTTTCAGGGTTTATACCTTTGCCATTGTTACTGAACGCATGATGTTGGCTCTGAGGAAAGACACCTATCGCCATTTGATTAGAATGCCCATGCAGTTCTTTAATGAAATGAGAGTTGGCGATTTAAATAGTCGTATATCGTCCGATATTACTACCATTCAGGAAACCTTTACCACCACCATTGCTGAATTTATTCGCCAAATCATTATTATAGTATTTGGAGTGGCTTTTCTGTTCTTTTTCTCCACCAAGCTCACCCTATTTATGTTAGCTACTATTCCGGTAATTGTGATTGCTGCTGTAGTTTTTGGTAAGTTTATTCGCAAACTGAGCAAGGAAACGCAGGACAGGATTTCTGAATCGAATGTAATTGTGCAGGAAACACTTACCGGCATAAATGCTGTAAAAGCCTTTGCCAATGAGAGCTATGAAGCATTGCGCTACGGGAAGAGCGCAGAGCTCGTTTTGAAATATGGTATGAAATCTGCCATTTGGCGCGGATTGTTTAGCACCTTTATTATCATTTTTCTATTTGGCGCCGTTTCCTTTATTATTTGGCAGGGCGCACTCTTACTGCAAAGTGGGGAACTCTCCTCTTCCTTATTTATAAGTTTTCTGTTGTACACTGCGATGATTGGCGGATCTTTTGGGGGCTTAGCCGCTCAATACGCATCCGTTCAGCGTGGAATTGGCGCTATAGAAAAGGTAATGGATCTTTTGGAAAGTGAAAGAGAGAATATTGATCTTGAAACAAAGGCTGAAACTCTTAATTTGAAAGGTAATATCAGCTTTGAAAATGTATCCTTCCATTATGCAAGTCGATCTGATATAACCGTGCTCCAAAATTTAAGCTTTGAAGTACAGGCTGGTCAACAAGTGGCATTAGTAGGGCCTTCAGGTGCCGGTAAATCAACCGTTGTTTCTATGCTATTGCGGTTTTATGAACCGATAAGTGGTAAAGTGCTTATTGATGGGAAAGAGTACCGCGATTTTGAACTCAATAGTTTGCGGAGTGAAATGGCATTAGTTCCCCAAGATGTAATTCTATTTGGCGGAAGTATTGCTGAAAACATTGCTTATGGCAAGCCCGGGGCGAGTGATGAAGAAATACGTGAAGCGGCACGTCAGGCAAATGCCCTACAATTTATCGAAGAGTTTCCCGATAAAATGGAAACTATTGTTGGAGAACGTGGAATCCAGTTAAGTGGAGGGCAGCGACAAAGAATTGCAATTGCAAGGGCAGTTTTGAGAAACCCAAGAATTTTGATTCTTGATGAAGCCACAAGTTCACTTGATAGCGAAAGCGAAAGACTTGTTCAGGATGCATTAGAAAACCTTATGCGCGGCAGAACCTCAATTGTGATTGCACATCGACTATCAACCATTCGCAAAAGCGATCTCATTCTGGTTCTTGAAAAAGGAAAGCTACGCGAATCAGGAACTCACCAAGAGCTAATCAATAAAGAAGATGGACTCTATCGACATCTCAGCGAATTGCAGTTTGAGCTTAACGTGTAATCACAAATTGCTTAGTGATTAAGCCGTCTGTGAGGAGATAATAACCTGCATTCCAAGTAGAAACATCAATTTCGAAATTTCCGCTCAAAATATCAGACCATATCATTCTACCAGTAAGATCAAATATCAGATAGGACTGATTTGTTGCGAGGCCATTTACAAATATATAATCAGAGGCAGGAACAGGATAGATATACCAATCTTGAACATACGATTCCTCCAGCGAATTAGCCAAATCATTGTTAGAAGCAAAGGTTGGATTTTGAATCTCAAAATCGCCAGTTCCATTGGGTACACGCGCATAGCCCATATTGGTTGTTTGTTGAGCAAACTGAATCTGATCCAATATATTGAGAGCGGGATCAAGCAGTAAAACAGATTCACCGGAAGCACTTAATTTAAAATTTGCATGATTAGCACCTTGTAAATGATCTTCATCCGCCCAAATCACCAAATACTCTCCCGGCATGAGACTTGTGAATTCCGGAAACTCCCATTTATCAAGATTAAGAGGATCGTCACTCAGGAAATGTCCATCTAAAATAACTTCTGAATCACCGTTATTATAGATTTCAATCCAATCTTCATATTCCCCGGCTTCATCTCCTTGTCCGGCGGTATTTTGCGCCAAAATTTCATTGATCACTACAGGGCTATTATCCAGAACAGTAGCGCCTATTACATAAAAATACACATCATGTTCAGCTCCAATGGGAGAATAGGAACGAGTTAAGGCAGGGTTGGCGCCAATTGCTTCCACATAAAATCGAACTCCGGTTCCTGCGCTATATCCGGGAATTGAAGCGCCATATACACCATCCGCGGGCATGCCATCATTATGAGCGCCATCATCATACATGGTATCCAACATGAAATTGCCGGCCAAAGCATCACTATAATAAAGATTAACTCCGGAAATTCCCAATCCATAGCTAATGGTAGCTCTAACATTTACTTCCTCTGAAGCAGAAACTTCAGCCCAGTCATTTCCATCAACACTATAAATCACATCAGTGATTTCAGGACTCAATACATTGACTTCTGCATTATTGCCAATGGCATTTCTTCGAGTATTCAGAAAAGAAATCAAGGTGTTTTGCTCAGTTAAAAACTGATTATAGGTATATAATTTCTTGGTGTCAGCTAGCACTTCTGCGTCGATAAAATCGCCATATTCATTAATCAATCCATTGATTTCATTAGCATTGATAAGGTCTGCGAGCAAAATCCTCATGTGTGCCAAATAACGTTGTCTCCAAGCTGGCACTTGCAACATTCGGTTTAGCAAAGGATAATTGACGTTTTCAGCATGATAAAATGGCGACCAATTCAAATTTTGTTGCCCAAGAATACTATTCCCATCAAATTCATGAGGCACCATTCTTCCAGTAAGTTCTTCCCAATAAAGATAATAATCCATTTTACCTTTGTAGATATAGCTGTCATCATCAGAAAAGAGAATTTCACAAGCTAAAAACCATAGGGTTCTGTCGATATCCAGAATCTGAGGCAATGTGGTTTCAATTTCAGCAATAGGTGTATTTACAAGAATATCACAGGTGTTTACCAAATCGTCCCAAGGATTAATTTGATCAGAGCCTTTTAATGTGTAATACTCTTGATAATTGACAGTATCCGTTCCCAGATAATTTAATGCGGCAGTGCCATCACCCCATTGTGGCCCTCCCATTCCGCCTCCAAAACCGCCGTCAGGATCATCAGCTCTCCAACGGCTGCCGTTCGTTTCAAGAAACCATTCTTCGATAAAAAGCTTGTTCAATTGCTGTACATTCGGATAAAGTCCCCAGCTCTCTCCATTGATGTAAAGTCTCACAAAAGCCGCTTTGGATGCAGGGGTATGATTTCTGATTTGATGTAAATAAAGGAATTCGCGAAGAAAACTTTCATCCTGATAGCAATTATTGAGATTCAAGGTTGTATATCCCATTAAATGTTGATTTGGATCTTGAAAGTCCATCGAAATATTGAAGGATTTTTTATCAAAATTCTCAATCATTATGTAGGAAGTTTGACCTTTAAATCGCACCCCTACGTTGGGATAAATGATGCCGTCCATGGTTAATGTGGCAGCGAGATCTGCGCCTGAGTCATAATTATCTTCTAATAATTGCCAATAATTTGCTTGGCTAAACTCCAGATAAATTTCACGGATGATACTTTCATCATACAAGCCATCATCTGCATAGCCTCCAATATTCAGTTGGTGTTGTTCTTCTTCAAAAACCCATTCCTTAGGAAGATTTTGTGCGATTAAATCGCCGCTCACAACAAAGCTGATGACGATTAACATATCATTCTTTAAACTCATGGCCCCAGGTTATTGAAGAAATTTCTGGCATTGAAAAACACTACAAGGATGCAATGTTTTTTTTTTAGACTTTAAATAATTGTTAAGGTTTATTCTTCATAAAACATTTTTCAAAAAAAATCCCGGCTATTGCTACCCGGGATTTTAAACTCCAAAAAGAAAAATTAAGGACAAACCAAGCCAAATACTCCTAAAAGATTCAATAAATCACCAGTATTTACTACGCCATCACTATTGATATCTGCCGGACAAGTATAGATGCATGAACCATCATCTCTGCTAGCATTAGGATTGAAATTATCAGCATCGACATAAGTACATCCGTAACAAGAATAATCGCAAGATCCATCATCTGCGCCTGCCAACTGATCGAAATTGCAGGCCAAGGGATCTATACATCCAGTACTGGCATAAGTACATGATCCGTCATCCACCAAAGCATTTGCATTATAATTCAATGCAAGTGGATCTGTGCACCCGGGAATTTCACCGCAAGCAGGAAACTCGCAAGATCCGTCGTCATCATTGGCGTCAGGGTTGAAATTTATCGCTGTTGCATAGGTACATCCTGGGATTTCACAAGTACCATCGTCCACATTCGCGTTAGGATTATAATTGATTGCCAATGGATTTGTACAGCCCAAAATCTGACAAGTTCCGTCATCAAAATTCGCTGTGGGATCGTAGTTATTAGCCAGTGGATTGGTGCAGCCCGGTAAACACTCCGGAACTTGAAGACCTTCATAACTAATTATTACAAAACCATTCCCCGTTTGTACACCCGATACTGTATTTCCATTTTGTAATCCGCCGATAAAGGAAGATCCTCCTCCACCGCCGCCGCCGCCGCAGTTATTGTAGCCACCGCCGCCACCACCGAAGTAACCGCCGCCGCCAGAGCCTGCGCTGCCGCAATCACCACCATTG